>Ga0307376_10005688_pt1 | contig 11181 bp, 14 predicted proteins | sample TR2MG_FD_202536 | JGI IMG/M metagenome (GOLD analysis project Ga0307376, IMG submission 202536) | Soil microbial communities from Risofladan, Vaasa, Finland - TR-2 | ecosystem: Environmental > Terrestrial > Soil > Coastal area > Acid sulfate soil | place: Finland: Risofladan, Vaasa | collected... | reverse complement strand
TTTCGTTATCCATGGTACTCATTGGATTCATTCACACCAGTGATATCCGCAGTCTGGGGAAGCGTACTGTTGCCATTGGTAAGAGATAATGATTTTCGTTACTTTGGTGTTTTAAAGGATGAAAAGAAGAGTTGGATAGGAATGTCAATTTACAGAATATCTGATCAGGCAGTTCATACGGTAGGAACCACAAGTAGTTATACCACTCTTAAACCATATCTAACAGACAGATATGAGTCATTCATTAAAGAAAATGGATTTACCTTGGGTAAGATATATTATCAAAAGATCCGACCAAGGCGTGGAAAAAAGGAGAAGATTGAAAGTGAGCAGAAGTTATTTTCTTTGATAGAAGAGCCATTAGACACGAAAGAAAGGACTTTAGCAAATCATTGGGAAGAACGTATGCGTTGGAATTTAACAATGTGGACAAAATTACAAGAAAGGGCTCCAATATATCCCAGGAAATTTGATGAACCTTTTCCTAAAGAAGAATCTATAATTGAAGGTAAGAAAACCATTATGTATATGGGTGTCTCCACAACGACACACCTTGAAATATTTAACAAGGTGACTCCAAAACTTGATATTTTAATAAGTTTTGCGTATCTGAACGATAATATCTCCAAGATGATTAAAAAGTATGTAAAATGAAAACATATCTGTCCGCTGGGTTGGTTGTAATTCAAAACCGGAGAATTCTTTTGGTGCATCCAAGGAATGCTTCTTGGTGGGGAACTTATTCTATTCCAAAGGGGTTAGTTGAGCCAGGGGAGTCTCCTTGGGATACTGCCATAAGAGAAACTGAAGAGGAGACAGGATTGGTAATGAAGAAAAATGAAACAATAGGATGCGTTGGACAGGTTCATTATCCTGGCAGTTTAAAAAGTGTCCTATTATTTTTGGCTTATTTAAAGAAACCAGTTTCACTTGGTTTCACTCCTAATGATGAGGTTGACTGGGCTGGGTTTCTAACCTTGAAGGAAGCCAAGAAAAGAATATTGCCTCATCTTGATATAGTATTGGAATATTTAATTTAAATCAAATTAAAATGGAACACTTATTTAAAGGAACCCCAAAAGAAAAAGGCGGTATGCAGTCCGGTACTACGAAAAGTATTGATATGATTGCTCGTTATATTAAACCGTTACTCAATGATAGAGGGTTTGATATAGAATTTCTTCGAGGAGAAAATGTTCATGAGTTTAGAAAACTTTCTGACTACGCTAATTGGAGTAAAATGGTACAGCGATTCCTTCCAAAGGGCAGTGGATTACTGACAAGAATTTTTTATATAGAGGATCCCTCTTATGCGTTCATCTCTCAAAATTGGGCAATGCCTAACTACACAAATTCCAAAGTCTTACAAGACAAACCAAGACTTAGTATTCCAAAAGACATAATGGATAAAACAACGACAGAGCAAAGAACCTCAGTAATGTGGGGAATTTGTAAAGTATTGGAATGGCATTTCTTCATATATGATTATTTACATTATAAATTTGCCTTAGCTAAATTTACAGACATACCTATTGAAGGATGGGATTTGACAGATAGATTTCGTCCAGGGGATAGAATGCATATTAAGCCTGATTATCAATTAAGATTGTTTAAATCTATTTCTCACTTGGAATTTGAATTAATAATGATGTTAAATATAAAATAATGAAAATTAGCAAAGAACAATTGCAAAAGGCTTTAGAAATTGTGAAACCAGGACTTGCCAATAAGGAATTAATTGAGCAGTCCACTTCGTTTGCCTTTATGGATGGTAAGGTAGTCACTTATAATGATGAGATAAGTATTTCCCATCCTGTAGAAGGTCTTGAAATACAAGGAGCCATTCTTGCTGATAACTTATATAAATTCCTTGGTAAGATTAAAGAAGATGAGATTGAACTTACTGTTGAAGATAATGAAGTCCTCCTTTCCACAGAGAAAGCAACGGCAGGATTCACTCTGCAAACTGAAATAAAACTTCCTCTGAATGAAGAGTTAAAAAATAAAGAACCATGGCAAAGATTGCCAGAGAACTTCATTGAGAATATTGCTTTTGTCATGACTGCTTCCGGTTCAAGTATGAATGAACCTCTTCTTACCTGTGTGCATGTAAATAAAACAGGATTTGTTGAAGCCTCTGACAGCTATCGAATTGCAAGACATACTCTATCAAAAGAAATGCCAGTTGACACATTTCTTATTCCAGCCACATCTGTCGTAGAAGTAGTGAAATTAGATCCAAAACCAACAAGAATAACCAGAGGAAAAGGCTGGGTGCATTTTAGAAACCGGACGGGAACAATTATATCCTGTCGTATTTATGAAGATAAATATAAAGACTTGTCATCAATCCTACAGGTAACTGGAACACGAGTGATCCTCCCAGAGGGATTGGATGGAATATTAGCAAAAGCCATGGTTTTCTCTAAAAGAGATCACATACTGGAGGAAGAAATTATAATGATTATCAAAAATAAAAACCTTAAAATGAAGGCGTCCTCTGATTCCGGTTGGTTTGAGGAAGATGTAGATATGCCGGACTTTAAAGGGGATCCTATCAAATTTGTAATCACTCCATATCTGTTGAAAGGAATTTTGAAGGAGACAAGAACCTGTGAGCTTGCTCGTGACAGGGTCAAATTTGAAGGGACTGATTGGATTTATGTAAGTGTATTGAGGGATCCTAAAGAAAAGAAATAATGCAAGAAGGATTCTTTACAAAGAAAGAAACACAATCAATATCTCGTCCTGGTGGAAGGGTTTACTCCTGTGTGGCATGTGGTTTATGTAAAGATTGTAAAAGTCCCAAGATGGAACCTTTTGGTAATTTCAAGAAAAAGATTCTCAATATCGGAGAGGCTCCAGGAGAGATTGAAGATAATAAAGGGAAACCTTGGCAGGGAAAGGTAGGTAAATTATTACAAAGGACATATGATGATCTTGGTATTGATTTATTTGAAGACTGTCTTAATATCAATGCCTGTTCGTGTCGTCCTGTAGATAAAGAGGGAAACAACCGCAGTCCTTCTAATTTTGAGGTGGAATGCTGCCGTAAGACCGTATTGCGTACAATAGACGAGTATAAACCCAAATTAATAATTGTTCTCGGGAATTCAGCCTTATTTAGCCTCATAGGGCATCGGTGGAAAAAAGATTTAGGAGGTATTACAAAGTGGAGAGGTTATACTATACCCGATCAAGATTTTGATGCCTGGGTTTGTCCCACGTTCCATCCAAGTTTTATTGAACGAAGTTTTGACTTCAAAGGAACCTCGGTAGAGAAAGTTATTTGGTTGCAAGATTTAAAGCAAGCCTTTAAATCAATCCATAGAGCCTTTCCAAAATACGTTGAACCAAAGATTGAGATAATTGAAGATCTATCAGTCTTAGACAATATAATAACAGAAATTGCATTTGACTTTGAAACCACAGGATTAAAACCTCATGCCCCTGGACATAGAATAGTGTGCTGTGGTATAGCAACCAGTGAAAATCACGCATACGTGTTTATGATGCCAGAGACAAAAAAAGAAAGACAACCATTCATAGACGTATTAACCAATAAAAATATTGGTAAGATTGCTCAAAATATGAAATTTGAAGAAACTTGGAGCGTTGTACGCCTAAAACAATCAGTGCAAAATTGGGTGTGGGATACAATGTTGGCTTCCCACATATTTGACAATAGAGCAGGGACTACCAATCTAAAATTTCAAGCCTATGTTAATTTTGGTATTGTTGATTATTCTTCTGAGATAGCTCCTTATCTTCAAGCAATTGATAATAAAGATGGGAATGCATTAAATCGAATAAATGAGTTATTGGCAAAACCGGGAGGGAAAGAAAAATTAATGAAATATTGTGGACTGGATTCCATTTATGAATTTAGATTGGCTATGCAACAGAGATCAGATTTATTACCGTTTTAAAACATATGATATGCTATATAATCCACGATTCGAAGAAGCCTACAAATTGATGCATGATGGGATTTTAGCCTTATCACGTGCCGAACAGCAAGGATTAAGAGTTGATGTGGAATATGTTGAACGAAAGATGAGAGTTCTAACTCATAAGATCAACAAACTTGAAGCGTCTTTTAAACAAACTAATTTCTTCAAACATTGGCAACACGCAGTAAAAGGAACCATTAATATTCACTCTACCACACAATTAGGAATCTTTCTTTATAGAGTAAAAAAGATAAAGATTGAAAAGGAAACCGTGTCAGGGCAAGGGGCTACAGATGATGAGGCCTTGAGACAAATGAACATCCCTGAACTAAATGATTTGCTGCAAATTCGTAAACTTAAAAGAGTTCGTGATACTTATTTGAGTGCTTTTGCCAGAGAACAAGTGAATGGCTATCTTCATCCATTCTTTAATTTACACTTGGTAACTACATACCGAAGTTCATCGGACCATCCTAATTTTCAAAATATTCCAGTGAGGGACGAAGAATCCATGCAAATCTGTCGTAAAGCATTATATCCACGTCCAGGGCATCAATTGGTTGAGATTGATTATTCAGGGCTTGAAGTACGAATTGCTGCCTGTTATCATAAAGATGAGACTATGTTACATTATATAAACGATCCTAAGAGTGACATGCACGCGGATATGGCTAAGCAATTATTTATTGTTAATAAATTTGATAAATCATTACCTTCTCATAATATTCTACGGCAGGCTGCTAAAAATGGTTTTGTATTTCCACAATTCTATGGAGACTATTATAAAAAATGTGCAATTAATATGGCTTGTAATTGGGGGAAATTATCTCAGGGAAGATGGAAGTCAGGGGAAGGAATAGAAATGCCAGAGGGGACATTGGCAGATCATTTTATAAGTAAAGGGATTAAATCATTGGACTCTTTTATTGAGCATGTTAAAAAAATTGAAACTGACTTCTGGGAAAGGAGATTTCCAGAATATGCTGAATGGAAGAATTATTGGTATAATACTTATAAAAAATATGGGTATATTGACTTGCTAACAGGGTTTCGATGTAGTGGAATAATGAGCAAAAATGACTGCATCAATTATCCAGTACAAGGAGCTGCATTTCATTGCCTATTAAAATCTTTAATTCGTCTTGACGAACTTATAACCAGTGAAAAACTTGATAGTAGGATTGTTAGTCAAATACATGACAGTATTTTACTGGATGTCTCTCCTGACGAGTTAGAATATGTAATAGAAATGGCACACAAAATAACTTGCTTTGAAATCCCAGAAGAGTGGAAGTGGATAATTGTTCCTTTAACAATTGATGCGGAAGTTTGCGAAATTGATAAATCATGGGCAGAAAAGAAAAAATATGACTTCAAAGGTATTCATACAATCATTAAGTAATATTAAGGTTTGTTTTATTTTTTGTATAATAATTGTAATATAAGTAAAAAAAATAAATGAGTTTATACCTCAAATACCGACCAGACAACTTGGCACAAATAAAGGGCAATGCTGACATAACATCTGCCCTGGAAGGGATGTTGGATGATTTACCAAATTGTCCACATTCCTTTCTTTTTTCAGGGCCAACTGGTTGTGGTAAAACAACACTTGCTCGTATTATAGCAGATAGGTTGGGTTGTAAAGGATCCGATTTGAAAGAAATAGACTCAGCTCAATTCCGAGGAATAGACACCGCCAGGGAAATAAGGAATCAAAGTAATTACATGGCAATAGAAAGTGACTGTCGTGTGTGGATAATTGATGAGTGTCATAAAATGACAAATGATGCACAAAATGGATTATTAAAAATACTTGAAGACACACCAGAGCATGTCTATTTCGTTTTGTGTACTACCGAACCACAAAAATTAATAGCAACAATAAAAGGAAGGTGTCAACAATTTCAAGTTAAACCTTTATCAGAACAGGATATGTATCATTTACTTAGAAAAGTGACGCACAAGGAAGGAGAAACACTTGACAAAGAAATATATGATATTATTATCCGCGACAGTCTCGGGCTGCCAAGGAATGCTTTACAAATATTGGAAAAGGTGTTGCGAGCAAAGCCTGAAAGGAGAATAGAAATAGCACAACAGGCTGCTGCTGAACAATCACAATCTATTGAACTTTGTCGAGCATTATTAAAACCTAATTGTTCTTGGAAAGAAGTGAATACCATATTGAGAGGATTAAAGGATCAAGAAGCAGAAAGTATTCGTAGAGTTGTATTAGGTTATTGTCAAGCCGTATTATTAAAAGGTGATATATATCGAGCAGGGTTAGTGCTTGAGGAATTTATCAGTCCATTCTATGATAGTGGATTTCCACAATTGGTTTACGCTTGTTATTCAGTAATTAAAACTAAATGATATGAACTACAAGGATGACATAAGAATAGATGAGATGGCATTGGAAATTGAGTGGCTCGACCAAGCCAGTCTTGCTATGAAATATGGTAGATATTATGCCCTTGCCAGGAGAAGGTTAATAGAAGCTGAGGAGAAAGTAAAGGTTACCAGGGCTGAGCTTATCGCAGAGGCAAATGCAGACCCAGAAGGATGCTGTAATAAGGACAAACCTAATGCGGCTGATATCGAAGCATATTATCGAATGCACAAACGCCATAAAAAGGCAAAAGAAGAGTGGGTGACAGCGCAATACGAATTCGATATGGCAGAGGCTGCTAAAAATGAGATTGGTTTTACAAGAAAGTCTGCATTGGAAAATCTTGTGAGACTCCATGGACAACAATATTTTGCTGGTCCAAAAATTCCCAGGGATATTGCATGGGAGCGTCAAGAGAAACAGAAGAGAAGAGATGTTGGAGTAGCATCAAATTTAGCCCGTAAAAGATGAATGATTTAAGTGGATTAAATATAATTGGTTTGATTATTGTTATACTGCTTGGTGCCTATATCTTAGGACGTGTACTTACAAAGGCAGGATTGCATGAGTTTGATAGTTATTTAAATAAAAAGTTCAATAAATTTAAAAAAGAAAAAGAAAATGGTAAAAAAGAAAAGTAGTAATTTCAGAGGTAAGGTTGCAGGTGATGCTCAAAGACAGCAGAAAGCAGCAACATCTTATGGACATTTGTCACTTCCAAGAGGGGTAAATGTCTTCAGTCCAGAACCAGGAGGTCGAGTAAAACTTGATTTCCTACCATATGAAGTAACGGATCCAAAGCATTCTGACAGGAATCCAGAGGCAGAAGTTGCAATGCCAGGAACACTCTGGTATAAACATCCTTATAAACTTCACCGCAATGTAGGTGTGGAAAATGATGCTGCCGTTTGCCTTTCATCCATTGGAAAGAAGTGCCCAATTTGTGAGTACCGAGCAAAACAAATTAAGGCGGGTGCTGACAGAGAGGATACTGATGCTATAAAACCATCTCTGAGGAATCTTTATATAGTCGTTCCTCTCGATAGCAAAAAGCATGAAGAGAAGCCTCATATATTTGACATAAGTCAATATAATTTTCAAATTATGTTAAATGATGAACTTGAAGAGCATGAAGAATATGAAGTATTCCCAGATATTGAGGAAGGATTAACCTTGAAAATTAGATTTGCTTCCAAGACAATAGGAAAGGGACAGCCTTTTGCTCAAGCAAGTCGTATTGACTTCCTTGAACGTGAAGAAACTTATGATGAAAGCATTCTTGAGAAGGTTCCTAATCTTGATGAGGTTTTAATAATACTTTCTTATGATGAATTGCATGCCAAGTTCTTCGATATGGAAGATGAAGAAGAAGGAGGTAAATTAAGCTCTGCCGATGATGATGAAGAGGAGGAAGAAGATGAAAAACCAATCCGCAAAAAGAAAACAATTCCTCCTAAAAGACAATCTCATCAGGAAGAAGAAGAGGAGGATGACCGCCCTGCCAAGAGGAAAGTAAGAAAAAAGGAAGTAGAAGAAGAAGAGGAAGAAGAAGAGGAAGAAGATGAAAAACCAACTCGCTCTTCAAAACGCTCCACCTCAGAAAGATCCTCTGGTAAGAAAAACAAATGTCCTCATGGTCATAAGTTTGGAGAGGATCATGAAGAATATGATGAATGCGATGATTGTAAATCATGGGATGGGTGTCTTGAAGAAAAGGAGAAATAGATGTCAATACTTGGTGTAGATACGAAAAGAAAAGGCTTTAAACTTGTAGGAGTTTCACTCCCCCTACAAGTTCATAGTCAATTGACTCTTTATACCTTAGCCAAAGGAATAGCAAAGTCAACTTTATTTAAGACTTTAATTGATGACTGGTTAAGTGATCAAAAGACATTGGAGTCAGAGGAGGAACTTATTCAACAACTTGTCATTCGCATTAACAATGAATGGCAAGCTGAGAAGACAGTCCATCCAAGGTCCAGTTTCAATGAATTTAAAGCAAAGTTAATTCAAGAGTTGGAAGTAAAAGGGTTGGAGGGTAAACAAATTCATACTGTCATTAAAGGCATAAAGGAAAAATAATGGAAAGAACCAAGAAACCAATACCTCTGAGTACTCAAATGCGACGTAAGGTAGCAACAGGTGGGAAAGAAAAATATGTAGAATACGAAGGATATTTCCCAGGAAATAATATCAGTACTGGATCTACTCTTTTAGACCTGGCTATATCAGGAGGACGAGTACGTGGTGGGGGACTCCCTGCTGGTATATTGGTAGAAATCTTTGGTCCGAGTGGTTCCGGTAAAACAGTTCTGCTATCAGAAATTGGAGGGGATATTCAAAGAAAAGGAGGGGAATTAATATTCAATGATCCAGAGGCTCGTCTAAATCCAATATATGCCAAGATATTTGGATTAGAATTAAAGAAAGAGAATTACCACCGCCCAGACACAGTCCCTGAAGTATTTAAAGCCATACGAGCCTGGAAACCTGTAGGAAGAAAGAAAGACACCATCCACGGGATAATGGCAGACTCACTTGCCGCTCTATCTACTGATCAAGAAATGGATAAGGAAGAAGGGGATAAGATGGGAATGCGACGTGCTAAAGAATTCAGTGCGGAATTAAGAAAGACTTGTCGTATTCTTGCACAGAATAACTTCCTAATGGTATGTAGTAACCAGGTAAGGATAAATGTAAGGGGAGGTGATTGGGGCCCAAAGTACTCCACACCTGGAGGGGAAGCCGTTGGTTTCTATTCCAGTTTAAGATTAAAAACTCAAGTCCTTAAAAAGATAAAAAAGGATAAAACATATCATGGTAAAGCCATTAGTAGAGTTGTGGGTGTTGAAATAGAAGTTGAAGTATTTAAAAATTCCGTTTGGAAGCCTTTTCGTAAAGCACCTGTCACCATTATATTTGATTATGGTGTTGATGATATACGACAAAATCTTCAATTCATTAAGAACTTTTCCAAAAGTTCTGTCTATTCATTAAGTGGAGAAGCACTGGATAAAAGTATAGATGCAGCAATAGACAAGATTGAAGAAGATGGGCGGGAAGAGGAACTCCGCCAAGAAGTAATTCTACTATGGAACAAAATTGAGTTGCAATTTGACAGTCATCGTAAACCAAAAAGACAATGAAAACCGGGGATATCGTTATGATTTTTGGGAACCCAATAAAATTGGAATACCCAATAGGAAAAGCAAAGTTAATTTCTTTGTTATCTTCCCATCCTGAAAACTTAGAATTTTGGGAGATTGAATACTTAAATGATCCTAATCATCATTATCAAGCACTTATAAAGAAAGACAATGGAAAGAACAAAACAATTTAGAAGGAAATTGACAGGAATTAATTTTGAAACTGGAAAAACCACATTCAAGGAACCAACCATCTTAACCAATGATCCCAGTATGACAGCATGGGGTTGGGCAGTGGTAGATTCTCAAAATAAGGTTATTAAAACAGGTTGCATTAAAACAGAAAAATCAGGTAAAAAACTACGCATTAGAGTGGCTGATGATGATGCAAAAAGAATCAGTGAAATAAATAAAATACTGCTTGGTATAATCAAATGTTGTAATGTCAAATATATTTTATCTGAATTGCAACATGGTAGTCAGAATGCTATTGCAGCCAAGTGGGTAGGAGCCACTACGGCAATAATGGTAACCATTGCAGATACTCTTGATATTGGAATTGAATTTTATTCAGAAAATGATAGTAAAAAATGTTTACTTGGAAAGAAATCAGCAACAAAACAGGAAACCATTAATGCTATCAGTAAATTATATGACGTCCCTTGGTTAAATATTGCTTTTAGAGATGAGGCAGTGGCTGATGCTTTATCAATTCACTATTGTGCCAGTAAAAATTCACCAACACTTAAAATGATGAAGAGATGAAAGCAGAATGCACCCCACTATCTGATCTAAGATTAGCAATAGAAGCTGGCAAAGAGCGAGGTATCATATTTAAAGAGATGCGAATGCTTGATGTAAAATTTAAGCAACTGATCCAATCCACTGAGTTTATTTCTGCATTCAATGAAGCCTATCCTTTAGGTGCGGACATGACTATAATACGGGTTAATAAGGTTATGAAACTCAATGGTTTGTTAAAAATCAAAATTTACCCATTATGAAAAGAATACTTGTAACGGGAGGAGCAGGATTCATAGGATCACATCTTTGTGAATATTTACTCAATCAAAAAGAGAATGAAGTTGTCTGTTTAGATAATTATTTTTCAGGTCGAAAAGAAAATATTTATCATTTGTTGAATAATCCTCGTTTTGAAGTAATCAGACATGATGTTATAAATCCTATACACGTTGAAGTAGATGAAATATATAATTTAGCCTGCCCAGCCTCCCCAGTACATTATCAACGTGATCCTGTTAAAACCATTAATACCTCAATAATGGGGGCTATTAATGTATTAGAGTTAGCAAAAAGACTAAATGCAAAAGTCCTCCAAGCATCCACAAGTGAAGTATATGGTGATCCTTTAGAACATCCACAAAAAGAATCTTATTGGGGTAATGTCAATCCTGTAGGAATTCGTTCATGTTATGATGAAAGTAAACGTTGTGCTGAAACCTTATTTATGGATTACAATCTCCAATACGAAGTAAAGATAAAAATAGTAAGAATTTCTAATACCTATGGACCTAAGATGCAAATAAATGATGGCAGGGTTATCAGTAACTTCATTATTCAAGCATTGAAAGGAGAAGATATAACCATTTATGGTGATGGAAAACAATCACGAAGCTTTCAATATATTTCAGATCTAATTGGAGGATTAATAAAAACAATGAGTTCAACA
>Ga0307376_10005686_pt1 | contig 11182 bp, 8 predicted proteins | sample TR2MG_FD_202536 | JGI IMG/M metagenome (GOLD analysis project Ga0307376, IMG submission 202536) | Soil microbial communities from Risofladan, Vaasa, Finland - TR-2 | ecosystem: Environmental > Terrestrial > Soil > Coastal area > Acid sulfate soil | place: Finland: Risofladan, Vaasa | collected... | reverse complement strand
GCGAAAAAGGGCGACAACCTGGCCGTCGACCAGATCATCCTGCGCTTCGCCTGAGCGCCCCGGCCCCCTGCTCGCCGGGCTGTTTCGGAGGCAGGGGGTACCTCTGAGGCAGGGGGTACCTCTGAGGCAGGGGGTACCTCTGAGGCAGGGGGTACCTCTGAGGCAGGGGGTACCTCTGAGGTAGGGGGTACCTCTGAGGTAGGGGGGGGGTACCTCGAAGATGCGGCGTCGGGTGTTGGACATCCGGCGCCGCATCTTTTTCTGTCGGCGTCGAGTGTTTGAGATACGGCGTCGAGTGTTTTTGTATCGACAGCGAAGGTTTGAGCTCCGGCGCCGAGGGTCTGAACTAGGGCGTCGAGTGTTTGAACCCCGGCGTCGAGTGTCAAAGATGCGGCGACGGGGCTTCGTTATCGGTGTCCGTGTTTCGAGGCCCCTGCTATAATCACCATGCCACGGAGCAAGGCTCCGAGGTATGGACCGGTTTCCGAACAAGCGCTGGTCCCACCCGAAAGGGCGCGATGGCAGACGGATTAATAATCGGTGGAGGAGAAATCGTGGCAAAAAGCGAAGGCAACGGGGCGAGCCTCGGTTTCGAGGCGACTCTCTGGGCGACAGCGGACACATTGCGCGGCACGGTGGACGCCGCCGAATATAAGCATGTCGTTCTAGGCCTCCTCTTTCTCAAATACGTCTCCGACTCCTTCGAAACCCGGCGTGAGGCGCTGCAGGTCGAACTCGAGAAGGAAGGGATCGCCGCTGCCCAGATCGGCCCCCTCCTCGAAAGCCGCGACGAGTACACGGCCGAGCATGTGTTCTGGGTACCGACAGAGGCTCGATGGCCGGAGATTCGAGCCAAGGCCCGAGCGTCCAATATCGCCACGCTGCTGGACGACGCCATCCTCGCGGTCGAGCGCGACAACCCCAAGCTCAAGGGTAAGCTTCCCCGCGATTACGCCAGGCGTGGCATCCCGCCCGAAAGGCTCGGCGGCCTCATCGACCTCGTTTCAGACATCGGCTTCAAGGGTGAGCGCTCCAAGGCCCGCGACACTTTGGGCCGCGTCTATGAGTACTTTCTCGGCAAGTTCGCCGCCGCCGAAGGCAAGCTCGGCGGCGAGTTCTACACGCCTCGGGGCGTCGTCCGCCTCTTGGTCGAAATGCTCGAGCCTTACAGCGGACGCGTCTACGATCCCTGCTGCGGCTCGGGCGGAATGTTCGTGCAGTCGGAGAAATTCGTACAGGCCCACGGCGGCCTGAAAACCGACATCTCCATCTTCGGGCAGGAATCCAATCCCATGACCTGGCGCCTGGCCCACATGAACCTCGCCATCCGCGGCATCGAGGCCAACCTCGGCGAGCAGCCCGGCGACACCTTTCTCCACGACCTCCACCCCGACCTCAAGGCCGACTACATCCTCGCCAATCCACCCTTCAACGTCAGCGACTGGTCGGGCAATTTGCTCCGAGGGGACCGTCGCTGGACCCATGGCGACCCGCCCTTGGGCAACGCGAACTACGCCTGGATTCAGCATTTCATCCACCACATCGCCCCGCCGAACGGACACGGGGGCGGCGTGGCCGGCTTTGTCATGGCCAATGGCTCGCTCTCGAGCAATTCGGGGGGCGAGGGCGAAATACGAAGGCGCATCGTCGAGGCCGACCTCGTCGACTGCATCGTCGCCCTCCCCGCCCAGCTCTTCTACACCACCGGCATTCCCGTCTGCCTCTGGTTCCTCACCCGCGACAAGACCGGCAAGAATTTCAAGAACGGCGCAGCCTTGCGACCCGGCGGCCGCGGGGGCGAGACTCTCTTCATCGACGCGCGCAAGCTGGGCAGCCTCGAGACGCGGACCCTCCGCGTCCTCTCCGGCGATGTTGAAGGCGACCCGCCCCCCGATTCCGACACCGGGCGCATCGTCTACGCCTTTCGCCGCTGGCGCGGCGAGCCGAAACCGGGCAATTGGGATGAGTCGAAGCAGGGGCCCTGGGCCTATGCCGACATCCCCGGCTTCTGCAAGGCGGCGCCGCTGGCAGAGATCGAAAAACATGGCTTTGTCCTCACGCCCGGGCGCTATGTCGGAGCGGAGGAAATCGAGGATGACGACGAGCCTTTCGAGCTGAAGTACCCGAGGCTCCTTGCGGAGCTGGAGAAGGAGTTAGTCGAGGGGGAGAGGCTGACGGCGGTGGTGAGGGAGAGGCTCGGGGGGATCGGGAATGGCCAGTAAATCGGAGCAGGGTACAATCCCGCCCGCAGAATCATCGGGCCTGGCCGAGGATGTCCGAACGATCCTTCGCGCCTCGCGCAACCGTGCCTACGCGGCCGCGAACCAGTTCATGGTCGAAGCCTATTGGAACATAGGTAGGCGCATCGTCGAAGAGGAACAAAAGGGCAGGGATCGAGCCGACTATGGCAGCTTTCTCATCCGAAACCTTTCGAAGTCGCTCGGCGATGAGTTCGGAGGCGGCGTATCCGTCGCCTCCCTCAAGAATTTCCGCCAGTTCTACCTGACCTTTCCCGATTTTGGAAAAAGCTACGCAGCGCCTAGCCTTTTGACCTGGACGCATTGGACCCTCATCATGCGAGTTGAGGACCCTAGGGCGCGAGACTACTACATCAACGAAGCTCAGGCTCAGCAATGGAGTTCCCGTATCCTCGAACGGAACATCGCGGCGCGAACCTGGGATCGCCTCGTCGCTAAACCTCCGGCCACACCTTCGACCGCACTCCCCTCGGTTTCTCCAACTCCGGGGGAATTCGTCGCTCGGCCATGCCGATATCGGTCAGATAGACATGCATGTCAGGATCTTCGACGACCTCAAACGCGGCGAAGATACCGCCCTGTCGCGCACCCTCGAGAAGCCGACCAACAAGGCACTCGAGCCGCTGGGGTCAGAGGCCCAAATCCGGCATGATATACTGAGGTCGAGGCAGGCCAACGATGATTGAGCAGATCGAGATACGCAACTTCAAAGCACTCAAGGCGGTGAAGATCAGGCTCGGCGAATTCCAGGTACTGGTCGGGCCGAATGCCTCGGGCAAAAGCAGCTTCTTCGATTCAATCTCGCTCGTACGAGACATTCTTTCGAGCGGGCTTGAAAAGGCTATTCTCGGGGATTCGCGAAGCAACGTGCAAAGGCGGGCAGAAAACGCTCGCGAGCTGACCTGGCTTGGCCAAGGCGGGCTGATCGAGATAGCCTTCACTGTAGGGGTGCCGAAGGAAGTCGATACGCTTGGCCAAGGGTATACGCGGCTCCGCTATGAAATGGCAATCGACAGCGAGGTGCTAGGCATCGAGTCCGAGACGCTCTGGCTCCTCCAGGAGGGCGCCGAGAGGGCGGACTTCCGCGAAGCCCGGGACTGCGCTCTTTTCCCAGAAGAGTACCTCCCCGGCCCCCCTCATCTGATGACCAAGAACTCGCCCAAGAACTGGCGAAAGACGGTGTTGAAGACCGACAAAGGCTTGGATTACTTCCGATCCGAAAAGACCAACTGGAATAACCAGTTCAAGCTCGGAACGGGCAAGGCCGCTCTTGGCAATCTCTTCGAGGACTCCGAGCGTTTCCCCGTTTCACTCTGGTTCAAAAACTACCTCAGAGATGGCGTCTTCAGACTCATGCTCAATGCGGAGGCCATGCGGAACCCCGCGCCCGCGGGCCTCCCCTCGACGTTATTCAGCGATGGTTCCAACATCCCCTGGGTCGTCCATGCCCTCGAACAGGAAGACCCTGGCAAGCTCGAGGATTGGACGGCTCATCTCAGGACCGCGCTGCCGGACCTCAGGTCAATCGCCACAATAGAGCGGCCGGAGAACAAGTCCCGCTATCTCCAGCTCACCTATTCGAGCGGCCTCGTGGCGCCGTCCTGGGTCCTCTCTGACGGAACACTCAGACTCCTCGCCCTGACCCTCCTCGCTTACATGGACGTTCGGCCTTCCATCATCCTGGTCGAGGAGCCAGAAAACGGCATCCATCCCAGAGCCATCGAGACGGTCATGCAATCGCTCAACTCCGTTTACGGGTCGCAGGTATTCTGCGCCTCCCACTCGGCCCTCGTGCTCGGCCTCGTCGAAAAGACAGGGAATCTCCTCTGCTTCGGCAAGAACCGTAACGGCTCGGCCGATGTCATCAGGGGGGATGACCATCCCCAGTTGAAGACTTGGCAGGCGAGTCTGCGCATGTCCGATCTCTACGCGACTGGAATCTTATGAGGGATTGTTTCTTTCTTGTAGCGGACAAGACTATGGAGCAGATCATCGCGGGTTTTTCCGGTCGCGATAGCTTCCATCGATCCCTCGGCTGTGGTCACTTCGACTTCGATCCGGAAAGAGACGTTAAAATCGCAATTGGCCAGAACGATCCCGGTCTTTTCTTAAGGGCCGCGGAGTTGCTCTCCCCCAGACTGAGGCAGTATCGCCATGCCGTCGTGATGCTCGACGCCGAGTGGAAAGGCGCGCCGCCCGCGGACGAACAGCGTAAATGCGTCGAAGCCGACCTTCGCCGAGGCGGCTGGCCAGAGACTTCGATCGCCGCCGTCATTGTGGAACCTGAGGTCGACGCCTGGCTTTGGACGGGAAAGATCCACACCTCGCGAGCCCTCAATTGGGAGAGCTACGAGGAGCTCGAGCGCTTTCTCGTCGAGCGAAGGATGATCGAGCCAGGAGAGCAAAAACCCGGCCGGCCCAAGGAAGCGGCGGAGCTCGCCCTTCGCGAGAAAGGCAAGCCTCGTTCCGCGGCTATCTATCGTCAGGTCGCAGGGCATGCTTCCATCGAGCGCAACTGCAACGAACCTGGCCTCCGCTATCTCGTCGAAAATATGAGGCGGTGGTTTCCGCCGGAGATCGGGAGTAGCGGGAATGCACAATAGCGAGAATCTCACCCTCCGAGAAGCCGGCGTCACCTTGATCGATTGCGATCATCGCACCCCCCCAGCCGTTGAATTCGGATACCCATATGTCACGATCCCGCAGATGAAAGAAGGAAGACTCGATCTGGCATCCGCAAGAAGAATAGAACCTGCGCATTTCAAGGAGTGGACGCGAAAGGCGCTTCCTGAAGCAAATGACGTCGTGTTGTCACGACGCTGCAATCCGGGAGAAACGGCGTATGTTCCTCCTGGTGTCGAGTTCGCACTTGGTCAGAACCTCGTATTGCTGCGCGCGGATGGGAAAAAAATCTACCCTCCCTTTCTCCGTTGGCTCGTTCGCGGTGAGGAATGGTGGAATCAGATTAATAAAAATCTCAATGTTGGAGCAGTATTCGATAGCCTCAAGTGCGCCGATGTTCCGAAGTTCGAACTCACTATTCCCCCCCTTCCCGACCAGCGCTCCATCGCCTCCGTCCTCGGCGCCCTCGACGACAAGATCGAGTCCAACCGCCGCACGAGCCATGCCCTCGAGCGACTCGCCAGGGCGATCTTCCGGGCCTGGTTCGTGGACTTCGAGCCGGTAAAGGCCAAGGCCGCAGGAGCCTCCTCCTTTCCCGGCATGCCACAGGAGGCCTTCGACGCCCTTCCCTCTCGTTTCGTCGAGTCGGAGTTGGGGATGGTGCCGGAGGGGTGGGAGATGGTGCCCCTGAACGAGGCTTTGGAAGTAAATCCATCGCGACGCCTTGCCAAGGGTGTCCTGGCACCCTATCTCGATATGGCGCAAATGCCGACGGATGGACATGCACCGGCAACTTGGGCCGATCGAGAAGCTGGATCTGGGGCACGTTTCATCAACGGAGATACCCTTGTCGCGCGAATCACGCCATGCCTTGAAAATGGCAAGACAGCATTCGTGGACTTCCTAGTGGAGGGTCAAGTTGCCTGGGGATCAACAGAGTACATAGTATTGCGACCTAAGCCGCCGATACCTGATCTTTATGCCTACCTTCTTGCAAGAACACCAGAATTTCGTGCTTTCGCAATTCAGAACATGACAGGAACGAGCGGTCGACAAAGAGTGCCTTTCAGCACTATGAGCAAATACAACGTAGCCGTTTCCCCTTCGATCGTCATGGAGGCTTTTAGCGGAACAGTTAGTCCACTATTCTCGCGCTCCTCAGCCAGTGTTCGAGAATCCCGCGCATTGGCTGCATTGCGCGACTACCTCCTCCCCAAGCTCCTCTCCGGCCAGCTACGGGTCGGGGAGACGGAAGAGCGTCTGGGAGTGGTCGGATGATGACGAACATCTCCAGCCTCGCCGACATCGAGTTCCTCCGCGAATCGGTGGACCTCGAGTGTAAGCTCGCCGCTGGCCGCGACGGGAAGGGAGCCATCCCCGAGGACTTCTGGCCAAGCTACTCGGCCTTCGCGAACACCGAGGGTGGACTAATCCTCCTCGGCATCCGCGACAAGGGTGGGCGTCTCAGCGCTGAAGGGGTCGCCGACGCTGCGCGACTCCGAAAGGCGCTCTTCGACACGCTCAACAATCCGAACAAGGTGAGCGCCAATCTCCTCTCCGACGCGGAGGTCCGGGAACTGGAAATCGAGGGGCGAATGATCCTCGTCATCAAAATTCCGCGGGCAAGCCGCAAGCAGCGCCCGGTCTTCCTGAACGGGAATCCCCTCGGCGGCCGGACGTATCGGCGGCTCAACGACGGGGACAGGTCTGTCCCCGACGAGGAAGTCAAGCGCATGCTCGCGGAGCAGGTCGAGGACAGCAGGGACGATCGCCTGCTTCCGCGATACGAGCTTGATGACCTTGACCTCGAGAGTTACCGCACCTATCGCCAAGTCTTCGCAAATCGCGATCCCGGCCATGTATGGAATGCCCTTGGGGATCGGGAATTCCTCAGGCAGCTTGGAGGCTGGCGGAAGGATCGCGAGTCGGGAGAAAGCGGACTTACCCTGGCTGGCCTCCTCATGTTCGGTCAGATGGCCTCGATACAGGAAGAGCTGCCGAATTACATGCTCGACTATCAAGAGCGCCCCGAGGCCAAAACGGAAAGGCGCTGGATCGACAGGATCACCCTCGATGGTCGCTGGTCGGGCAATCTCTATGATTTCTATCGCAAGGTCTATATCAAACTCACCGCGGATCTGAAGGTTCCCTTTCGGCTCGAAAAAGGCGAACGCAAGGATGAGACGCCGGTGCACGAGGCCCTGCGCGAAGCCTTGGCCAACGTGCTCGTACATGCCGACTATTCGGATCGAGCCTCTGTCCTCGTGGTCAAGCGGCCCGATATGTTTGGATTCCGCAATCCCGGCCTCATGCGCATACCGGTCGAGGTAGCCCTACAGGGAGGGGAACCAGATTGCCGCAACCGGACACTCCACAAGATGTTCCGTTTCGTCGGTGTTGGAGAACAGGCAGGTACCGGGATTCCCAAGATACTCAAGGGCTGGAAGGCTCAGCATTGGAGCCCGCCCCTGCTCTACGACACCTCGGTACCCTACAGCCAGACCTTGCTAGAACTGAGGATGATCGACCTCTTCCCCACGGATGTCATGGCGAGTCTCAGAACGCGCTTTGGCCTTCGCTTCGAGAATCTGGAGGATGTGGAACGCGTGGCGCTCGCCGTCGCGGCCAGTGAGGGGACTGTGTCGCACCCGCGTTTGCGCGCGCTGACGACCGAGCATCCGGTGGATCTCACCCGAATGCTCCATCATCTGACTCAAGAGGGTTTGCTCGAATCTTCGGGAGGCAGGGGGGCTGTCTACCATCTTCCTGGTCAGGCTATTCCGACACCGGATGACGTCTTTGGGCCCCCTCCCCGGATTCCGGATTTTAGCTCCCCGAATTTGACGCCGAGCTCCCCGAATTTGACGCCGAGCTCCCCGAATTTGACGCTAGGTTCTTCCGCGTCGCGGGAAAAGAGGGATAGCACAGGCTGTCTCGTCTCGGATCAGCTCGGGCTCCCCATAATTGACGACCTCGGAGCCCTTTCCGAGGACTTGCACTCGATCTTGAAGGCCGCGGCCGAGGAACCTCGGGAAAAGAAGAAAGTTGACCGGTCCGTCCTCAATGCCGCCATCCTGAAGATCTGTTCCGACCGTTATGTCACCTTGCGCGTTTTGGCGGAGCTGGTCCAAAGAAAACCGGATACTCTCCGCGATCAATACCTTACTGGCCTGGTTCGCGAGCGCAAGCTTTTCCTCGCCTTCCCGATGACACCGACGCACGAGCGGCAAGCCTACACTTCGACCGAGCATGACTGAAAAGTTGAGTGAGAGAAAATAGGAAGCAGCATGAAAAAAGCGGGAACCACGGTCAGCGAATCCATGGTGGAGTACGCATCCTCCGCCAGCTTCGGCAGCCTGGGCTTTGCACAGCTCCGCGGCGTCGATCTTGACGATGCGGTAGAGAAGGCGAGCAGCCACGGCGTCCTTCTTCCCCGATTCCGCGCGGCCTTGCGCAAGCTCAATCCCTTCCTGTCTCCCGAACTCGCGGCCCAGGTCCTTCGCACGCTGACTCTCCCTCCCCACCCGACCCTCATCGAAAACAATCGCTGGTTCCATACCTTGCTAATTGAGGGTGTTGAAGTCGAATACCGCGATGGCGCAACGGGCGAAAACCGTGGCGGTCGTGCCCGGCTCGTAGATTTCGACAATCCCGCCAACAATGACTATCTCGTAGTCCGTCAACTGACCTTTCCGACGACGACGGGAAAGCTCATCCGCCCGGACCTGATCGTCTACCTCAACGGCATGCCCCTTGCGGTGATCGAGCTCAAGGATCCCACCGACGAAGCCGCCGATCTTGGAATGGCGATCGACCAGCTCCAGCGCTACACGCGCGCGGCCCCCGACCTCTTCGTGGCGAACATGATTCTCGTGGCCAGCGACGGCCTTTTGACACGGGTAGGCTCGATCACGAGCGGGCGGCAACGCTTCATGCCCTGGCGCCCGGCATCGGGCGGCGAGCCAAGTCTGGAAGCCCTTATCCGCGGTCTCTTCGAACCTCGAGCCCTCCTCGATTATTTACGTTCCTGTGTGGTCTTCGAGGAGGACGAGCGCGGAAACCTCGAAAAGAAGGTCGCGGGTTACCACCAGTTCCGCGCGCTGCGGCAGACTCGCGCGGCTGTCCTTGCGGCCTTGAAGCCGCCTGCGGGAACGAACACGGGCACCGAAGCCGGCAAGGGCGGCGTGGTATGGCACACCCAGGGCTCAGGCAAGAGCCTCACGATGCTAATGCTCGCGGGGGCCTTGGTCCGCGAATCGGCGATGGCCAACCCTACCATCGTCATGGTGACAGATCGCAATGACCTGGACGATCAACTCTTCGCCACCTTTGCTGCCGGACGGGCCCTTCTCCGTCAGGCTCCCCTGCAGGCGGAAAGTCGGCAGCACCTCCAGTCTTTGATGGATCGAGCCTCGGGCGGCGTGATCTTCACGACTATTTATAAGTTCACCGAGGATCACGGGGTGATCAGCGACAGGGCCAACATCGTCGTGATGGCCGACGAGGCGCATCGCAGCCAGTACGGCTTTACCGAAGGAGGCGCGCGCTGGATGCGCGAGGCCCTGCCCTACGCGACCTTCGTCGGCTTTACCGGAACGCCTCTCGACCGCGACGACCGAAGCACACCGCGCGTCTTTGGGGAATACTCTGACATCTATGACATTCGTCAGGCCGTGGAAGACGGGGCGACCAAGCCGATTTACTACGAGTCACGTATCATCAAATTGCTCGTAAACGAAGAGGGTGCCACCGTAGCCGCCGCGGAAGTGGATGCCGCTGCCCACGCGTCGAGTGCGGGCGAAGACCTGGCCGAATCGGTCCGCGTGCCCCTCGAAGCCTTGGTGGGAGCCCAGGAGCGCGTCGATCGCCTGGCGGCCTTCATCGCGGAACACTGGGACCGGCGGCGTGAGGCGATGGAAGGCAAGGCGATGGTCGTCACGATGAGTCGCGACATCGCCGCGCGGCTCTACGAGGCCATCCGCAGGCTCAGGCCCGAGTGGCACCATGCCGACGACGACAAGGGCGCGATGAAGGTGGTGATGACGGGCGGGGCAAACGACGAGGAACCGCTGCTGCAACATGTCAGGAGCAAGGCCGTGCGAAAAGCCCTCGCCGCGCGATTCAAAGACCCCGCCGACGACTTCCGTTTGGTAATTGTCTGCGACATGTGGCTGACAGGCTTCGACTGCCCGCCGATGCACACGATGTATCTGGACAAGGCCCTTGCGGGGCACAGCCTGATGCAGGCCATTGCCCGCGTGAACCGCGTGTACGGAGAAAAACCAGGCGGCCTCGTCGTCGATCTGCTCGGGCTTGCGGACCAGCTGGCCGACGCCCTGGCTACCTACACGCAGGCGGGCGGTCGGGGCGATGCCGTCAAGAAGGTCCAGCACGAGGCCGTACCGGCGATGAAGGGCGCCTTCGAGAAGTTGCGCTCCTTCTTCCATGACTTCGATTACGGCCCAGCCCTCGATGCCGTCCCTGCCTCGGTGCTGAAAGTCTATGCCGATGCCGCCGACCATGTCTTCAAACAGAATGACGGATGGAAGCGATTCCGCACCATGGTGAAGGAGCTGTCGATGGCCTTCGCCCTTGTGGTGCCGCGCCCCGAAGCCGAAGCCATCACAGCGCACCTGGCCTTCTTCCAACGAGTCCAGACCATGATTCGCAAGCGCCTGAACGATGAGGGCGAATCGGGCCCTCCCGCCAAGGCCAATGCCGACATCGACGCGGCCGTCCGCCAAGTCATCGGCGGGGCCGTGAATGCCGGCGAGGTCATCGACCTCTTCGCGGCGGCGGGCCTCCAAGAGGCTCGCCTCGATATTTTTTCCGGCTCTTCGCGTAATCGTGTGGGTAAAATCGCCTAACTTTACGGGTCTGGTAGCATAGAGGTGAGGATCTTCAGGCGAAGATACTCCTCGTCACGGAGTCCATAGGACCGCCGCTGGATGATGCGGATCTTCGTGTTGAGTCCTTCGACAAAGCCAAGCGGCGGCTTTGACTCAAGCCGGCTATACTCGGCCAGGCCATCCCAGTTCCTTTCAACCATGGCGGCAAACTTGACAAAGAGCTCGAGGCGTTGCCACTTGAGCGAATCCTTCCAGTTGTCGAAGAACTTGCGCATCCAGGTCTCGCTTCGATAGGTCCACAACCGGTCAAACGACTCCTTGAGCAGGTAGGCGGTCTGCAGGCGTTTGTTGGCGGCAAGGAGCTTCTTGAGCGAAGCCCTTCCCTCCTGGGTGAGGTTCTCTCGGTTGGAGAGCAGCGTGTAGCGTTGCCCCTTGATGAACGCCCGGTCCTTG
>Ga0307376_10005685_pt1 | contig 11183 bp, 9 predicted proteins | sample TR2MG_FD_202536 | JGI IMG/M metagenome (GOLD analysis project Ga0307376, IMG submission 202536) | Soil microbial communities from Risofladan, Vaasa, Finland - TR-2 | ecosystem: Environmental > Terrestrial > Soil > Coastal area > Acid sulfate soil | place: Finland: Risofladan, Vaasa | collected... | reverse complement strand
CACGATCCCGCTGAAGTCCGCGCGCGGCCGAATCGTTGGCGTACTGCAACTGATAAATGCACTCGACCGGGAGACTGCGCGACCGGTTCCATTTTCGGAAGATGACATCCTGTACGTTCTGCTCTTCGGTAAAGATGTGGCTGCCGCTGTCGAGAGGGCAACGCTGACCCGCAGGATCATCCTGCGAATGATCCGCATGTCGGAACTTCGGGACCCGAAAGAGACCGGCGCTCACGTCAATCGAGTCGCCGCCTATTCGGTTGAGATTTATCAGAGATGGGCCGAGCTGCACGGAGTCGGGTCCGATGAAGTGCGCAGAAACTGTGACCTCCTGCGCCTCGCCGCGATGATGCACGACGTGGGGAAGATCGCCATACCTGACGGCATTCTCAAGAAACCCGGTCCGCTCACCGACAGCGAGCGTGCGGTCATGCAGACACACGCTGTTGTCGGAGCCCGGCTCTTCAGCGATGCGGATTCGCCGCTCGATCAACTTGCCGCCGAGATTACGCTGAATCACCATGAACGGTGGGACGGCACCGGGTATCCTGGACGTATCGAAGACATTCAAGTCGACCCGATTGTCTTTGGAGCAGGTAAACGAGGTGTTGAGATACCGCTCTTTGCGCGGATCGTCGGACTCGCTGACGTATACGACGCGCTTGTCTCGCGGCGAACTTACAAGGAACCGTGGGATGAGAAAGTGGTACTCGAGACCATCGGAGCCGAGAGCGGCAAGCACTTCGATCCGGAGATCATAACCGCATTCAACGATGTGCATCCGGTGCTCATGGCAATCCGCAACCGGTATACTGAACTTACGTTCGAGTAGAAACAACACTCGCCACACACAGGAAGAGTAGCTATACTGTCGGGAAAACCAGGCTCTGGAAGCGGTGCACAACAATGACAGCAGCGGATCCGGGTGACAAGTTTCAAAATGTCATTCTTGAGAATTATGCATTTCTGCAGAACAACGGCATTCTCGACTACATCGATGATCGAAACGAACGCATACGAAACCTTCAGTATGTCATTGAATCGGCACGGGAGATAGTAAACCAACCCGAAACCGCTGCAATGCTCGACAAGGTTGCCAACTCGTTTCTCGATCGGTTCGTTCCTTCCTATCTGATGTTCGTGGTTGAAGAAGCGTCAGGTGGAGAGAAGCCGCGCATCATTACCTACCAGCGAATGAAGCAGATTGAAGCGCCGGTGAGCATTCCCTCTCTGGTTCCCTACCGGCACTTCTTCCGTCAGCGGCCGGAACCTATCGCATTCACAGAGTTTCAAACCGGTATTGCCGACAGGGAGCTCTCTGAACCGTTCAAGGCGGTCGAGGCGGCTCTGGTGGTTCCTATCATCGGCTTTGAACAGGTGTACGGATTCATCGTCGTGGGAAAGAAGCTCCTCGGCGGTGACTACGACGAATATGAGATCGAATTCGTCGAGAGCCTGATGTACTTCGCATCGAATGCGCTACAGAGTAGCATCCACTACATGCGCGCGATTACCGACTCCAAGACGCGTCTTTACAACCACGGATTCGTCATGAGTCGCCTGAGTATCGAACTGGACCGGGTGAAGAGATATCACTATGAACTGGCTATCGTCATCATCGACGTGGACAACTTCAAACGGTTCAACGACGCCTATGGTCACCTGACCGGCGATTTGCTTCTGCTGAAGATCTCGGAGATACTCTCTGAGAGCGTTCGAAAAGGGGATATCGCGGGAAGATTCGGCGGCGAGGAGTTTGTGCTGCTGCTCGCAAATTGTGGAAAACTCGATGCCTGCCTTGCCGCGGAGCGTATCAGGAAGAGGGTCGCCGCGCTTCGGCTCACGGAGAACGGTGAGTCGTTCGGCGCGACGATAAGCCTCGGTATTCGGCACGTTACCGAGCACTCGATTCGCACCGCTGATCAGTTGATGCGGGAGGCGGATAAGGCGCTCTACCACTCCAAGCAGAATGGTCGTAATCGTTCCACCATCGCGTCGGTCAGATAGACCGCCGCCTTCGCTCTTTTCCCGTGTGCCGGCAGAACGTATAATAGGCTGACATGGCCAACGATCAACAGACCGATACGGTGCAGATAATCCGCCGGCTTCTCCGCCTGTACGGCAGCCGGATGAAGCGGCAGGCCGACTTCGAACGGCAACTCAGGGTGCGCGCCGCATTGGCCGCACAAAGCATCGTCGGCAAGGCATTCGCGGGCGGCACGGTTGCCGAGGATGATCCTGAGTTCGAACTGAATCTCGTGGGTCGCACCATTGCCCGCACGAGTGGCACTACGCGCGCCCGTCTCATCAAGGCTCTACCTGATTCGATTCGTGCAAAGGTACAGGAGCGGATGTACTATTTCGAGGATATCCGCACCATGCGACCGCTTGAGGTACAGAGGCTGCTCATGAACCTCGATCCGCGGACAGTAGCGCTCGCGCTGACACACGCTGACACTGCACTTGTCAGTGTGGTCATGCGCAATGTGAGCCGCCGCACCGCAGCCCTCTACCGGGACGAGCTATCCTACCTCGACGCACCGGAAGCCGAAGAGGTTCAGGAAGCCCGTCGGCAGATCGCCGCAAAGATGGCTGAGCTTGCCGCCTCGGATACCGATGGCCGTTAACCGAATCCGTTGTCCTATCGGTCCACGCAGCACGCCATCATTTCGTGCAGCTGCCTGATATGGTCGGTGCAGTGCGGAAGCAGGTATTCCTGTGACACCTCGTCCAGATGAACGAAGCCGCTGACCAGATGGGTGCAGTTTGCGCATCCGCAGATGCAGACAAATGGCTCGGCCATGTCCCACTCGGTGGTGTTGTAGTTGAACGCCAGTTCCTCGCCGACACGAATTGCGCGACGGCTGACGAACCTCAGGCCGGCAAGGTCAACCGCAACGTTCGGATCACACGCGTGATTCATGTACTGCCACAGGTACTCGCGCTCCAGCCCCGGCTTCGGTAGCAGGTGCCTGTCCTGTGATATTTGAATCGAGTGCCGGCTTGGCGCCGCCACCACGTTTCCGGTCAAAGGGAACAGAATGGTATCAGGCTCTATGTCGACTGCTGCGCGCAGGCTCCGATAGGCCCCCGATTGCACCAGACTGGCTATGTTCAATTTCTATCCTTCGCGGCCAGGGACTCTCTCCTGCCGCTTTCTTCTCACATAATCTGAGACATGATCACCGTAACGTTCAATGAATCGTTCCTGATAATCTGAGCCGCGAACAGTTCCCCGACATTCCGCCGAACCACAGTGACACTCGAATGGTGCCATAGCGTCACTGCAGAACGTCGCGTAGTCGACGGTAATCTCTTCACCCGGTGAAATGGTCCTTCTGGCCGCGAGATCCAGACCGGTGAGCCACGCATTCGGATCGCAGCTGTGATTGATTGGTTTCCATTCGGCAGGATCGGGGCTCCAGGTGACGTAGATTTCGTCGGTGAGCGGATAGGCGAAGCGGGCGAACCAGTCCGACAGTTGGCCGCTCCAGTTTGCCTGTACGTGATGCCGGCTGACCAGTACGTGTGGACTGTTTTCGTATTTCACGAGAACTTCACCGGCAGGGATGTCGGAGTTGGCAAACATACCATAACCGCTTTCGCTGCGGAAGCGGACGTTCCACTTCTGCCGCCGTTCCGCCGCCCGCTTGAGTGCTGCACTGAAGATCGCTTCCGCGAAACCGGCATGAGCCGACGGGTCGTTGAGCAGGATGAAGTCCGCGCTGCCTTCGAGTGAGGGGGGATAGAAGACACCGCAGTTCGGATTGATTTCGAGCACATACACGCCACCGTCGCGGTCGACGCGGATATCACACCGACCGTAACCGGTGCCCCCAAGCCCGACGAAAAGGCTGCGCGCCGCGTCTCTGAGTACGGCATCGAGGGCAGGATCGGCGCAGGGAACCGCGCGCATCCCGTCATACTCTTTCCACTTCAGGTCGAAGTGCTTGAACGTTTCCCCTTCCGGGAAGAGAAACTCGATCGGTCGATACACGAACGGCCGTTCAGGATAATCGGCATTTTCAGCGACGAGGACGGTAAACTCCCGCCCTTCGATGAACTCTTCGACGAGCGCAGCGCCATATTCGGCAATCATCCGATCCGCCATGAGCAGCAGGGACTCCTCATCGCGAATACGGGAGGCGCGGGTCAGACCGATGCTCGAATAGCTGTTCGGATGTTTGACTATGAGTGGATAGGTGAGCTCGCTGCCCGCTCGCGCTAAATCCTGCGCATCGCGTACGATCATGCCGTTCGGCGTGCCGACCCCATTATAGCGGCAGACCGCCTTCATCGATTCCCGGGTCGGGTCATAGAATGCAGAGCCCGCGCCGGTGAAAGGCAGGCCGAGCCGCTCGAGCGCCTGTACCACTTCGATCCCGGGCCGGTCTTCATCCCATGCCCCATCGCAGAGATTCAGAAAGATGTCGAATCCCTGCCGTGAAAGAGCAATGATCGAGCGTACCGCGTTTGCTTTGGTAATGGTGTGCCGTTCGCACACGTGTCCAGGTAAATAGTAGGCCGGGTCCGCGGGTGGATCCAGCTCAGAGAGTGGCGAAATCGAATCGCCATATGCATCTTCGAGAACGCAAATCCTCATCGAGTGCTACCTGCTGCTGAGGCGGTATATTACTGAACTATACGAATCATAGCAAGACATGCCCCACATTGTTTCCGGGAATTCGAGCGCTTCCGGGCAGTTGTGCCAGGGCGCCCGCCGCCTCGGCGGCTACAGACCGGCGTGCACCAGGTGCGGAAGGAAGGTCACCACCTGGGGGATAAAGATCATCACGAACAGAGCGATTACGAGGGCGAGGATGAACGGCCAGATGTTCCGTATGATATCCCAGAGCGGCGTTTCGGTCAGGCTACTCATGATAAACAGCACGATACCGTAGGGCGGCGTAATGCTTCCAAGCTGCACGTTCACACAGGCGAGCACGCCAAAATAGACAAGATCGATTCCATGCTCTCTGATTGCCGGAAGTACGAGCGGAAACGCAATGAGGATGAGCGCGTTACCATCGACAAATGCCCCGAGCAGCAGAAACACGACCATAATCACCAGCAGAAACGCTTCATTTGAGAGTTGCAGCGCATTTAGCCAGATGCCGATGTGCGCGGGCACCTGTTCGAGGTTCACGACGAAATTGAACACGAGCGCGCCGGCATAGATGATCATGACGGCCGCTGTATCTTTCGCGGTGTCGACAATGATCCGGTAGAGCCCTGACCATTTCTGGTCACGATAGACGATCGTCGTAAGCACAATTGCATAGGCTGCAGCAACTGCAGCCGCCTCGGTCGGCGTGAACACACCTGAGTAGATTCCCCCGAGCAGAAGAACCGGAGTCAGCAACGGCAGTATTGCACCGACGAACAGACGAACGGCAACTGCGAACCGCACGGCCGGCTCAGTCGGAAACTGCCTGCGACGGGCAGCAATGTAGACAAGCACCATGAGGCTCAATCCCATGAGCAGTCCGGGCACAATGCCGGAAAGAAAAAGTGCTCCGATCGAAGCGCCTGAAACGAGCGCGTAGAGGATCATGATGATTGACGGGGGAATGATCGCGCCGATAGTGGATGCGGAAGATGAAAGCGCTGCGGCAAAACCAGGCGGATAGAGTCCGTTCTTGGTCATCATGCGAAATAGAACAACACCGACACCGGCGGCATCGGCAACTCCGCTCCCGCTCATTCCCGCAAAGAATATGTTCGTGACGATATTCACGTGACCGAGTCCACCGCGAAATCTACCCACGACCGAAAGGACGAACTTCAGGAGTCGATCGGTCACGCTTCCGGAGTTCATCACCTTTGCGGAGAAGATGAACAGCGGAATTGCGAGTCCGAGGAAATTGCTGAACAGCCCCTCAACTATCTGCTGGGTAACGAAGCCTGGATCCATGTGAGCAAGAAGCACGTAGAGGAAGCCGCTGCACACCATGGCGATGCCGACCGGGAAGCCGAACACGGTAAGTGCAATGAGCGTGACAATCATCGCGAGAAAGGCGAAATGCACAGAGTTCCCCCTCGGAATTACAGGTGATTGCGCCAGTCGGCACGGAACAAGGGAATGAGCGCCGAAATCAGGCGCACGATGAAAGCCACGAGAAACATCACGAACGAGCCGTACATCAGCGAGAATGGAATGTGTATGATCGGCGTTGAGTCCCGTTGCTCAAAGATGGTAATGCTCACCACTGCCGGAAGCGATGGGACGAGGATCGCAATCCCCGCGACCATGGATATCACTTTCAGAATGCGCCTGCCCTGAGCCGGCAACGCTTCGTAGACGATGGTGAACGCGACATGTCTACGCAGCGGCAGATTTAGTCCGATCGTCCAGAAAAACATCAGTATGAACGAAACCATAATGAACTCGAGCGACCAGGTGATCGGATTACCCAGAACGTAGCGGAACACGATCCCGACGATGAACATGAGAAACATGATGAAAAACAGTGCGGCAGACACGGCGTCAAGTACCCGCACGAGCGCCGTGCGCGTTTTAGGTTCATCCACCGGCATATCCTCCCTGCGCGGCCACAGGCGTCTGCAATCGCAGATACCTGCAGCCAGGTTCGTGGTTCGGTCAGTTCCCTTCCGCGGGTACCGGTATGGCGTCCAGCTGCTGAATAATGTTCGGCGGCCACTGCTTGGAGATCGGATCGTTCAGATATGCGTCGAGCACGTGCTTTCTGAAGGCAGCGACATCGGGTGAATAGACCTGCAGTCCCTTGCTGCGGAAGAACTCAACCAATCCCTGCTCCTCCTTGATTCGGTTTGAATTGTTATAGGCTATCGCCTGATCGGCCGCCGTCTGGACAACTTTCTGCTGTTCAGGCGTCATGCTGTTCCAGGTCTGATCGTTCACCACCATGAGCAATCCGTCGACGAGGTGATTCGTCATGACGATCTGCTTGGTCACCTCGTAGAACTTCGCCGCCTTGTCAGTAGGAAGCGGGTTGTCCTGGCCATCCACGGTGCCAGTCTGCAGCGCGAGGTAGAGTTCGCTGAACGCAACCGGTGTTGGCGTCGCTCCCAGCGCCTTGCCCAGAAACACCCATGCCTGCGAGGGCGGCATGCGCAGCTTCAGACCGGCGAGGTCTGCCGGCGTATTGATATGCTTTGTCGTGCGCAGATCAAGCTCTCGGGTGCCGAGGTAGAGCTCTCCGAGGACGTGCAGCTGGAACTTCTGTCCGATCTGTGCCGCCCACTTCTCACCGAGAGGGCTCTTCCAGATTGCCGTGAGCTCGGCGGGGCTTTTCACCACATAGCCTGCGGTAAGCGGCAGCAAATCGGTCATTCCGTGCTGGACCAGGTCCTGGGCTGAAACATAGACCATCTGAATGCTGTTCCTCTGCACGGCCGCGAACTCGGCGCTTGCCGGTATGAGCGAGCTTCCGGCGTAAATCTGCACGTCAAAGCTCCCGGCGGGTGAGTTCTTGTCTATGTAATCTTTGAAGACCTGGAGCGCCTTTGTGTGCCAGTCGGATGCAACCGAAGTTGTTGAGATTCGGATGGTGATGGGTGTTGTGGATTTCTGCGAACCGGTCGATGCTCCCGACGCGGATTCCTTTGCACCGTTCGCAAACAGGGCAAACGAGGCGACGAGAAAGATCGGAACGACGAGAAAGGTTGCTAATCGGCGTACATTGATCATGGTGACTCTCTCCTTTCTGGTCACATTATGGCACCGCCCAGCTTACACGTGTCAAGAAAAACTTTCAAAAATCTGGAGAATGAGCGTAGAATGGAGTGGCCGGGGAGGCGTTCAAATTGAAGCAGACAACGCAACGCGATGTCGCACTCCACGCAGGCGTGTCGCGGGCAACAGTCTCATATGTGGTGAGCCCGAACCGGGAGGCTCCGGTCGCCATTTCGGAGAAGACGCGGCAGAAGGTGCTCGACGCCGTGCGCGAACTGGGCTACCAGCCGGACGCGCGGGCGCAGACACTGATTTCGGGGACCACCCGGATCATCGGCATCCTGCTGCCTGATATGCGAAACCCGCACTTCTGGGAACTGCTTGAAGCAATCGAGCGCCGCGCGCATGTTCGTGGTTACTCACTGCTGGTGTACCATTCGGCGCTCGAGCGTAGTCAGGAAAAGTTCGCGCTGCAGGAGCTCGGGAGACGGCGGATTGACGGCGTTGTGCTCATCTCATCGTTTCCTCCCTATTCCGCGGACGTTGCAGACGATCTGGGAGCGGCGCGGCGGCCGGTTGTCGATCTTTCCAACGTGGAGAGTCCGTTCGATTGCGTTATCTCCAGTTACGATGAAGGAGCTGCCGAGATGATGGAACATCTGTTCGCACTCGGCCACCGTCGCATTGGTTTCGTGTATGGGGTCGCCTCGCCGGCGCTCGGGAGAGACCGCCTTGACGCCTATACCGAAGCGATACGTCAGCGCGGACTTCCTGCCGACGATAAACTCATCGTCCGGTGCGGAACATCCGCGGCCGAAGGGTACGCCGCCGCCCGGGCGCTCCTTGCCCAAGAGGATCGTCCAACCGCAATAATCGCAATCAACGACCTGATCGCTTTTTCGGTTCTCCGCGCGGCAGCAGATCTCGAACTTGCGGTTCCCCGCGATCTATCGGTGTGCGGATTCGACAATGTGCAGGCATCCAGGTATGCAGTGCCGCGGCTCACCACCGTGGACAGGGACGCTGGAGACGTGGCGGAGGCTGCACTCAGATTGCTTCTTTCGCGCATGAATGATAAGTCGACACCACGCATGACCGCCCGCGTCGCCTGCCGCCTTATCGCGCGAGAAACGACCGGACCGGCACCATCGATCCTGGCGCCCTGCGCGGGCACCGATCGGGCGCTCGCTGAACCTTGATGCGGCGGGATTGAGGCGGACGCGGCGCGTCGCGGGTGACCTACATCCTGAACATATTTACCAGACGCTTCTCGGTCTCACCCTCGATGGTCGCCTCGACTTCAACATACTTCTCGAGCCCCGAGCGGTTGAGTTTCTCCTTCAGCAGCTGGTCAAGCTGGAAGATTCCGGCCGAGTTGCTCATGTGGACATGAATGTGGATGGGCTTCTCGGCTCCCGAATTGATCTCAACCTGCTCGATTGAGGCGGCGGAGAGCGAGTGAATGTTCACAACGCCCGCCTCAAAGGGAATGCGCGACCTTCCCTTGCTCATATCAAGGGCATCGGCAACCCGCACCACTCCCGCTTCGATCGTCATTGGCTTGCCGTCGCTGCGGTGCGAAATAATCGCATGAAGGGTTTCGGCACGCACGATGGTGCGCGGACCGATCGCATACAAACCGTCGAGCAATTCGGTTATCTTCGGCTGCGCGACGAAGAGGCTGTACTGTTCGTGGTCGACCCGGTGAATCGACATTCCAAGATCGTGGAGCAGTGCGCCAAGCACGACAACCACCTCCGCATCGTGGCTGGTCATTTTGTGATCGCGCACGATGCTCGGTTCCACGCCGCTCTCGACAAGCTGTCTGAACATTTTGAGAGCTATGTTGGCGACAATCTGAAAATGAACGGGACCGTGATCCGACATCCCCAGCCGATCAACCGCGTTGACATTCGCGGCCTGCCATAGGGCGTAGAGCTCGTCGTCCGCATTGACGCGCCGGATCACCTCCTGAAGAATCGGGTTGTGCCGCGCCGGCAATCTGATCTCAACGCGCTTCCCGCTGCGTGCGTCTTCGAGACTTCCGTCAATATCTTCGGGTACCTTCAGGGACTCCGGCATCATATCGCTCATCTGATCGCCTGCCTCATACTTTGATGCACAGATACTATCACGATGGGAGAGCAGCGCGTAGAGCCCCAGGGTGACTCGTCAGGCGGCAGGGCACCGCCGCGTACGATTCTCACGCGAGCGTATCGCGCACCTTCCTGGCGAGATCGCTCAGTGAGAATGGCTTGGGCAGGAAATCGACATCCGCGTCGAGCAATCCTCGATGCGCAATTACATCCGCAGTGTATCCTGACATGTAGAGGCAACGCATCTGCGGCCTCAGCTTCGAAAGCCGTTCCGACAGTTCGCGGCCATTCATCTGCGGCATGACAACGTCGGTTATCAGCAGATCAATTCTGCCCGGGAATTGGGTGGCGGTTCGGATAGCCTCTTCGGGGGTGGACGCTGCAAGCACCCGGTAGCCGAGCCCGTCGAGCACCCGCTTTCCGATCTCGAGGATGCCTGATTCATCCTCAACGATGAGCAGAGTCTCGGTTCCGCGGGGACGTGCGGCGGATGGCGCAATCGCTGCGACGTCCACCGGGTCCAGATTGGATCTCGGGAAATAGATGCGGAATGTGCTGCCATGGTCTGGTTCACTGTATACGTTGATAAGTCCGTTGTTCTGGCGCACAATTCCATACACCGTCGCGAGGCCGAGACCCGTTCCCTGACCGACGCTCTTTGTTGTAAAGAAGGGTTCGAAAAGATGAGACAGCGTCTCCCTGTCCATGCCTGAACCGGTGTCACTTACTGCAAGCATTACGTAGGACCCCGGAACAAAGCCCGAGTGGTGCGTGCAGTAGGCAGAGTCGATTTCGACGTTTGCCGCCTCGATGATGAGACTTCCAACTCCGCTTATCGCATCTCGCGCATTTGCAGCCAGATTAGTCAGAATCTGGTCAAACTGCGACGGATCGAACATGATTCGGCCGGTGTCCTCCGTCGGCCTCCAGGTGAGTTCGATATCCTCCCCGATGAGGCGCCGCAACATTGAGAGTGCGGCCGACACGGCTTCGTTTACCGCCATCAGCTTTGGACTCACCGTCTGCCTGCGGGCAAACGCGAGTAACTGCCCGGTCAGCTCGGCCGATTTGTGCGCGACATTGCGCACCTGCTGGAGATTCGCGTAGAGCGACGTTCCCGGCTCGAGTTCAGTCATTGAAAGCTCGATGTAGCCGTTCATGATCTGCAGCATATTGTTGAAATCGTGGGCGACCCCACCTGCAAGACGGCCGACGGACTCCATTTTCTGCGCCTGCCGCAGCTGCTCTTCGAGCTCCCGCTCCCGAGTTATGTCATGCTTGACGGCCACATAGTTTACGATGGTTCCGTCCCCGTTCCGAACAGGTGAGATCGTCGCATTTTCGTAATAGTGGCTACCATCTTTCTTGCGGTTCACAAACTGCCCTGACCAGGTCCTTCCCGATGAGATGGTCTCCCAGAGCTCGGTGTA
>Ga0307376_10005684_pt1 | contig 11183 bp, 25 predicted proteins | sample TR2MG_FD_202536 | JGI IMG/M metagenome (GOLD analysis project Ga0307376, IMG submission 202536) | Soil microbial communities from Risofladan, Vaasa, Finland - TR-2 | ecosystem: Environmental > Terrestrial > Soil > Coastal area > Acid sulfate soil | place: Finland: Risofladan, Vaasa | collected... | reverse complement strand
GGAAAGGGGTGTGTACTATTGGTATACAATGTTTTCATCCCTCATTTCTTCGGGTTCTTCCATAGGGGTTTCGGAAACATTAATGTTTTCGGGTTCGGTTGTTTCAAATTTTTCACATGGGATGCATGTCATTGTCCCTGCCCTGTAACCAAGATTAAATGATGTATAACATACACCGTCCTTTTTAAAACTTATCCATAAAACGCTATTGGCGTATTTTTCTGCTTTAAGCACTTCTGAATTATTTGGTAAATATTTAAATCTTTTAACTAAAAAATCCAAATCACCCACCATCACTGCTTCATCATAGATGATATTTTTTTCTTCCGCACACGTTTCACCGTCACTACCACAACCACAATCACATCCCACTATCACAAATAATAGAATGGTAATCAAAAACATTACTATTTTATTCATCGTCATCCCCTATTATCCGCAGAATTTTTTCTTCAACAATGTTATGATACCTGTCTTTACATTTATTCTTACGCTTTTTCTGTTTCTTTTTGGGTGTACAGAATTTGTTATGATAGGTTGTCTTTACATGGTTCCTTCCACAACCGGGACATTGAATGGTGTCTCCTACTTTTGCAGCAGCAGCCCGTTCATACGCTGCTTCCATAAGCGGAGCTTGTTCCCGGATTGAAAGAGTAATCTTCGCCTTAAGATTCCAATCTTCGCTGTAGTTAACGATACCCCTTCTCTGGGCTTCGTAGAAAGCAGCTTCGTCATCTGCACCCTGATCACTCAATGCATCTGTTTCGTCACTCATAGTCATACTCCTTCTTACGGCAGAATCAAAAACAAGGTCACCGCATTCGTTGAGAACATCGGCCTCGCTTATTTCTGTCCTACCATCACTCATATCTTTAAACCATTTTCAATGATCCGTCTATGGGCATTAATATTTTCAATTGTATGAATAAATTGCCCAACAGAAATACATTTCTGGTTCCCTGAAGTCACATGACTTCCTAATCGCCCGTTTTTGACAGGGGCTTCTTTGGAACAGTATGGACAGTGGATTGTCTTACTTGTCTTACTCGTCTTACTCATAACTGTAAAATAAAAATCTAATCGCTTTTTGTCAATTAGATTTTTTAACAATTATGGGCTTTTATTCCTTTTTTCGTGCATTGAGCAAGTTGGCCTGTGTTTTGGCACGACAGGCTGTTGAATAAACTTGGTGGGGATGGGTGGTATCCCACATCTGGCCTAAAGCACTAACGAATAGGGTCGCTCCCATCTTGTAGTATCGCCCACCAAGCCAATAGAAGTTTATACTCCAAATATTTTATGAATGATAGTTTTTCTTTTTTCAAATTCTATCTCAAAGAGTTGTTCCAATTCTCCGTTGTCAAAATAAATTCCTAAACAGTTAGAGCATTTATCTACTTCGATGGTTTCTATCATTGTACTTTTCATTAGTTGTCCACATTTTGGGCAGTGCATATAATGGCGATGCTGAAGTTCCTCGTCATCTTGTTGTTCAGTTTCCTTTGCGTGTCTTTCACGCATGTCTTTTATTAAATCTATTTCTTGTTGTTTGAAATAAGCTTCAACTGATTCAAGTGGTTTGTCCATTTTAATCTCTCCATTCTGGTTTAACTTCTACGTGTCCATTGTATAAATGAGTCATCCAGCAGATAGCCAATATGGGGGTAAAGATATTTAGAAAAGGAATAAGAGTTAATCCAGTGATACATAGTCCACCACCATACACAGCTATTTTGTTGGTCTTAATCAACTCCTTGGCTTTAGGCTTTCCAAGATGGTAACCAGCAGCACTCTCAAAAAATTCACGGCCTAAAAGGTATGCATTGAGAGCGACAGACATTAGAAGCCCGATTCCTATAACATAGAAAGGGAGTAGCAGCACGTTTAGGAAAAGGGCTAATAATGTAAACTTAACATCATGTTTAAAATCAGGCCAAAATCTTGGTGATATTGTAAGCGCATTCTCAGGATAGTATGCTTCCTCTACATTATGTATAACTCTCTCTTGAAACATTCCTGCTATAATAGGAATCAACGCAGGTAACATGAACCATCCACCAATACCTGCCAGTACACCAGCAATAACATTAATGCTATTGTCCAACCATCCCATTTTAATGTTAACAATAAATTCTGCTAAACCGGAAAGTCCTATAGCTATCGCAAGTATAATGAAACCCGCTAACAGCGAACTCATTAACATAAGACCAGCGAGTTTAGCTTTCTTCAATGATTGGATTGTCTCGAATAATGGAAACATATTTAATCCTTTATTTATTTTTTTGAATATATGCCTTGTAAAAATTTATTGTGATTTTTCTCAGATGGGGATTTAATCTTCTCCAAACTGCTTCTCCGAGACGTTTTGGAATGGTTCCGTAATAAGCTTCGGCAATACTTCCAGTGATACATGCTAATGTATCTGTATCACCACCAATTGATATGGCCATTCGTATTGAATCCACAAAAGTATCGGTATCAAGAAAAGCATTAATGGCCGGGGGAACTGTCCATTCACAACTACATGCTGGTGCTCTATTTTTTAAACCGGATATGTATTCTCTCGTTTTATCAACCGTTGTGATTTCCAAATTGTAGAAATGAGTATTTATGTAATATCGAATTAACTCTTTGGATTTAGTTGTTCTGGCCAGAAAAATAGCTGCCGCTGTTGCCTGTGCTCCCTTGACACCTTCAGGATGATTATGGGTAGCATCTGCGCTTATTTTTGCTTCACTGAGTACTCTGGGTAATGTATTATATGCCCATGCGACAGGGCTTACACGCATAGCAGAACCATTACCAAAACTGTTGTAAGGTTCTCTCTGTTTTTCCCTACACCACTTTTTGAAATACCCACCAAACCCACCGTTCTCATACATACTAAAATATGCATGGAGAGTATCTATCCAATCCTTGTTATTAAGAATGGTATCAGCCAATGCTACCGTTAAAACAGTATCATCAGTGAACTTTGAGTTTTTGGTAAATAACCTAAAACCTTCTTCAGGAATCTTTCTGAATTCATAGGGACTGCCGATCACGTCCCCTGCGATTGCGCCAATCATTATTTTTTATCTATGGCATCATTGATTCTGAGTTCTCTTCCCTGAAAGTCTTTACCATTAAGATCAAGAACACCTTCTGGGTTTTCAATCTCCACAAAACCAAATCCTCTTGGCCTTCCGGTTTCACGGTCATTTATCAATTTTACCGATATAACATTTCCATTTTGGCTGAAAAGTTCTTCAACATCATCTTCAGTGGCACTCCACGGAAGGTTTCCCACGTAATATTTTTTTGTCATTTTTACTCCCTTTTTGAATTTAAGTGATTCACAAAATTTAACAATACTTTTAAGCGTTATCAATTTTTATTTCTTCATTTTAAAAAATATAGCTATCACAAAACCAAGGATGATAATATCCATCACAAATGAAAGTGATATCAACAAAGGCAAATGTTTCACAGCATCAGCAATGTTTCCCACCACTGTTAAAATCTCAGCAACTTTTCCGAGCATAATTATCTCCTTATTTGAGTTACGGCTTCAAAACCCTGACACTTTTCCCCTTCACCTTTATGATAGAGGAAAGTACCACCATCTAAATCATATGTTACCCACCCATTGCCTTGATCTATTACATTGAGAGCATTGTAGGGTAGCCTTTTTGCATTGTTAGTCATAACATCAATTTTTATATCTTTCTTTTCTCGTAGTATTGGGGGCATTTTAAATACGAGTACCAGTGCAATCCCTGCAACAAGTACACAAGCGGTTACAAACCAAAATGATTTTTTCAACACTATAGCTAACTCAATGTTTACTAACAGTGTGAGACAAGCCAATACTAAAATTATCCAATCAAATACATCCATCTTCTTTTTTCCATACGTTAATTATCTTTTTATTCCCAACATTAATTGTAAATCTCTTTCCTTTATTATTTTCCCAACTTTAATACCTTCCTGAAATATCTTAAGTGCTAATTTATTGGGGTCAGTAGCAGAAAAGTCAAAACACATTTGTTGTGGGCCTACCCACCCTAACGGATGTAATTCTTCAATTATCTTCCAATGATGTTGTTTTCTTATTACATCAGTAATTTCTGGATTGTAATACACCATAGCATCGCTGTCAAGATCATCAAATCCCAATGACTTGGCTTTAAGATCCATGTTTCGCTTTGATTTTTTCTGCTGTGCTTTCGTTAGTTGTTTCATTAAAAACCCTTATTTTGTGAAAATTATTTTATCAGTTTCTCTTTTATTTTCCCATCCATTAGATCTGGCATTATTACATACAACGTTTAACGCAATTTCATTAAACACAGAATATATGGCGTTATTTACACTCAAGATAAGATGATACTCATTTTCACTTATTCTTTTATATTCCCCTATCTCCATTTGATTATTCCCATTGTTTTTTGAAATTTCCTTCAAGGTCATCGGGGAATAAGTTCCCTTCCTTATCGGGAACAATAAGTCTTAACACTTTTCTACCAGTTTCTTCAGCTAGTTTAAATGTGATATCATAAATATCAATTATGTCAGAATATAATTTTTCAGCTTCAAAGACCTGTCCTTCTTCTAATTTTTCAACTAGCACAACGAACATAGCATGGGCCGTTTCTGGGGGCATTGGCATGACAATTTGAAAATTCAGGTGATTGAATTTTTCTCCCAATCCGTGTGTATGTATGTTGAATCCCATTGGCGTTTGCTTATCATCTTCAATAAAAATGTCTGCCACCCAACCATATTCTTTCATCAGCGCATTTCGTCTTGCTTGAGCTAATACCGAATCTTGACAACTTTCACATTCACACATCTTTTATCTCCTTTATCCCCAAATACTTTTTATCATCCAAGCAAATGCAAATGATACCCCAACAACTGCAACCGCTAAGGGCCATCCCTCTAATGACTGTAACGTATTAATCAAAATTTGTTGCATGTCTACACACCATATATTTTAAATAAAGTAATTTAACTTTCTCTTGCACATCGGGTGCCATAACGAAGTTCATAGTTGGCACATCTACCACTTTTGTGTCATATGCACAGCCTCTCCCATTTTTGTTGAGCATTACATTAGGATGGAAATGGAAATCGATGCATAACGAACCACCTACAAAATAAGAATTATAATTTTCTATATCAGCAAGTGCTCGTTTAATTTTTCGCCATGAGATATTAAGAAACATTTTACACACCTCTTGTTACATAACTAAATGCGTCTTTATCTTTTTCTTCCAGCATGTTATTTTTCCAGCTTATGGCCTTTTTTAAGATTGCACACTATACACATAGGTTGGTAATTTTTAACCACGTCTTTCCCACCATTTGCCCTTGCAAGTATGTGGTCTTTGGTCATTAACCTTTCACCGCCATTCGGTAAATCAGCGTATAGATTAAAATGCCAAATCTCATTTGTTGGATGTCTTTCCAAATAAAATTGTGTCCCTTTCAACCCACACTTAACACATATAATTCCATGAAGTGCAAAATTTTGATATCGCTGAGATGCCATGTTAATAAAATGACCATCAAAATCAACTTTTTTCCTTCTTCCCTCTTTCTTTGAAGTAAATTGAACATGTTTCAATACTTCATCAATCGTATATTTTTTGGGAAACCTTTCCATATTTTGCTTCTTGACTTTTTTCTCTCGTTTTGTGGGATGTACTTCGATAAGTTTTATATCTTTGTCTTTAAGTGCTTCTAAACCGAATGCCTGTGTTACTGCTTCTCGTTTATCCATTTCATATAATTGAGAACTGATGGGATCTATATTTAATTTGAGCGTTTGTTCAAGTAATTTTTGCAGTTCAATAAATAAAGTGGACTTCCCTGATTTAGGGTTTCCCTTGATAATGATGTGTATTTTTTCAGACATTAAACCCTTGTTTAGATAAAAGATATTGAAGTCTTCCCCAATTTGTTTTAGCGTATTCAGAGGATAAACTATCACTGCCCCAACATTTATGAAACAATGTACATATTTCTTTTTTCGCTGCTTCTTCTGCGGGGTCTTTTTCTTTAATCGTTATTGTAACGGGAACTGGTTCTAATTTTTCATCATCATTTTGATTATAAAATCCTGAAACCGTGAAGGCTGCTTTTGCTTTATTCTCAGAATCATAATACATCAATCTTTTTTTATCAGTAGCTGCATTTCGCACACCAACTAAATATCGATTTCTAGGAACACCTTTTGCAATTTTTGTTCGTTTCTCATTCATGATAACGAACTTTTCAAAAGATAATTTTAAAGGCATAAATTTCCCTTTTAATATTTAAATGAAAATAAAAATGGGATAACCCTGTGTCAATTGAAACTTTAATTATTTTTGGTTTTTTTGTTTAAAATGGGGAGAAAATATAAAACATTTATAATTCTGCAAACATGTCACCAAATGAACATCCAGCTATACTGCAATACAGAAGATAAGTGAAGAAATGGTTGCCAAACGTTAAAACTATCCCAATAAAAGATAACAGTAAAACGGTGCGAGGAATCATGTATTTCCCCCTTTAAACAAATCACCAAATATATCACCAAATTTATCAAGATAATCACTTGATCCAAGGGGATTATCTTTTCCCGGTTGATATTTTTGCGCCATTTCTTTCCATAATTTTACCGTACTATTACAGGAAGCACATAAAAAAACTGTACCTTTTTTTATCTTTGTTCCACTTGCAAGTTCTCCTAATTGGGTAGAACAGATATTGCAGAATATTTGTTTAGACATTTATCCTAAAAAAGTTACTGAAACTACGCTTCATAGATCTAAATATAAGTTTAAACACCAACCTAAAAAGAGTTTTGCTGTTAATACTTTTTGTGTTATCACCATCACCATATTCTGGTAGCCTAGCCGTGTAGGAATATAAAGAATAATCGCCTTGATAATGATTTATTTTGGTTATCAAAAGTAACGGTTCACCAAAGTCCCGCTCTCCCATAATTTTCCATACACTAGATGTTCCCATAATATTCTTATGTTATATCGTAAATGGTTCCCTGAATTTCTTTGGTGACATTGTGATAGCGTTATTGATACGTTTATTTTCATTCATACGATTTCTTAATATTTCAGCTTCCTTTTCCCAATGGGAATCGGGTACAACATTACCTTCAAGTGCTTTAACTAATTCCCCAAATTTCTTAAATTTTTCTCTGTCTTCTTTGTTCAAACTTATTCCAATTCCGTGATTTTCAAATCACCCATAGTTATAGAATAAGATATCTTTTTTCCGGTTGCGATGTAACGAATAATGGATTCTATCCCTATAATATTTGCCAACATTGAAATATTTCTGGATAAGGGATACTCGCATACATCAGCACCTTCATTTTTTACAGTTGGTATTTTGTATTTTTCATTCCACACAATTTCTGCGTAGTGCTCAGAAAGTCCAATATGCACACAGTCAATTTTTGAATTTTCGCAAAAAGTTTTTACCACAGCACGGCTGCGGAAATTATCAAATCCATCAACTACAATGGATTCAGGATTTATTAATCTTTTAATGTTGCTTTGACAAAGCTCCTTATCAATCATTTGAATAGAAATTCCGGTGGCCATGCTTATCTGGTTCCGCATGATTTGCACTTTCTTCCCATTAACTTCCCGCAATCCCCACGTTTGGGTTCCAATGTTATGCTTTTCGATTCTGTCATTATCGATAACAGTTATATTCTGAAACCCCTGCTTGGCCATGTTGTAAATGATATTGGAACCAATGGCACCACAGCCACAAACAAAGATGGGATATTGTTTAATTTTCGCTATCGTGCTCTCACCACGATAGGCTGTTTCATGTACTAAATAATCCATTAGGATTCCTTTACCTTCTCGAAATTGACCTTTCAATCCTAATTCAACATCCAATGAGGGACATCTTAAACACAGCCCCCGTGTCTTCTCTGCCTATGAATAAAACTTTACTATTATAACATCTTATAAATTCCTGAGATTTATTTTTTTTGAAAAGGTAGCAAGCTGCCTGAGTTCTGGTTTCATTCCAAATACCACATATCAGATCTCTCCACATACAACTTACCCATGCTTTCATTGTGGTATCATCTGTTATGCTGTATCCCATCACATCTCGTGGATGTGTATGGAAAAATCCTATCAGGTATTTTGAATCATAGATTTTTTTCCAATCAAATTCCACGCCAGAAGCTTCACCCGTGCTGTGTTTAACAACAAAGCCTATATAAAACTTTTTTATTTTCAGGCCGTAAATAAACCAGCAATTTTCTACAAAAGATTTTTCCATATTAACTTTCTTTTGATGATTCTACAAAATATTCATACGTTAAATCACTTATATGATTACCAAATAAAATCAACTTCCCTTCCATCAACTCCTTGGCTTCATTCGGGTTGTCAGCGGAAAACCTATCCTCGTGCCTAAACCCCATATTCAAATTATATGCTATAACAGTATAACAGGTCATTTACTAACCTTTCTTTTTTTTCTTATCCATCCGTTCGTGTATTTTTTCATGCAGCCACACCGCACAACCAATGGCTACAAGGGAATTGACTAACCCTATAAAACCATTACCCAATCCTGCTAAAATCTTATTTATCATTTTTTTTCCTTTCTTATCATTCCCAAGGCAAGTTCAATTGTTCCTTCCAATGTGTCTGATACTGATATTCCATATTTATCCGCTTTCCACTGCAAGTAGCCCATGTTAGAAGCATCTTTTGGATAACCCAAAACCACTTTACCGGATTTCATCCATTCCCCAAACTCTACATTGGTTGTAAATGCTGGTAATATAGTTAGCTCTCTGGGAACCCAAAATAAAATAACTTCGGATGCTTCTAAACGCTTTTCTTCCCATAGTACCTGATTTTCATACGTTATCGCAAAAGGTTCAGGAAGATATAACTCACCACTAAACTCTTTTTTTTCAAAAATCTTTATAGCAACATCACGCCAACTGGTAAATAAGTTTTGATGTTTAGGGCGCAAGGTTGGCCCTGCCAGAAAAATATTATTATCATTTGATATTTCGTAATCAAAATTATAATGCATATTTGAACGATGTATATTCATTTTTCTTCCTTGTAAAAAACGTTTTCATCGTAGAAGCCTTTTTCAATAGCATTCTTGACGAATAGAATTTCTTTGAGGGAAACAGGTTTAAAATGCCATGCATCAACACCAACATTAACCATATTCCGTTTTACTTTCCAAAGGCTGTGTATGTGACCAACTATGTTGAACATATCTTCTACCGCATCTGTTGGGCAGTGGGTGAGATTAAAAACAGTTTGTGAATCATCATCCGTGATACGCATACCATGCTGTACAGTCATAAAATATTTAGATAACAAGTCTAGGTGCGGTTCATCATAGTTACCTGCTACCAGTACCCGGTTTTTACATCTTACACAGTCCAACCACTCAAGGCTTTCCGCATTCATTGCTACATCACCTAAGTGATATAAGAAATCAGCTTTTTGTACGAACTCGTTCACTTTTTGGATAATGAAACTATCCTGTTCTTCCACCGTGTTAAATGATCTGAAAAAGGGATTGAACTCTTCTTTTCTAATATCACCAAGGCGGGTTTCCCCCAAATGCCAATCACTTGTAAAATAAATCATAATTACATCCTATTGATTAAACCTTCCCGTTGTCCTTCCCTCATCACATCAATTAAACTAGCTAAATCGAAATCCCTATCACGCCCATTTAAACATATACCTGCGGTGATAACGCTATGGGAAGGGTCTTTCGTTACATAAGAAGTGTGTCGTTGACCATCTACAGTGTAAGTAACAGAAAAGCTATCAGAACGCTCATGATAAGAAACGAGCTTTCCCCCGGCATGATTAATAGCCGTTTCAAGCCCTGCTTTTTTCATTCGTTTTGCCATCTCTTCTTTTATTTTTTTGTCAGTAGCATAACGGAAAGCATAAGCAGTTTTTTCTTCAATGGTAAGACCACTATACCTTAAATCTTTAGGCGGGGTTAGCTTTGAAAAAGCTTCCCTTAAGTATTCTGTTTTTACTGAATCCGTTTTGTAATCTATTTCCCCAAACCAGAAATTCTCGCCATCGAATCTCCCCACAACGGTATCAAAGTCCATAACCATATCATCCGTAAGATACATCGGTACAGGATTGGTGTAAGGCAACTTCAGTTTGTTATTCTTTTGAGGGAGAGCATAGTATATATTACCTTCCTTGTATGTGGTAACTAATCGAATAGGTACACATTGTTTCAGGTATGATTCAATCTCATCGATTTGTGCTGCTCTCGTGAAAATCGCTCTTTCATAACTGGTAGCTCTGAAAAAACACCAACATGGTTCTATTTTTGGTATAATAAATTTATAAGTTAGACCGTGTAAAGAAGTAACAACCATCCTATTATTAAAAACAGGTGCCACAAACTGTATGTCACCTGTTTTTATTTTAGCTTCTTCCTTACCCAGTTCCCTTACGAGATCAGCAGCGGATTTCATCAGGCAGTTACTTTTTCTTTTTTGGTTCTTGGTTTTCTTTTTGCTTTAGTTTTAGCTCTGGTGAATTCCCTAAACGGTTTTCTTTCCAGTAATTCAACATCCATGATTTCATAAAGCAAATCCAACTTTGATGTTTGTGCCAGCAATGGAATTAATGTTGGGATGGTGTAGTAACTTTTCTCATCCGTATCCATTACATAACGGGTATAATCACCTGCTTCGGCTTTTAATTCTTCCCTGAAACGTCTGGCCCATGCAGCATCATTGTAAAAACCATCACTGGCCACAACAATATCCACTACATTTGGATCAACGTTCATTGTTTTTTTATAATAGGCTAATGCTGTACCTATACGTGGTGGAGTATTTTCCCCTTCATCGGTAATCAAAACAATTTGTTCAACGTAGTATTTTTTCCTTGCTAGAAAATCTACCCCTGCACCAACTGATGTGCCACCACTAGAACGAATTGATCTGAAAGCATTTTCCCAATCGGTAAGTGTTTTACCCCTTGATTTTATTTCCCTTGCCATCGTATCTACCGCTACAACATACAATTCACTCGTTGTTGCGCCGGAAACAACGGATGCAAGTTGCTTACCAACTTCAATAGCCCTGTTCATACTCGCAGATTTATCAATAACAATAGCAGTGGGAACAGAAATGATAGCTGTTT
>Ga0307376_10005683_pt1 | contig 11185 bp, 10 predicted proteins | sample TR2MG_FD_202536 | JGI IMG/M metagenome (GOLD analysis project Ga0307376, IMG submission 202536) | Soil microbial communities from Risofladan, Vaasa, Finland - TR-2 | ecosystem: Environmental > Terrestrial > Soil > Coastal area > Acid sulfate soil | place: Finland: Risofladan, Vaasa | collected... | reverse complement strand
ACGCCGACAAGCTGTCCATCTTGTCGCCACTGAGGACAAGAACTCGCTTTGACAAGCGGTGTCCGACTTGTGGCTCTGGCCCATCGGCGGCCTTGAACGTCGGACGATCGCTACCGACTGCTACGAAGCTGCTCTCGCTTCCGTTGTTCGCCCACGTATCGATGAGATCACCATCCCCTAGAGAGAGCGTCTCCGCGTCGACATCATCAAAGGGGGCGACAGGAAGTGTCGACAATCTACGGTGACGCTGGAGCCACTGCTCTACTTCAGCAGCACGGGCAGCATTGGCTTCGGATGCTCCTGCGTAGATGATTACGTCGGACATGCGTCCTTCGAGGAAACTAGAGTAACTGCCGCTGTACGACCCACCGACACACAGACCGTCCGGTGTTTGGTCTCCCTCGTCGCCGACACCGCTTATTGACCCATCGACGTAGCAAGCACCACTACCCGCGGCGGCGGCCATGTGGAAGGAAACGTTCAACCAACGGGTCGAGGTGTTGAACGGGGCGAGTGTGTCCAAATCCTCGCCGTAGATGTTGATACCGAGGTGGCGGCGGATGATGTTGTCCGTGGACAAATAGCAAGAGAAGGTGCTTGCCCCATGCTCCGACTGCGCGAACAACGCCCGGGAAACTCCGGCCGTCTCGGGCCGGACGCAGGCAGAAATCAGAATGTCATTTGAGGCTAGATTAAACGCGCCGTCGTCTATCGCCTTGCTCGTAGTGCCATTGAATTTGAACACCTTTTGCTCAGGACAATCAGCATCGTATGCAATCTCAAGATCGGTGCAAACGAGGTTCTCCCCGCCGCTGCCCTTGTCATTGAGGGTGGCAACGTTACCGGCACCAGGCGCCGACGGATAGCCAAGATTTGCATAAAGGATGCCTACCTCTGCGGCGCTTAGCTCACGGTCAAAGATGGCAGTCTCATCCATCTCCCCGTCGACAAAGGAACTCGGTGAAGCGTCGTCACGGGCCCCAATAAACACAGAGTTACTGTTTAGCGTTGCGATTGGGTCGCCATCTGCGCCAGTCGTGACAGCGACAGACACTCCGTTCACATATATCTTTAGTCCGGCCACAGTATTGCTGCCGTCATAGGTGAAGACGGCGTGTCGCCAGGTATCATCCCGATGTGTGAGTGTTTGAGTATAAACGTAGCGCGCGGCGGAGAAAGGGGCGTTAGAAAGACTGAATCCGAGAGAACCATCAGGGTTTACGAATGTCTGCCAACCACTGGCGGTGTTATATCTGTACTTGCTAACGAGTGTCGCATAGTTACCTCCGGTCGGCATTTTGAACCAACATGAAACAGAGAATGTGTCCGTAACATCGAAGTCCAACGCGGCCTGATTGCCCACGTCGAGGTATTGAGTCGTGCCATTGAACGTATAGGCTTCATTCCGCTGTCCTGCTACACCGGTAGTTGGGGATGCTACAAGTGTTGCATCAAGTCCAGTACCCAGCACATCAGTAAGCGTGCTACCCGAAGTGTCAGCGTCGTCAAATGACCAGTGCGCTATAAGTCCAGGTATAGCCTGATCAGCGCTTAGAGCGTAGTCATTCGGATCCCACCAGTGGACTGGATTCCCAGGCGGTACTGGGTCAAAGTAGTAGTTTTCTTCCAGCCAGCGTTCAGCTTCGAGGACTGTGGTGCCGTCCTCCCACATGGTGAGACGAGCGAGGTCAAAGTTGCCGAAGTTTGTGCCCAAATAGGTGCCGCCTAACGTGACCCCGTCTAGGTTATTGGTTCCCGTGTTCGCCGCGCTGAGGCGCGTTGCGCGCTCGACCGATAGTAGCCCGTCGTTTGCTACACCCAGCTTGCCTACGACGCGGACCCACTTATCTACCTCTGCGGTAGTTGACGAGTCCTGCACGGTTCCTGCGTACAGCTCCCACGCGCCCCCTTGACTGCTCTGCATGCGACGAAAGATCATTCGATTGGTTACATCATCGCCGTCTAGTAGGTTTTGGATATTAGAGGTTGCTGCGCCGTTCCACCGCATGACCGCTGCAAACACCACCTCGCCCGTCCTGGTCGTCGTCAGCGCTCCTTGTAGTGCCTCCGTGTTGGCGAGGTCGAACCTGACATACTTGACCCCAGGAACGGGAGAACCTGCCCCAGCAGCAATACATTCGGGAGCATTGGCTGATCCAAACGTCGTCACGTCACCCGTGGCATCAGAGCCGTCGTTAACCCAAGTGGTTACATTTCCTGGACTTAACCCTTGTGCATTGAAGTCGGCAAAAGGGGCGCCTGGTGGGGCGCCTGGCGTGAAGGCGAGCGTCGGTAGGCGGCCTACGCTGGCAGCAAGAGACGGATCACGGAGTCCAAAGGTACTAGGCATCAGTATGGATCCACGCCTGGGTAACGGCGGCGGGCGTACTCGACGACCTGCTCCCAGGGTGTGCCGTCGCCCCAAATGATTACGCGACCAAGGTCCCCGCGCATTGGCGAAGCCTCGCCCTGCGAGGAACCTACGGTGATCCTGTCTGCGAAATTTTCTGAGCCGGTGCCGGTAGACCCCGTCGTGCCAGATTCCCATGAAGGTTCGATATGTCCGTCTGTAGTGTGTCCGAACTCGGTCGCTATCCAGAGCCACTCGTTCTGCGGCACGGTGGTTGCGTGGTTCAACGTGGCCCCAGCGTTAGCCCCGATATTCGCGCCGCCTGCGCTCACCCACGTCGTCCACAAGGACCCGCCGAGGTCGGACCCTAGAGGGGCACACTGTGTGGTGAAGTCCTCCAAGCGCATGACTGCAAGCATCGCCCCCGGCTGCGTTTCGAGAACTTCGCCATCGGGTGTAAGCATGTTTTGTGGGATCGATGGATCGTGGTGGACCCGCTTGCCCCCCTCGGGACCGCCTGCCGCGTAGAACGTTGGGCGTGCCGTTCCTGTCTGCGTGGCATCGTTCTCGCTGCCGTTGTTAGCCCACGTCGACACTGGGTCTGCGTCGGTGAGGCTCAGACTCTCCGCATCGAAGTCACCGAACGGCACACCCGGAATCGTAGCCAACCGGCGGTGGCGTTGGAGCCATTGCTCGACCTCGGCAGCGCGAGCAGCGTTGGCCTCATCGGCTCCGGCGTAGATGAGGACGTCGGACATTCGACCGGTGAAGTAGTTGAGGTACCCCGCTGTGTACTGAGCGCCGATACACAAGCCGTCTGGGTTTTGGTCTCCCTCGCTCCCAACACCGCTCTGTGATCCGTCGACGTAGCAGGCACCATTACCAGAGGCGCTGACAGCAAGGAAGGAAAGATTCAACCAACGGGTAGAGGTGTTAAACGGTGCGAGGATATTGATATTCTCACCGCCCACGTTGCTACCTAAGTTGCGCCGGATGGTGTTTGTCGCAGACAAATAGCAGGAGAGGGTGGTAGTTGAGTATTCCGACTGCCCGAACAGAGTTCGCGTAACCGAAATCGTAGTTGGTCTAACACAAGCGGCAAAGATAAGGTCGTCTGAGGCGATACTGAACGCCCCGTCGTCGATCATCTTAGACGTGGTGCCGTTGAACGAGAACACGTTGACGCCGGGCGCGTCCGTGTCGTCGATGATCGTGAGGTCGGTGGGCGTGAGGTTCTCCCCGCCTGCCCCCTTGTCGACGACGGAACCCGCTCCCGAGAGCGCGCCCACCGCGTAGTCATTCGGATCCCACCAGTGAACAGGATTCCCCGGCGGCACGGCGGCGAATGCGTATGTTTCTTCCAGCCAGCGTTCAGCTTCGAGGACTGTGGTGCCGTCCTCCCACATGACTAGGCGGGCGAGGTCCATGTCGGCGAAGTCGGTCCCGGAGTAGCGCGCGCCGATGGTTATGCCATCGAGATTGCCTGTGCCTGAGTCTCCAGCGCACCGGGTTGCACGTTCGACTGATAGTAAGCCACTACTCGTGCCCAACCTGCCCACGACCCGAACCCACTTGCCTACTTCTGGACGCGCACCCGAGTTGACGCGCGTACCGGCATACGTAGCCCACCCAAGGGAGGTGTTCGCGATAACTGCCATACGGTTTGTTACGTCGTCGCCATCGAATAGGTACTGATCAGGATTGACAGCCGTAAACCGCATGACCGCTGCGAACACCACCTCGCCCGTCCTGGTCGTCGTCAGCGCTCCTTGTAGTGCCTCCGTATTGGCGAGGTCAAATGTGACGTACTTGACCCCAGGAACGGGAGAACCTGCCCCGGCAGTAATACACTCGGGAGCATTGGCTGAGCCAAACGTCGTCACGTCACCCGTGGCATCGGATCCATCATTGGTCCACGTGGTGACATCGCCAAGATCGACCAACTGTGCATTGTAGTCTGCGAACGGGGCGCCGATCGGGCTAGCCTGGAAAGCTGCTGCGAAGGCTTCAGGGTACCAGGCTTGTAGCCAAGCATTGACCTCGACGCCGCGCGTAGCGGTAGCCTCGACGGATCCTTGGTACACCATCACTGGCCCCATCGCTCCGCCGAACCACGAACCGTAGCCTGTGGTGTAGCGCGCGCCGAGCATGAAAGACCTGAGTCCTTCAGTCCCTGCGTCGCCAACACCTAGCGTTTCCCCATCCGTCCAAATCTGGGACGAAATGCCCGAGTACAAGCCTACTGTTGACAGCCACCTCCGCCTTGTCCCCTTGGGCGCCATCGTATCGAGGTCAATACCACCAATGGTTCCACCCCCTGCACTGATATTGATCTTATTAGCATTAGTTAGCCACATTCGAGGGGAGTTAGCTTCCGAGGGCGAAATACTGATAAAGTATTCAGTTGTGTTATCTTCGTTGGAGCGAACCATCGTCCCGAACAAGACGGGCTGGGCCGTATCCGAGGCGTAGCCTACGTCGATAGCTCGGGAGCTGATACCGTTGAAGACGAAAGACCTGGAACCGCTCTCGGGATCAATGGCTATGTTTACGTCAGTACATATCAGGTTCTCACCAAAAGAACCGAGATCCGTGAGTGTCGCAACGGGGCCGACACTGTAGTGCTCGGGCATCCAGAAATGTCTTGGGTTGCCTGGTGGAACCGCTGTGAAGTCGTAGTTTTCCTCTAGCCATTGCTGTGCTTGTAGGACTGTGGTGCCGTCCTCCCACATGACTAGGCGGGCGAGGTCCATGTTGGCCCACTGTGTTCCATCGTACTTCGCGCCAAGCGTGATGCCGTCGAGGTTATTGGCGCCTACGCCGCCTACGACTCGTGCTGCTCGCTCGACGCTTAGTAGGCCGTTGGAGCCTACACGGCCCACCACTCGTACCCACTTATCAACCTCGGTAGTAGCGCCGCTGCCCACCTGCGTGCCGGCGTACAACACCCAGTCGCGGCCAGTGCCCGATGTGCCACGAGCTATCGCGTTTCTATTCGTGACGTCGTCGCCGTCGACGACCACCTGATAATCTGCCGTCGCGGCACCATTCCACCTGACCACGGCAGCAAACACGTTGTCGCCGTTGCGTGACGTAGTAAGCGCTCCCTGTAATCCTTCCGTATTAGCCAGATCGAACCTGACGTACTTCGCGCCAGGAACAGGAGAACCTGCCCCGGCAGTAATACACTCGGGGGCATTGGCTGAGCCAAACGTCGTCACGTCACCCGTGGCATCGGATCCGTCATTGGCCCACGTGGTAACATCACCTGGACTTAACCCTTGTGCATTGAAGTCGGCGAACGGGACTCCAGGCGGGGCACTGGGTGTAATTGGCGTGGGGTGCGCGGCTACGGCAACGCCGAGGAACGTAGGGTCGGAGAGGCTGAGCACATAAGAGGATGCCTAGCAGCCGTGGAGCTTGACACGGCACTTCGCATCCCCGAAAAGTAGTGGATGAGCACTACCAATGCCTCTGTCCTATCTCGACCAGCCATCCGCGACGCCATTGAGGCCAAAGAGGTCCTCATCTCTCCTTTCGATGAAAGGCAGCTTGGCAACTGTTCGTACGATGTTCGTCTGGGCGAGTGGTACTACCTCGAACAGCGAGGCATCCCTGGCGCCAGCATCATCAACCCCTATGATCCTGATTCTGTGAAGGCGATGTGGGGCGAGCCGCTGAAGGCTCATGTGAACGAGGAGCATCCGCTCCCCGGCATCCCGGTCGGTACCCCCTTCATTCGCCTCGCGCCTGGAGCTTGTGCTCTATGCCATACAGAAGAGTTCATCGGAGGCATCGACTCCACCATCACCACGATGATGCATGGTCGGTCGAGCATCGGGCGCAACTTCATTCAGATCGAGTGTGCTGGTTGGGGCGATATCGGGTTTGCCCAGCGCTGGACGATGGAGGTGAAGAACCTCTCGCAGCATAGACACGCGATCCTTGTCCCCGGTCGGCGCGTCGGGCAGATCATCTTCTTCCGTACCACGGGGGATGCAAGCCCCTACCACCAAGGTGGGTTCGGCGGGAAGTACCAGTCGAGCGACCTGCGAGGAAAGACACACGAGCAGCTTCTCGAAGAGTGGTCACCCAACATGATGTTGCCACGGGCATACCTTGATTGGGAGCTTTCATGAGCCTGTATAGCAAAAGGTCGTCTGACCTAGCGGTCGAGGGTGTCGAGATTCGCGTCACGAACGGGACTCCGGAGACGAAGGCAGAGCTTGTCATCGGAAGCAAGATGTCGATCAAGGCAGCGGGCAAGACGCTGCGTGTGTCCCTCTCCAAAGATGGCAAGCACTTGGAGATCGAGCTTATGCGCGAGCAGGGCACCAAGAACGAGTCTGTGGTGAGGATGTCGCTATGACCAAAGGCATCGAAGTGGACGCAGTCATCATCCTTGCTTCCAAGGGTGAGGTGCGGACGCACTGGGATATCAAAGCCCGTGTTGTGCGCGCGGATGGGCCGAAGGTGAGCGTGGAGCAGGACCACTGGCTGAGCATGAACCGGCTCGTCGGTACGCTCGTCAACCTCCACTACGCCGGCCCCATCATGAAGAACCTCAGCATCCGCTCCGGGATCCTGTTCCGCATGTCGCTTCCTGTGGAAGCGGTAGAGGTGGCGTTGAGCGATATCGTCGAGGGGATGGAGCCTACGATCATGGTTACGTCGTCGGAGATCATCCGCCCGATGGCAGAGCCTTGTGTCCGGGTTCCGCTCTCGGTGCTTCGTGAGCTACGCGGCCAGGAAGCCGGGATCGAATCCACACGGCGGGCTCTGGTTAAGACGTGGTCGCAAGACAGGCGAACGGGTAACGCTGCTGGTAAGTAGCTTGACGGCGGGCTTCTAGTCTTCTCTACTCGCCTTCCTCTACCGTAAGGGAGCTACCCCCGTGTCAGATACCAAGATGCTTACTGAATCCTACCGCCCCAAGACAATCGATGAACTCTTTGGGCAAGAACGGGCCAAACGGCTCGTTGGTTCCTGGCTCCGAACGGGACGGCTGCCGAGATCGATTCTCATCCACGGTGAGACGTCGGCGGGCAAGACAACCCTGGCTCGCATCATTGGCAAGGCCAAGCTCTGTGATGCACCCGTCAAGGGAAACGCTTGCGGCGAGTGTAAGTCCTGCAAGGCGTTCGACGACGAGACACACCCGGATTACCTGGAGATGAACGCGGCGAAGGACCGCGGCATCAATGACATGCGTGCCCTCTCGGAGAAAGTCTCGATCCGACCTCTGCTTGGCAAGGCAAAGATCATCGTGCTCGACGAGGCGCACATGATCACCGACGCTGGCTGGCAGGCGATGCTGAAGACGCTGGAAGAGCCGCCTCCTCACGTCATCTATATGGTGCTGACCACCAACCCCGAGAAGATCAAGCCCACCATCCTCGGTCGATGTTCCAAGGTCGCCCTGCAAGGCATGACATTGGAGGACTGCACCGCGCTGTTGGTCAAGGTAGCCAAGAATACTGGGCTCCGTAAGGCAGGGTTGGAGGAGAAGCACCTCCTCAAGATCGCGCAGACAACGGGGGCTCACCCACGCAACGCGCTCCATGCTCTCGAACAGGTCTACACCCTCATCCTCGACGCGGAGGGGGTTGGGCAGACCATTGACTCTGCCGTCATCAATGGCCTCATCAAAGACGTAGCTGTGACGGACGTGGAGGCGTTGTCGGGCACAATCGCTCGCGGCATCCTCGAAGGGAAGCCTGGCGGTGCCCTCACCAGAACAGCCGACTGTTGGGCCGAGGCTGATACGCTTCTGCGTAAGCTGACAGAGATCATGCGTCAAGCGATGCTCTACTCCACGTCCCCGAAGCTGATGGACAGCTACTACAAGGACGTGGTCGAGGGCTGCTCCATCTTCGCGTACACCGAGAAGGGTCACCCTGCGTCGTTGGATGCCCGTCGCACGATCCTCGACGCCTACTCCTGCTTCACACAGCTTCGCATCGCGACCGCGAACCACGCTGTCCCCGTCAACGAGGTCATCGGGGAAGCGGTCGCCCGTGCCGCCCTTATCTGTCAGGTGTTCCGCAAGGACAATGAACGGGCCTCCCCCGCGCCAACACAGCGCCGACAGCAACCCGAGCCCGAAGAGGAGCCTGAGCGAGCTGAGCGCCCCGCCAAAAGCAAGGAGACCAGAGAAGAGGATGAAGATGGTAAGGTCTTGCGACACAAGAAGAAGCAGCGAAGCGAAGCCCGGCTTCCATCCTAGTCGTAACGTACCCACTTGCCTTCCTTGTGCTTGGTCTATAAAGTAATATTGCCCTGTGTTGGGGCCACTATAAAGGAGCACCAGATGCGCATGACCAACAACGCCCGGCGGACCACGAAGAAAAAAGCTGCCACGGGCGGCAAGAAGACGAGTGCTAAGAAGGCAACCGGAGCGAAGAGCGAGAAGGTCATCTACAAGGACGTTGAGATCGCTTACCTCGCTGAAGGTCTGAACGCGGTCAAGACGATGATCGAGGGAGGCATCAAGCCTGCGGTAGTGCGTCGCGCGGCGGACGAGCTTTCGGTGAAGTACCCGGAGAAGGCTGACATGTTGCGCATGTTCGTCGAGAACAGCTACCCATCGACCGTCCGTGGTCGTCTCCCCCCGACTGCGGGTGAGGAGCGCGACTACAAGGCCCAGCAGGTGAAGACCGGAGCCCCCTTCCTTCGCCTTCCGCTCGACCTTCTCGGCATCAAGAAGGGGCAGGTCGCTACTGTCTCATTCAACGAGGACAAGATCGAGGTCTGGAAGAAGACGGCATGAGCAGACCTTTCCACATTCACGAGGGTGATGCTCTGGAAGTGTCCAAGAGCATCCCCTCGGCGTCTGTGGACTGCATCATCACTGATCCCCCATACGCCTCGCTGGAGAAGCACAGGAAGTCTGGAACGACGACACGCCTGACAAACTCGAAGGGGTCGTCGAACGTCTGGTTCCCTGTCATCTCGAACGAGTTGTTCGTCGATTTCTTCACGGAGTGGATGCGCGTCCTCAAGCCGGGTAATCACCTCTACGTGTTCTGCGATCCGGAGACGAGCTACGAGATCGTGCCCATCGCGAGGTCGGTCGGTTGGCGATGGGGGAACCGTATCATCTGGGACAAGATGACCATCGGCATGGGCTACCACTACCGAAGGCAGTACGAGGACATCCTGTTCTTCACCCATCCGAAGGGGAAGAAGCGACGCCTTGCTGACCTCGGCATCTCAGACGTGTTGCCTTGCAGGCGTCTCAAGGGCAAGGGCTTCTACCCGACCGAGAAGCCTGTGCCTGTGCTAGAGGTCCTCGTACAGCAGTCCACCGAGCGCGGGGAGTTGGTCTACGACCCGTTCTCTGGCTCGGGTAGTACGGGTGAGGCTGCTCTGGTCAACGGTCGGCAGTTCCTAGGCTCGGACGTGACCCCGGAGGCCATCAGGAGAGCCTCAGAGCGTCTGAGCCGTCCGTTCTTCCCTGTGCGGCCCGAGGGTCAGGTCGTACGTCTCCGAGCGCCTCACGCGCTCCTGAAGGCCGTGTGAGCATACACGCCGAAACTGACCTCGCAGAGGTCCAAAAGGAAGCACAATGACACAGCGCATGTTCGCAGACCTAGTCATCAAAGAGCTTGACGACGCTCATGCCGGTAGCACCCGTAACGGCCCGGACGTGTCCCTGTTCATCTTCAGCGTCACCGAATTTGTGATCACAACTGGCTTATCGCCAATCACTTTCGCAGGCACTTTCCTGAAGTCAGAGTCCATGAGAAGCCCCCGCGAGGTGGTGGTCTATCCCCAGATGGTCAAGTTCTCCTCGTCACGCATGACGTGCGACGAGCTTGGGAAGTGGATCAATGACGTGGGGTTGGCGGTCGGTGCTTCTACCATCCACATCCGTAGATGGCCCACCAAGATTAACTACGGCAAGGCCATGGTCACGGAGGCGGTGGTCGCCTTCTCCCGGTGCCGCGCCGATGAGCTTTTGCTTAGCAAGAAGACCGCCGTTTGGAGAGGAGAGGAGGTGGTCATCGACGGCAAAGTGATCGAAACCGATCCCGCCGAGGGCTTGAACAGCTCCGGCGCAGATGTGGATTTCAGCCTTAGGTCGTGGCAGGCAGACGCAACCACGAAGCCCCGTTGCGAGTGTGGGGTGACAGCGGTAGGAGGTCCTGCACGGGGTCCTCAGCACAGCCACTGGTGCCCCATGAGGAGTGAGTAAGCTGTGAAGTGTCCTGTCCCGCACGAGATCAACGCCAGGGGAGACATCATCCCCTTGGAGTCTTGTAGCCTGTGTGGCGGGACGGGGGTCGTCACCCACGAGCAGGTGGGCACGCTCATGATGGACATCGAGAGCGAGCGGCTGTCACTCATCGACACCGACCTCTTCGGTCCTGTGTGGATGTGCCAGTGCCCGACCTTCAACGTGTCGAGGTCGAACCCTCCGTTCTGTTACCACACGGTGGAGGCAGTGAAGCGGATGCAGGGAGCCCGTCGTGCATGACGTGAGGCAGACCTACTTCGACACCCAGCAATTGAAATGCCCAGTAGGCGGATGCCTTCACCTTGTGCAATGGCGTTCCAATCGGCTCGTTCTGTTCCGAAATGTCGATAAGCAGCCAGAGAGGTACTGCCCAGCACACGAGGTACAGATGACAGCGTGCTCGCGTGATGAGTTTTCGGCGCGTACCTCGGTCCACTGATCGTCTAATCCACACTCAAAATCGTAAGCCCCGCGATCCAGGCCGTCTAGCGCCTGTTTATTCGCATTCTGACCAAGCGAGACACCTCCGTCCCGCTTGTAGGGGCGGTTTATGCGGTGGGAACAACTGGACCTGGCAGCGGTAAGTCTGCAACTCG
>Ga0307376_10005680_pt1 | contig 11189 bp, 7 predicted proteins | sample TR2MG_FD_202536 | JGI IMG/M metagenome (GOLD analysis project Ga0307376, IMG submission 202536) | Soil microbial communities from Risofladan, Vaasa, Finland - TR-2 | ecosystem: Environmental > Terrestrial > Soil > Coastal area > Acid sulfate soil | place: Finland: Risofladan, Vaasa | collected... | reverse complement strand
CATTCTTCGCACTCACATTCTGTGAAAAGAAAATCGTCAATCATGATTTCATCAAATATCCCTGCAGTGTATTCAAATATCTTCTGCAGCTCTTCCTGTGATCCTTTATTGGCATAACATGGGGTTGTATTCCATCCTCCGATACCATCTCTCCCAACATGGACGGTTGTAACACATCCCGAAACCCTGAATCCTTCCTTCAGAAACCTGTCTCTTGCACTTACCAGTGTCTCACGTTCAGCATAATACGCGCCACGGAAAGATTCAATATATACTTTCGTAATGCCGGTTTGTTTGCACCAGTTGACGGCATTATCCAATCCAGCTGTGGTCGATAGATAATCGCGCACATTCTGTGCTGTAAACAGTGTGGTAATTGTCAGAACATCTTTGTTCTTTTTCGCCGTCTCCCATAGTGACTGCGAATAAACAGAGGTGACGCTCATAATAACTACCGTTAATCCAATACCGATTGGTAATATTCTTCGCATAAATTTTGTCTTATTCATTTGGTATATAATTAATTATGGGGTCTAAATATTAATTTTCCCGATTATCAACAAGACTGAACCCCTTAGCCCTGCTATTAATCGTTTCACAGCAATTTGGTTTGAATATAAGTTCGTCGATCCGCTCACTAATCTTATTAAATAAATCTATTCCCTGCTTGACCACAAATGGTTTTATCAAATAAGATCATTTTTAGTGTTGAAGGAAAATGGTGATAATATCCAATGAGGTCGCGTCTTTAAATCCCATACATATTTGTCTTTTCCTTTTTGTCAAGACAAATGGTAACTCATTAATTATCTGTTATATACATGTCTTATGGGTTACAATATATTTAAAACCTATTGCTTATGACTTGTCTACCTCCCGAAAAGGGCTTAACATTTTACAAATCAAAAAGAAGAAAATATAATTGAAACCAAAACCGTAATTAATAAGAAAATTACGGTTTTGGTTCTATATAAAATAGAATTATCCCTTTCTTAAGTTCTTTAAAATTATCTTCATTAATCCCAACCTGGATTTTGGCTAATACTTGGGTTTAGAGACAAAAAATAAAGATCTATAGGAAATAAGTAATGCTTGCTTTCGTCAAATACCGGATTTCCCCAGTTAGTTCCTTTGTAAACATCAACGTACTCCACTCCATTAACCAATGATGTTTTAACAGTAGCCTCTCCCAAAGGGTCATATTTGGCTCGTGCTGCGTCATCCCATCGCATTCCTAATGAAGGGCCAATCAGCTTTTTTCCTTGTTTCCAACGTCTTAGGTCCAGGTAGCGCAACCCTTCTGCGAAGAGTTCAACACGGCGTTCGCGACGAATTTCAACAATTAACGGAGAAACACCATCGTTTGCATATCGTGGATCAACTGGGATATTAGTCATGTCCATGTGAATCATTCCCACCCGGTCACGTAATTTGTTTATACTTATATCCAAATCTGCTTGTGTAAGAGACCCCAATTCTGCTTTGGCTTCTGCATAGATCAGATAAACCTCTCCTAACCGTATTATTATGGAAGGAAGTTCATGCTGACCCCAGCCAAGACCAGCGTCAATGGCATTATAATATTTTAAAAAGTGGTACCCTGAAAGGGATTTGACACCTCCTGTCATACCATTAACTCTTGGATAATTATATGAAGTGCTCCTGCCAAAATTATAATAAGCCTGATCGGCAGGATGAAGTACAGATTGCCTCAACCGCGGATCCCTGTTTTCAAAAACATTTTCGTAAATTTCATCTCCCTTATAGAGAGGAGAAAGTGTAATTGGTAATCCGTCAGTACAGAGATAATCTTCCACCATACTTTTTGTTGGGCCTTCGCCACCATTAACATTAGCATTATTAACAGCGACCCCTAATTCGTATTTTCTCCAGTATAAAACCTCTTTATTTCCTGCAAGGGTTTTTAAAACTTGGAAACTAGCACTGTAATCATGTTCCGTATTACCTGTAGAATACAATGAATACTTACTATTTTGCATTAGTTCTAATGCGGCATCAGCAGCTTTCTGTAGCCATTTATTTGGATCTGTCCCTCCGTGATATTTCCGCCATGTACCCTCGAACAGGCATAATCTTGAAGTTATTGCTAAAGCTGCCCATCGGTTAATTCTGCCTGGGGCACCGCCATCATTCCAACTATCTGGAAGCTTTTGACAGGCAAATTCGAGATCTGCCAGTGCTTTTTCCATCACCTCCTCCCTCGGAGTCCTATTAGCAGTCAATTCTTCAGAATCGGTACTCAATTCTTTATCAATCCAATTGGCATCTCCAAATTTCGCACAAAGGTCAGCGTAATGCCAACCCCTAAAAAGCCGTGCTTCAGCAGTATAATTATCTATTATATCTTGACCGACTTTTGCTTTGCTATAATTTGCAAGCCCAATATTGATTGCACGAATAAGACCAAAGCCCTGATATCTTAACCACTGTTCACCACCTCTCCAGCTACCACCGGATTTAACAATGTGTACACCAGCTCTTATTTCAAACATATATTCATGTCGGGAGTTACCGCTAGTCAAATTGTCTGACATACAATCGAGATTCCAATTATTCAGATTATAGCTATTATTACCGCTCCACATATTTTCACCATTTCCCCACAGGATGGTTGTATTGTTAAAGTGGTCCATACACATATCATAAAGGCCGTTATTGTATACTTTCAGGTCATTCTCCGAATTCCAGAAAGTTGCATCGCTGATCTGGTCTAATGGATATCTATTAAGATAATCCTCACTGCAACTGTCAAAAAGTATGACTGCAGTAGAAAACAAACAAATTATTATAAGTATTTTTTTCATTACATTTTTTTTTATAGGTTTATTAGAATCCAACTCTTAATCCTAATGAGTAAATACGCTGAAAATAGTACTCCTGTGTTAGGGTTGTAGTTTGCTCCGGATCCAATGGTATATGCATTTTTGTGAATTCCCACAAGTTAAGGCCGGAAAAATAAACATTGAGCATGCTTATCCCCACTTTATTGAGTAGTATAGTTGGTATGCTGTAATTCAATGTCAGACTTTTCAGCCTGATGTAGGCAGCGTTCTGTACATATCTAGATTGAGGTGTTATATTCTTATAATCACCATTGGAAGTTACCATAGGCGCACCGAAATAAGCATCGCGATTATCTTCACTCCAAGATTCTGTCAGAAAATAATTTTGGATCTCCCCGGAAGCGTATGGGTAGAAAGATACCCAGTTACCGGGCTGTGGCAGGTAATCCCGGAACAACCCCTGAAAGAAGATGTTCAACGTCCAATTTTTGTACTTAAGATCGGGATTTAGTCCAAAGGAATATCTGGGTGTATTATTCCCAATAACCTTTCGGTCACCAGGATCAGATAAAGTATTGTTTCCTGCATTAATTTTACCATCTCCATTAAGGTCTTTATACGCCATATCTCCAGGACGCCAGTTTGGACCTATTGCTGTTTGGTCGGCATGCTGAGTAATTTCAGATTCAGACTGGAAAATTCCTTCGGTTTCATACCCCCAAATCTCACCTAGATCCTTCCCTACGTAATTTTCTGAAAGTGCCCCACTAGGATTGTCGTATTTGGTAATTTTTGACTTGTTGTCAGAAATGCCAAGAGTAAACTGATAACCCCAATCTGCACCAATATTATCTTTCCAGGAAAGCGATAGTTCCCAACCTGATGTCCGCAAGTCGGCAGCATTGGCTTTAGGTCCGGCAGTACCCAGCATTGGTGGATACACTACATTCATTAACATATCTTTAGTGTCCCTGGTATAAGCATCAAATGAAGCATCAAACCGTCCAGAAAACAGAGTTAAATCAAGTCCGATATTTTGTGCAACCACACGTTCCCAGGTCAACGTAGGGCTGACCAAACCTGCTGGTCTTACAACTGCAATTTGCCCTGAAGACATTATAAAGGGTGACATTTGTCCTCTCATTGTAGGAATATATGGATAATAATCACCGCCCAGCATTTGATTCCCTAGTTCTCCGTATGAGGCACGTATTTTCAGGTTATCCAGCCATCCTCTTGTTCCATCTAAGAAGGACTCATTAGAGATTCTCCAACCTAAAGAAGCCGACGGGAAAAATCCATAGCGATCCTCTTGTGGGAAACGCGATGAACCGTCGTACCGCCCGTTGAGCTCTACCAGGTATTTTTCTTTATAATCATAATTCATCCGAAAGAATACACCTCTCAGTGCAACATGGGATTTCCCACCTGTAGCATTTTGTGTCCCGACAGTGGCATTCAGATCGGGAACCGAAGGGGTAAGTAAACTCCTGGCTCTGGCAGCGATTTGTTGGTTTTGGGCCAATTCCTGATTATAACCAAACATGACTTTCGAATGATGATCATTAAACTGGTCAAAAGTGTATTCAGCAAATGCATCAAATACATAGTACCTGTTATAATTGTTTTGATTTAATATAAAGTCATCAGCACTAAAACCATAGTTTGTCATAGGAGTCGATAATAGATTATTGGATACAACTTCAATCTTGCTGGCAACATCCTGATAATTTCTGTTGTACCTGTTAAATGATAAATTACTGATGATATTCAATCCCTTAATTGGGTTCAGTGTTATCCCCTGTGTTAACCATATGTCATCGGTTTGAAAAGTCTCACGCCCGCCTTGTTCCAGATATGGGAAAAAGTTAGTACCTCCAAAATACATCCCGATGTACTGTTTATATTTATCACGATCACCTGGTGTAACATAGGTAGGCAAATCAGGGAACTGAATCGCGTTACTCGGCGACACCCTTGCTGCGGAATTTATATTAACATCCCAGTTGTAAAAGTGTGGCTTGTCGCTTTGCTCAATGTTAGTTGCAATCTTTTCGGTGAGGGTTAGCCATTTATTTATTATAAAATCGGCTTTCATTAAAATGTTGTACCTCTTATAATTTTCATTCTTTTCCTTGTTCTTCAAATAGCCATCTTTACTCAGATAGCCAAAAGAAACATAGAAGGATGATTTTTCTGTAGCCCCTGAGATTGAAAAGTCATATTTTTGTTGGGGTGCAAAGTCAGCTATCAATTTGTTCTGATAATCGTTATTCCCATAATATTCTAAGGTTCCATTTCTTAATCCCCATTCATTTTCCACCGTCGGATTTGCTTGCCAGTTCTTTATACCTGCAATATAGGTTGCGTCATACCTGTCGTTACCATATGAACGCTGGTACGCTTGGTTCCATGCCAAGGCAGCCTGTAAAGGATCTCGAACCACATCCATAAGGAAAATAGGTTTAGCCATTGACTGCTCAGTGCTTAAGAATAAATTAATCTTCCCAGATTGTCCTTTTTTTGTTTCAACAAGGATAACCCCAAATGCAGCTCTTGCCCCATAGATAGCAGCGGCAGCAGCGTCTTTCAATACAGAAATACTTTTAATGTCATTGGGATTAATCATTTCCAAATCCATCGGAACACCGTCAACCAGAATCAGTGGTGAACCACCATTAATCGACTCATAACCTCTAATGTTAAAATCAGAGGAAGTTGTAGGGTCTCCATTTCTTTGAGTAATATTCAGGTTGGGGATTACCCCTTGTAAAGCATTACCTACTGATACAGCTGGCCTTCTTTCAATCATTTCGGCAGTGGCGACACCAACGGCACCGGTTAGGTTAGCCTTGCGCTGGGTGCCATAACCAATTACTACTACTTCTTCCAAAGCCAGCAGAGATGGAACTAATGAAATATCAAAAGTTGTTCTTCCGGCAACAGGTATTTTCTGTAAATTATACCCTATAAAGGTAAATAAAAGTACGGCTTGATCATTTTGTACATCTATTGAGAATTCCCCATTGGCATCAGAAATAGTTCCAATTGTTGTACCTTCGACCTGTACATTAACCCCAGGCAAAGGAATTCCATTTTCATCTGTAATTTTGCCCGTAATTTGTCTTTGCTGAAGCTCAGTTTCTGATGTAACAGACAATAGGTTTTTATCCAGTGGATCAGTGGTTAATAAGATCTTCCTGTCTAGAACTACATAATTTACATTAGTCTCCTGGAAAAGATAGGCTAAAATATTATCAATTAGCATGTCTCTCTCTTCGATATCTACAATCCTATTTATATCGACCTGTTTCTGGTTGAATATAAAGTAGAATTCACTTTGATTTTCTATCTCATCCATCACCTGCTCAAGAGTGATGCCCTTCATGTCAAGTGTGACTTTTGCAGTTTGTGAATATGTATCTGTCCCAAAAACATTTGCTATGCTCGTTATTATAATAAGTATACATATTTTAACTTCCATAACTAGTTTTTTTAAGGATACGTGTTCAAATCCATGTAAATAATAATTTTTTTTCATAAGTTTGTAATGTTTCTGTTAGGTTATTATTCATTCTGAGTAACTTAACTTTCGGCAGGAAGGTGGCTCTAACACTTTCCTGCTTTTTTTCAGGTTTGTTTCTTCATAAGCAGCAAATTTTAGGTTTATAATCTATTATATGTTTTTGTAGGTTATTATAACTTTCTTTTTAAGATAGATCCCATCATCTTTTGCTCTCCCTTCTTCAATTTTGTAATTGATTGGTAAACTCCGTTTCATGAAATATAGAACCTCTTCAAGATTTTCATCAAAGAATGTTGCCCGAAATCTCAAATCTCCGAAATAATTTCCACGCAATTCGATATCAATATTGTACCATCTTTCTAACCGCTTGGCAACAATATCGATCGGATCATTTCTGAATATAAGCATGCCATCTTTCCAAGATACATATTTCTGAGGCTGAATATATTCAAAAGAAAATTTGTTAAGAGACTTATCATATTTAACAAGTTCGTTGGGAATCATTGTGTATGATTTATTCATCTCCGCATCATTAAGAATCAATTTGCCTTCCTCTAATACAACCTCAATATCTCTTTCATTTTCGTATGATGCAACATTAAACCTTGTACCCAAAACAGTAATACTAATCTTATTTGTGCTTACCACAAATGGTCGCTCAGGATTATTTTTAACATCAAAGTATGCTTCACCTTGAAGAGTTATCCTTCTATCTCTTAGATAATCTCCTCTATATCTCAAACTCGAAGAACTGTTTAACCATCCGATTGTTTCATCTGGCAGATTAAACTGTACCTTACTCCATGCAGGAGCCTTAATCTCAACCCACTCAGTATTACTCTTATAAGAATTATTATAGAAATTTATCCCTGAATATATTAATAATGGTAATGCAAGTATTGCTGCTATTGTGACGCTCCATTTGACAAAATTTCTGAATAAATAGCGATTCTTAAATCCTGTTTTTTTTGTATTTATCTCATAATGTATCCTATAAAGGATATGATCAAGATTTATATCATAACCTTCATTTTCTTGTAATAATTCATTCCATTTTTTTTTAATTTGGCATTTTATGTCATCCTCTTTATTACGATCACTGAAAAGTTTTTGCAGATATTCCTTATCTTCCTCTGAATAATCAGCTTTGAAATATCGGTTTAGCCTTTCATTATCCAAGTCGTTTAACGCCATATAATATTATTATTATTTTATTTATCAATATTGGATTTTAATCATCCATATTATAATCTCCAATTTTGCCTCAAAAACATTGTTTTGTTAAAAAAAAGCAGCCCCCCCTATGTATGAGAACTGCTTTTTACCTAAACCCATTAACCTAACCTAAGAAAATTCACTTGCATAAGTTATTACTTAATAAATGTAATATCCATTTCAAACCATTTACACCTATTTGAGTAATAAAAAAATCAGTAAATAAGACTGTTAATAAGAACTTATTATTAATAATCATTTGAAAGCAATTGTGACTCAAATATATATCAAGACAAAACTCCCAAATGTAGAGAAATTGTAAATCTATTGATTTTGGGTTTTTGTGTTTATCGATTAATTAACACTAGCCGTAAGTAAGCTATGATATGCTGCTATTAAGTCTAAAATTTAACGATAGTTATATCTCTACCCCTTAAGTTATTATTTCATAATTTCCCGGCTAAGATTATCTCTGATAAATTTTAATGCACTGGTTAATTGATTTTCCACAGTCTTATGGCTGATTTTTAATATTTCAGAAATCTCATTCACCTTCAATCCTTCGAACCTGCTTTTTATGAAAATATCCCTACGTTTCTCCGGTAACTTATTAGCTAATTCTTTAATATACTCGTGAAGTGAATCATAATTAACCTTATCGGACGTCTGTGTATCAAAATCATTAGAGATCCCGGAATTAATATACCTTTTAAAATATTCACTTCTCCGGAAATGCTTAAGGATTACATTAAATGCTATAGAAAAAAGATATGATTTAAAAGAAAAATTATCCTTCAGCTCCTTATGTTTCTCCCATATTTTTAAAAAGACTTCCTGGACTACTTCCTCTGAATCGGGACATGATTTTAAATATCCATAGGCAAACCGGTACAATAAGGGGCTATATGCTCTAAATAAAGTATTGAATGCCTGGATATTACCTTTTGATAATTTTTTTATTAACTGATTCTCGCTTTCAAGTGAAATATATTTCATTTTCTGAATATTATCTCTTTAGTATTGCCAAATATACTAAATTAAAAAAAAATTACAAGTGGTGCGTAGACTATTAATAATCATTTGCAAATATTTGATATTAAATACAATATAGGCGTTATTTGATTTTTTGATTTGATTTGACCTGTAGTTTTGCACATTTAAAGTGCAGAACTATGAATTCAAGTAAGTATGTCTTTGCTCAGCTGTTACAGTATGTTAACAAATACGAGTTTGAAAAATGTGTGATCCGATACAAGGGAGACCATCGTGTCAGAGGATTAAACTGTTGGAACCAATTTACCCAACTCTTTTTTGGATAACTTACTTCTCGTAATTCTCTGAGAGATATTTGTTTATGCTTAAGAGCCCATAGAAATAAACTCGATCATCTTGGCATCAAGCAAAGTGTTAATCAATTGACCTTATCTCGGGCAAACGAGAATCGAGACTGGAGGATTTATTCAGACTTTGGTGAGTACCTTATAAAATTAGTCAGACCTCTTTATGCTGATAGTCCGATACCCAATGTTGATATTGATAATGATGTTTTTGCTTTGGATTCAACTACTATATCTTTAAGTATAAAGCTATTTAGTTGGGCAAGAGGAAAATACTCAAGAGGGGCGATAAAGATGCATACTATGCTTGACTTAAAAGGGAGCATTCCAACCTTTATCTTAATTATCTTGATCAAAAATCGACATTATACGATTTATCAAAGTATTTCAAATCTTTGATCTCTTTTACGATTTGATATGCGCATTGAGCTTTTATCCCCCCAGATTTTAGTTTGGTTTAACCTCAAATATTTATTTCAAAATCACACCCTAAATTTATACCTTTACTGATATACATTACGCTGATGATTTACTAAGTTGGGGAATTTTCGGGATAGTCGGTTTTCAATGCTTTGGATAATGAAGGCCGGGTTTTACTTATGGCAGTATATAAGGAACAAGATCGTAACCTTCGGTTCATATTGTAAAAATATGTGAAATGATTGGGTGTATGAAACTTAAACATCTTAAAAGAAAAAATGAATGCAAAAAAACTGATGGTAAATTTTACCTTTTGTGTATACCTATCAGGATTAATAACTATTCTTATAGGTTGCGGCGATAAAAATATCGGAGCACAAAAAACCTTCCCTGCGGCTGAATGGGAGAAATCATCACCGGAAAGTCAGGGGATTGACTCTGCTAAGTTACAAAGTGCCATGGATTACCTTACGAACCTTTATGAAGGTTCTGGCCCGGGAGGTATCATTATCATCCGGAATGGTTATAACATTTGGAATACCAACGAGATCGATAAACACCATAATTTGTACTCAGCTGGCAAAATATGGTTCGCTTTGGCTGCAGGGAAAATGGTTGAAGAGGGGTATTGCAATATGGATTCACCTGTCAGGGAATGGGAACCATTGTTGTCAACTTATGATGGTTATGAAAAAATGACACTCCATCATCTTTTAACGTTTACATCAGGTTATGATGCAGTAAATCCTGGGCATTTGGACAAGTGGGATAATCTTAATGATGATTGGTCTGTAACCCCTTTCAACCCTTCAACACCATTATTTGCCCCAGGCACTGCTTTCCTTTACTGGGATGACGCGGTTCATATGCTTATTCGGGTGCTTACGTCCAAATTAGGGCAGACAATGGAAAGTTATGTGCGTTCTAAGATTACCGATCCCATTGGTCTTACTGATTTCACCTGGGATAAAATATCAGATGTTTTCCCTGGTTACGATGAATCAAAAATTAGTGGAGTAGACATAAATGCGATATACATCTATACAAGCGCGAGCCAATTTGCCCGGCTGGGCTACCTGTTTTTAAACAAAGGGAAATGGAATGGGATACAAGTGATTGAGAAGAGCTTTGTGGAAGATGTAACAAAAAACCAGGTTCCAGCAACAATATCACTTTATAAAAACATTAATACGGATACAAATTTTATCATGGGGGAACATGCCGATTTGGATGGGAGAGGGTGTTCTGGTTATATGGTTTGGGTAAATGGTATTGAAGCAAACGGGAAAAGGCATATGCCTGATGCACCTCCCGGCACCTACTACGCCAATGGTGGTTGGAGTTTGCTATTTGTTATTCCTGAGTGGAACATGGTCATTGCACGTACAGGCGAATACCGACCTAAAGGAGGGGTGGTATCTGCATATAATGAAACTTTGAAAAGAATCGGGGAGGCAATTAAAGATGATAAACCTACAATTAGAGGAGAATAGAAAGTTTCTCTTAGATTACATCCAAAGGCTGAATTGACCTATCATTTTTCTGACAACCAATACCCTGCAATTCGTCAGGAATTGTATAAAAAGGTGCTTTAAATGCCGGCCCGCCTGTGAAATATTCTTTGTCCTGATCAATATGAGGATTCAAATCTATGTAAATTAATCTGTAAAGTGAAACCAGGATTACTAACCAAATGTATAAGGTTTTTCTAGGACGAGACAATATTTACAATATCTTTAGAGGAGAGGAGCTGATAGCAACGCTATATATCAGTCCATATCACAAAAAGAACTCGGGAAAGGCTCCAAAAGGCTTTAAACTGGAAAGATTACTATGAGAATAAATAACAAAGTCTTTGATTATATTGCAGGGATGATCTTCATTTTT
>Ga0307376_10005679_pt1 | contig 11192 bp, 6 predicted proteins | sample TR2MG_FD_202536 | JGI IMG/M metagenome (GOLD analysis project Ga0307376, IMG submission 202536) | Soil microbial communities from Risofladan, Vaasa, Finland - TR-2 | ecosystem: Environmental > Terrestrial > Soil > Coastal area > Acid sulfate soil | place: Finland: Risofladan, Vaasa | collected... | reverse complement strand
GTGAATTATAAATGTGCGATGGACGGTTATGGCAATCAATGCAATCCATTGTTCTTGATGCTGCTGATGATATAATGCTATCTGAGATTATATTATCATCATTTTGATATATAATAACCTCTCCATTTGTATTATTTGTATACTTAACATATGTGATATTTTCTCGCTTGTCATTTTCTGAAATATATTCAATATTTACTTCAGGATTTATATGCCAGTGAATTCCTTCACTAAGGCCTAATCCACTATATTCCGGACCGGTTTTCATCTGTAGAATGATATCCCACTCAGTGTTTAGAGAATCGGCCAAGAAATATTTTTTAGTCCATAGAGTGCGTGCATAAAACTTTTGGGGCCAATGACATCTCTCGCAAGTTTCCCGTGCCGGGCGCAGGTCATGAAGAGGCGTTTCTATTGGTGTGGGATAACTTTTTGCAATTACAGCATATACCTGATGCAGCCCTGATAATTTGGATTTTACATACCATGAAGCTCCCGATCCAACATGACATTCAACACATAATACATTGGCATGAGGGGAATTCTGATAAGCGATATGTTCAGGCTCCATTACCTGGTGACATAAAGTACCGCAGAATTCTACTGATTCAGTAAAATGATATGCTTCAAAACTTCCAAGTGTGGAAAGGAATAGAATGATTATTGTAGCAATGGTGAAAATTATAAAAGCATTTCTGTGTCTGGGATCATTTAGATCTATCCTTGGAAATTTGCCTGTTTCTCGAAGATTGCTTTTGCGGGACTTGCTTCTTTCACGAAACATGCCTATTGGAATCATCAACAGACCTAAAATAAGGAATCCCGGTAAAATAACATAAATAAATAGCCCAAGGTTTGTATTACCCTTGTTGAAGATAGAAGATATAATAAATAGCAATAAAATTAATGCCAGATTGATAACAGCTATTATTGAACCAATTATTGTTAACCAGTTTTTGGAGGAAGGGGGTAATTTCATATCATGATGTTTAAATGATAACGTGAGACTCAGGAGTAAAAGTAAAAAAATATTAATTCAATCATCATTTATATTGGCAATTAATAGTAAACTCCTAATAGTTAAATAATTAATAGCTAGATTTTTTGAGTACAGATTTATTTATTATTAAGATTAATAATCTGTGATATAGTATTTTTAAGCTCTTCATAAGAATTAACTACCAGCAGGTCGGCGTTTTCGTCCCTGACATTTGTTGGTGGATTATAAAGAATTCCATGATCTGCTTGCCTGAGCATGGATATATCGTTGTATGAATCACCTATTCCAATAACCTTGTAATTAAGGCTTTGAAATGCTTTAGTTACCTGCTTTTTAGCATCTGACTGACGCAGATTATAATTTATTATATTTCCTTCCTTGTCTGTTGTAAGATTATGGCATAGTAAAGTAGGTCTTCCTAACTGTTTTAACAGAGGATCAGCAAATTCGATAAAGGTGTCGGAAACAATTATAAGCTGACATTGGGACCGTATCCATTCGACGAATTCAAATGCACCTGGCAGCGGTTGAAGAAGTGAGATAACATCCTGAATATCTTTTAAATTAAGATTATGTTGGCGTAATATTTCTAATCTTTTTGTCATAAGTACATTATAGTCACTTATATCACGGGTAGTCAGCTTAAGTTCATTAATACCAGTTTTTTTCGACACATTTATCCATATTTCCGGTACGAATACACCTTCCAGATCAGAACATACTATATACATATTTTATCTAATTAATAATTGTTAAGGATGTAATTCTTAAGAGCCTGGTAATCATTCTCAAATGATAAGAATGTTTCGGTCTTATCTTTTAGAGAAGCAAGTGAAGCTGGCATAGGAGGATCAAAGTTATTAATTTTTCTCAGTTCCTCTGGAAATTTAGCAGGATGGGCAGTTTCAAGTGAAATAAATAGCTGATCTTTTAAATAGGAGCCCTTATTGAATCTGAGATATTCATTTATTCCATACCATGCAACAGCTCCATGCGGTTCCATCAGGATATTATATTTTTGGTGAATATCAGCTATTGTGGTTTTCGTATCTTCATCAGTTACACTGACGCCAAAGAGATCTTTCCGTATTTGTCTGAGGTCAGGTAGTTTGATAATCTTACCTGTTTCATCCATAATTCCTCCATAAAGAGCAATAATTCTTGCCAGGTTGCTGGGGTGTCCAACATTCATTGCGCTGGATATACAATTCTTTGATGGATCAATCAATTTATAGATTCCGGTGCGTAAAAATTCCGGCACTTCATTATTTTCATTAGTTGATACAATAAATTGATTTACAGGAAGTCCTATTCTTTGTGCAATAAGTCCACCCATAAGATTACCAAAATTACCTGAGGGGACACTGAATATCACTTTGTCATCAATGCCTGCAGAGACTTTCGACCATGCATAAAAATAGTATACCGATTGAGGCAATAACCTTCCAATATTTATGGAATTTGCCGATGATAGAGATATGCGTGATAAGTCAGGGTCCAAAAATGCCTTTTTTACCAGTCTCTGACAATCATCAAACTTTCCATCTATTGAAACCACTTTAATATTATCCTGCAGAGTTGTCATCTGCTTCCTTTGCATTGGAGTAACCTCATCACTAGGAAACAAAATTATTACATCTATGTTATTAAGTCCGTAAAAGGCACTGGCAACGGCGCTTCCTGTATCTCCCGAAGTAGCAGTAAGGATTGTCAGATGTTGATTGTTTTGAGATAAAAAATGTTGCATCAGCCTGCTCATCATACGTGCAGCAAAATCTTTAAAAGAAGCTGTTGGCCCCTGATCGAGACGCAGTATGTATTTACGATCGATAACATGTTCGAGTGGCACATCAAAGTTATATGCCTCATAACACAGATTTTGGAGATCTTGATTATTTATTTCATCTCCAATAAGGGAATTTAGTATTATGAAAGCTATCTCATAATACTCTTTCCCGGAAAAATTCTCAAGTTGTTCTTTATCGAATTTTGGCAATGCTGAAGGCAGATACAATCCTCCATCCGGGGCAAGACCTTTTAGTAGAGCCTCTCTGAAGGTAGTCCCGGGAGCTTTAAGATTAGTTGAATAATATACCTGTGTGTTGATCAATCAGTTCTATTTTAAACATTTACCACTCTCATTAAATCAGCAAATACTCCTGCTGCTGTAACTTCTGCTCCGGCGCCATATCCCTTGATCACCATTGGAAGCTCGTTATACCTGGTGGTGGTAAGCAAAATAATATTATTGCTGCCTTCAAGGTTAAAGGAGGGGTGATCTTCTCCGATAGTTAAAAGTTCAACTTTCGCTTTACCCTGATCGAGTGTAGCAAAAAATCTCCATTTCTTATTCATTTTTGCAAGTTCTTTCCTTTTCTGTTCGAAGTCATTATCAAGCTCTTTAACCTTAATAAAAAAATCATTAAGATCACCCTCAAAACAGTGGTCAGGTAGAAATTTATTAACAATAACTTCATCTTTCTCAAGAGGATAACCTGCTTCACGAGCCAGTATTAGAATTTTTCTGACAACATCTGTTCCACTCAGATCAATTCTGGGGTCTGGTTCTGAATATCCTTTTTCCCTTGCTTTTTTGATTGCACTACTTAATGGCATATCCGGACCAATTTCATTAAAAATAAAATTCATTGTTCCTGATAACACAGCCTCAATCTTCAAAATTTTATCACCGCTTAAAATCAGATCACTTATTGTTTTTATAATAGGTAATCCGGCACCAACTGTGGTTTCATACATAAATCTAACACCTTTTTCATGAGCAATTGACTTAAGTTGCTGATAATAATTGTATTTTGATGAGCATGCGATCTTATTAGCAGTTACAATGGAAACATACCTTGAAAGAATATCAAAATAATTTGAAGCCACATCCTCATCAGCTGTGCAATCAATAAATACTGAATTACGTAGATTGAGCCTGGTCATATGATGAATGAAAGTTGATATATCTCCCTTGTCACCAGATGTCTTAAGAGCATCCTTGTAGTTTTCCAGAGAGACACATTTCTTATCAATAATCATTTTTCTTGTATTGGTTATGCCAACAAGATTTACTTTCAGGCTATGTTCACTGAGAAGTGTTGTATATTGGTTTTGTATTTGCTTTAGAAGGCTTGAGCCAACTAATCCTGTGCCTGCAACAAACAGGTACATCTCTTTATATCGTGACAAGAAAAAGCCATCATGGATCACATTAAGAGCTTTTTTCAGGCTTTCATTCTTAATGACGACAGATATATTAAGTTCTGATGATCCCTGGGCGGTTGCAATCACGTTAATTCCATTCCGGCCAAGCGACTTGAAAAGGGTTGCAGATATTCCAGGAGTGTTTTTCATTTTTTCTCCCACTATGGCTATAATGGAGAGGTTTTTTTCGATCAGAATCTTTAACTCTTTATTCTTTTCAATCTCAATTTTGAATTCCTCAAGCATTGCTCCTGCTGCATGAGATGAATCGGATGGGTTTACAGCAAATGTTATTGAATATTCTGAAGAGGCTTGTGTAATAAGAATTATATTAATGTTCTGTTTGGCCAGTGCTCCGAACAAACGCATCGAAATACCTGTAACACCTACCATACCTGTTCCCTGTAAAGTGATAAGATCTATATGATCAATCGATGAAATACCTTTTATGGGACTTTTGTTATCATCAGTTGATATATTACTAATGATGGTGCCCTTCGAATTAGTATTAAATGAGTTAAAAACTCTAATAGGGATATTTTTCTTGTAAACGGGTCTAAGTGTCGGCGTGTAGATTACTTTTGCTCCAAAATGAGATAATTCAATGGCTTCCGAATAGGTCAGTGTATCAATTGCATAAGCTTTATCAACTTTCTTGGGATCGGCTGTCATAAATCCATCAACATCTGTCCATATTTCCAGAACCTCAGAATCCAGCGCTGCTGCAATTATTGCAGCGCTATAATCTGATCCCCCTCTCCCTAGAGTTGTTGTTTCATTCTTAGTGTTGCTGGCAATGAACCCAGGAACAATTATATGGCTTTCAGTCTTTGTGAAAGTCTCTTTAATAAGGTTATTTGAAAGGTTGAAATCAACATTGGCAGATCCAAAATTGCTGTCAGTTTTAATAAACTTTCGGGAGTCTATAAGAAGACTGTTATCAATTAAATTGCTTATTATCAGTGAAGATAACAACTCCCCAACAGCCAGTACATTATCATATGCCTGTTTGTTAAGTTCTTTCTTGCGATAAATCTCAGTTATAGTTTCATGAAGCTGTGTGAAAATTTTATTAATAGATTTGTGTACAACATCCTTTTTGTCATTCCCTATTAATTGGCTACTATAGTCTAAATGTTTTTCAAATATCTTAGCAAGATGTATCTTATATTTATCATCATTAATCATAGCAAGCTCAGCGACATGCTTAAGCTCATCTGTAATTCCCTGTAAAGCTGAGACAATAACTACGCAAGATGAGTCCTGGGATTCAATTATCTTCTTTACTTCCCTGATTCTTTCAGGTGATCCTACTGATGAGCCTCCGAACTTCAGGACCTTCATTGCATTATTTTTATTAAATGAAAATGCATCTCAGAAGATGCATACAAACAGAGTACAAAAGTAGTAATTTTTAGGTATATTTATGTTTGAATTTGTATATATTAAACAAAAGGGATTTGATTATTTAAACATTATAGCAAAAACGATTAAATAATTAATGGAACTATTTTTTTGAATAAAAGATTGAGGTTAAAAAGAGAGGTTGTTTGTACTATTCAGCCTCTCTTTTTACAGGAAAGTGAAAATTCTTTAACCTCGGCCTACTTTCTCAAGTCTTTTCAATATTGAGAAAATAAATGCTGCAGACACTAGGCAGCATACAATAAATATTAGCCAAAGCTGCCAGAGGTCAAGTTTTCCCCAGAAAAAACTACCAACGAAGAGAAGTTTATTACCAACAGCTGTAGCAAGTAACCAGCCTCCCTGCATAACCCCCTGGAATCTAACTGGTGCAACTTTTGATACAAATGATAGTCCCATAGGACTTAGGAATAACTCAGCTATTGTGAGAATAAGATATGAAGAGATTAGCCAGTATGGCATAACTCTTGATGAATCGGGTACCGGATTATATTTTATCATGCCGGCTTCATCTACTATCCTGAGTTCATGAGGTGACACAAGATTTAGTGACGCAACAAGAATCACCAAAAATCCTAATGCGGCAATAATCATTCCTAAGCCTATTTTCTTCGGAGTAGATGGCTCTTTGCCTCTCTTATTGAGCCAGTTGAAGAGCGCCATAACTACAAAAGTGAGGCTTACAATAAAGAGTGGATTAAACGATTGGAAAACCTCCGGGGCAATTGGATTATGGGCTTCCCCATTTTGAAAAAAGTAATATCCTGCAGTACCTCCTGCTACAAGCAATGCTGCTCCAATTAATCTGATATTTATTGTACGGTTCTTTCCTAGCACAATAACTAAACCAGCAATAAATGCAATTACTGAAAGAATATTTTCAAGAGTGAAGAACATAAACGTATAAGGATCAACTGTTTTAACTGTATAGTCACGGGCAAAAAATGTTAGAGTAAGTCCATTTTGATGGAATGACATCCAAAAGAAGATCACAACAAGAAAAACTAAAGTAAGCGCAATAACTCTCTGCTTTTCCTCCTTTTTCGATATCATTATAATCCACGTTACAAATCCAATAAACAGTCCAATAGCCATTCCGGTAGCAAAGTCCTTAACAAGATTTATCAGGAAGGCTGTTGCGAGACCTGCAATTAGAGAAACAGGAAGAGCCCATGGTTTTTCAGATAAGGTAATGGTAGATTCAGTTGATGACTTTTCCCTGGTCGGAAGATGTTTATTAAAGAATAGATATGCAAGAAGCGAGAGAACCATTGCGACTGCAGCAACAGCAAAAGCAAAATTATAACCACGGGAAAATACTTCCAGATAATTTGATGCAAAAACACTCAGATCGGTTACTGGTCCTGATATACTTACCTGGTTAGCTAGTGTTTGTAATTCTTCCGAGTTTTGCAATGTACCATTCTGAAATTGGTGACATAGCGCAGGAAGACTGCCATCGTGTAGAAAATTATTGGTTTTGAGCCACCAGTTTCTTACACCATTAGCAGCAAAAGGAGCAAAGAATGCACCTACGTTGATCCCCATATAGAAAATCAGATAGGCTGTATCCCTGACATTTGAATATTTGGGGTCGTCGTACATCTGGCCCACAACTGCCTGCAGGTTGCCTTTAAAGAATCCGTTCCCTAATGCAATTGTAAACAGTCCGATTATGGTGGTTGTAAGCGAAATATTTGGAACTGACATCAGGATATAACCAGCAAACATTACTATCTGCCCGAGCATAATTATACTTTTGTACTTACGTGTTGCATCTGCAATTACACCTCCAACGAGGGCAAGTGCATAAATGGCAAAGTAAAACCAACTATATATACCACCTGCAGTGTCTTCATCAAGACCATATTTAGCTTGGAGGAATAGTACCAGAATTGCCATCATCGTATAAAAGCCAAATCTCTCTCCCATGTTCGTAAAGAAGGCTACAAGTAATCCTTTTGGATGATTCTTAAGCATAATTAATCTATTAGTTAGTAAATTTTTAAGACTTATAAACCTGGTTTAATAATAGAATAAGATTTTTCTTAAATAAGGATTCATTTTATAACAGGTCTGACCGGAAGCAAATATATTAATCTTTTTGGAAGTAAAAAATCTTCATTTCAATCTCAATTATGATCCAATATTGCCTGCTGACTTTTAATTATTGAATGAAGAATGTAAATTTGTAAAACAATTGTTATAGCATATGAATAACATATGTTTTACATAAACAAATACAACAACTATTATTTAAACAGAAAATAGTTCAATCACTCTTCTAAAATCAAAATTGCATTATGATGAAAATATTCCGTTGTGACCAAATAAAGGAGATTGATGAATATACAGTAAAATCCGAACCTATTGCTTCAATCGATCTTATGGAGAGAGCTGCTGGAATGCTGTTCAAATGGATTACTGAGAGATTCGAACGGATTAATAGAATTTTTATCTTTTGCGGACCTGGGAATAATGGTGGTGATGGTCTTGCTCTCGCACGAATGCTGATTGTATCAAGATATGAGGTTGAAACACATTATGTAAAATTCACAGAAAAAACATCAGACGATTGGGAGACAAATTGCCAACGCCTTGAAATAGAGACTTCATTTAAATTAAATTATTTAACAGCTGCAGACCAGTTTCCTGTAATATCTTCCGGAGATATTATTATTGATGCCATATTTGGTTCAGGACTATCAAGGCCTGTTGAAGGTTTGGCGGGAGAAATTATAAAACATATTAATAATGCTGATGCTACAATAATTTCCATTGATATTCCTTCAGGATTATTTGGTGAAGACAATAGTATAAACTCCAGTGATAGAATTGTAAATGCTGATTTTACACTGACTTTTCAGTTTCCCAAACTCTCGTTTATGTATGCTGAAAATAACCCCTACATTGGTGAATGGGTAGTTTTACCAATCGGTCTGAATAACAATGCAATTATAAATACAGATTCTCCATATTCATTGATTGACAATAGTACTGTTTCACTTTTAATCAAGAAAAGAAACAAATTTGCTCATAAGGGTAATTTTGGACATGGATTACTTATTGCGGGTTCTTCCGGAAAAATGGGGGCTGCTGTACTGGGTGCTGGAGCAGCACTCAGGTCAGGTATGGGATTGTTAACATGTTATATACCTTCATGTGGTAACTTAATATTGCAGAGTGCTCTGCCTGAAGCTATGGTTGTTCTGGATAATTCTCAGGAATATTTTTCCGATAGTGTTGACACAAGTTCTTATAGCGCTGTAGGTGTTGGACCAGGTTTAGGAATAATGCCTGATACTCAAAAAGCTTTTAGAAATCTGTTGGGAGCCTGTAAAATACCAATGGTGATTGACGCTGATGCCTTGAATATTCTTTCTATTAATCCTGAATGGCTTTCTCTCTTACCTGAGAGTACAATAATTACGCCTCATATTAAAGAATTTGAAAGACTTGCTGGTCGGGCAAACAACTCTTATAGCCGGATGATAAAGCAAATCAAATTCTCTAAGGAAAACAAATGTATTGTTGTTCTTAAGGGTGCTCATACTTCAATTACAACTCCTGAAGGTAGAGTGATGTTTAATAGCAGTGGAAATCCTGGTATGGCAACTGCCGGAAGTGGTGATGTACTTACCGGAATAATATTATCTTTGCTTGCCCAGGGCTACAGACCTGAAAATGCTGCTGTATTTGGAGTCTATCTTCATGGTATTTCTGGTGATATAGCTGCCGGGGAAGCTTGCGTTGAATCAATTATTGCTTCGGACATAATTAAAAGCATTGGTAAGGCGTTTAACAAGATTAGAGAATCTGAATCATAAACAAATAAAAATCTGCTAAATGAAATCAACCATCAGAATATCAATATTATTGATGATAACATTCATCTTTTTTTCATGTTTCCCTGGCAAAAAATTATCTGAATCAGCATACACTATTGTGCCTTTGTCGGATACTGTGAGACAAGCTCAAGGTACTCTGGTATATGGTCTTCCAAGAACTGTATTTACAGTGTCTGTTGAGATGGAAAGGACAATTGAGAGACCTGGTCCATATGCCCAATATGCAGGTGACATGTTAGGTCTTACTAATGCAATAAAGAGTGAAAGTGAATACTGGTCAATTAAGGGTATGACAGTTAAAGCCTATGAGGAACTGGATCCTTCGGAATTTTATGTTATTAAGAGCAAAAATATTTTTCCAACAAATGTTTTGTCTCTTAAAAGAGAAGGTCTTATTCTTGATTTGAATACGGCAATTTTTTCTCATGGGGGTAGCAAAACTAATGATATGGAAACGGAAATTGATCAGTTTAACTCATTTGATCTGGGTTCAAATGAATATTATAATTTACAGCGTGACACAGCTTACAGACGAGTAAATATTGATACTTTATTTATTAGAATACCTTATATAGTGGAGAAGAAGAGAAAATTATCTATTGATCAGTTAGCCGAGAGTGCAGCACGAAATCTGATGGAGATGAGAGAAGGAAAACATCTTATTCTTACAGGAGAAGCCAATGTATTTCCGCAAAGTGATGCTGCTATAAATGAGATGAATCGCATGGAAAAGCAATATACGGAATTATTCGTTGGGAAAAGATGGAAAGAGACTAAAGTATTTTCATACAATATTATTCCAAAAAAAGAAATGGTGGAAAAACCAGTGGCCTTATTCAGGTTTTCTGAATTAACCGGTCCAAATGCAGTCACATCAAAAAGCGGAACACCAGTAACAGTTGAACTTATTCCTGAATTTAAAACAAAATCCTTAACTCTGCTTAACAATCAGAAGGTTGAATCAGAGTTGCCTACATATGATAAACTTTATTACAGGGTGCCTGATGTGGTTAATGTAAAAATCAGCCTGGGATCTGAGATATTTTTTAATTCACGAAGACTGATCTATCAGTTTGGCGAGGTTATTCAGCTTCCTTCAAACTACATATTAGGTAAATAGTACGAGTAATGATATAGAGCGAATGGTATCTCGGTACTGGGTACTGCCGACCCGTATACCCGCAAGAACGAACTCATTCGGGCATGATTGAAGTTGTTCACTCAGGAGGGCAGCACTCAAATTACTGTAGCTTACCCTTAAAGCTTTTTTGAAAATCTTCCCAACCTTGTGATTCATATGCTTTATCTGCAAAAAAGCTGAGAAGTACCTCCATATCTTTAGGTTCTTTATAACCAGGAACCGGAGATACTCTTATTTCACCATCTACTGACTGGGTGAGAAAAACCACCGTAGGATAAGCCAATTTACCCTGAAGAAGAGCAACTGCAAGTTGATGTGCCTTTCCGGCTTTACCATCATTTATAAAGGTCTGATCAAGAAAACTGACAGATTCTTGTCCTTCTGCGTCAAATTTTACAGGATAGAATTTATTATTGAGAAGATCAGAAATAACTGAATTTGTGAAAGTCTCTTTATCCATTTTTTTACACCAACCACACCAGTCAGTATAAGTGTCTATAAAAAGAGGACGAGGGTTCTGCTTGAGAAGTTCTCCTGCCTCTTCAATTGTGTACCACTTAACTTTATTTTC
>Ga0307376_10005677_pt1 | contig 11194 bp, 21 predicted proteins | sample TR2MG_FD_202536 | JGI IMG/M metagenome (GOLD analysis project Ga0307376, IMG submission 202536) | Soil microbial communities from Risofladan, Vaasa, Finland - TR-2 | ecosystem: Environmental > Terrestrial > Soil > Coastal area > Acid sulfate soil | place: Finland: Risofladan, Vaasa | collected... | reverse complement strand
AACTTTCTAATCCCAATTCTAATCTTGGATCTTTATTATATGCTAACCACATGAGTATAGTCCTACCAATAGAGTCTTGCCAACTCTCAGCATCACCCTTAACAACGGCTAATCCATCCTCAAATATATGATATAAATTTTGATCTTTAAAATCTAACATTATCCTCCACGTTTAAAAATTGCTTGATCATCTTTAACTCCTACCTTCATAGGCCTTCTCTCAATAATAGTACTTTTACTAAAGGACCTGGCAAACCAAGGATCATTATATATACTCTTCATCCTTTCCTCGGTCTTATTAATCTGAAACTTTAATCTATCTTCTCTTAAAACCATAACCATACTCATTGCAGAAACACGGTCAAAGTTATCATTCTCGTTCCAAGAGATAGCTTCTTTAATATATCCTATAGATCTAAGTTTTTGTAAGTTCATTTTCTTAGCAACTATTTTAATATTGCCCTCTTCGTCTACTTCTTCAGCATCTTCCTCAAAAGGACTATATGCTTCATTTACCATCCAATCAGCTTGTAGTTTTCTACCCCAAGTATTAATAGCTTTGTTTACTGCAGTACCTTTACTTTTATTACCAAACATCATTCCTTTAACATAGTCCATATCTCGTAAGATCATTGGAGTATCACATAGGTAATGTAAGCCCCTATTTTGATCAAAATAAGCAAATAGTCCTTTTAAGTTATTCTCATAATTCGCAATAGCATTATAAAACTTTAATAATCTTAAACAAATTTCATAAAATTCTGATGCTAATTGCGGTCTTCCACTGTACTCTGCTACTACCCGATCTGTCCAAAGATCGAATACAAATATAGATCCGAGTGATCCTGACCCAAATGGAGAGTCATAATCAATGGGGTCAATTCCTGCAATATATCTTCCTGACATTATCTGCCCCTGAGAATTTCTTTTAGGCATCTCAAACATCTCTAAACAACCTGCTCTATCTAACTCATCCTTTAAAGGAAAGTTTCTGAGCACTGGATGTAATTCTTCAGAAGACCATTCTACCTCGCCTTGGAGGCCCATTTTTAGCCTTCCTATATAATGTGGGCTTAAAAATTTCTGCATACTTGGACTAATATCAGCCAAGTAATCTTTAAGATCTGCGATAGGAAACATACTTCCTTCCTTACGCATGATAGCTTCTTGAGGTGTACAAGGATGTTCTGCCTTCTCTTGCACTAATGTGTTAGGATCAGACGATCCATACTTAATTATTAACCTCTTTTCTATTATAGCTATTAGTGCACCAATAATATCTGAGTTGCCATTTTGATCATAGTATCCAAGGCGATCCATATATTCTGGGAAGAAGAAGGAACATATTTGCTTACCCATAACATTTCTATCAAATACATTAGGTAATGCAAGAATATTATAACCATCAGGGTTATAAAATAATTCCTCCGCACCTTTAAAGTTGGAACCTTCTTCTCCACCAGTTCCATAACCTATCATGGTTCCATAAGCGAAGTCTCCTTCTTCAACTGATGGTCTTGCTACTTGCCATGATGTGAGTACGTCAGGAAATTTTCCTATCTCTTCCCAGTATATAAATGCTCCCCTCTTGCCCCTTGCTTTATGGGGGTCATCCTTTAATGTAACTCCAATAACTTCATTCTCAGTACCTTCTTCAGTACCTCTATCACTATCTTTATACCCCATTTTCCAATGCATATGTTGCATGGAATTATGAAGGTCTCTAATCCTAGGCCATGGTGTAGTCTTAGCGGTCCAATCTGCAGCATCTATAAACTTATTAAGAACGCCGTCTTTGGTTAAATATTCTTTCTCATTTGCTATAGCGAACCCAGTTACTTCTGTTAGTGCTTGCCCAGAGTCTCCTAACACAAAAAGTTTTGCTAACTGTACTGCAGCTTTAAATGAAAAACCAGCACCCCTCTTTTTAAGAATCATACAATGTTTTCCCGCAGTTCTTGCCTGCTCTATGTAGTGAAAATATAGATAATCTCCATCATATATATCTGGAAATCCCCTGGCACGTTCAGCTCGTTTTTGCCCCTTTACTGTAATGGTCCGTAAAATAGGACCAAAGTTTAAATAAAAATAAAACTGTCCAGTTATCCATTCGCCATCTTCTCTTATGTACCCATCTCTACAGCGTCTAGCCTCTTCTTTCCAAAATCTTACATACTCTGATGCTGGATTAGCTGATGGGTAAAGTTCAGTGTATTTTCCATGGGCTTTAAAATGTATAGCAGACTGTCTAAAATAATCCATATCTTCCAGAATATGAGGATTAGTTACATCTACTATAACCTTACCATCATCATCCTTAGGCATATCTTTAACATACCTGCGAGAGGGACTGACAAGATTATTAACAAACATAATAGAATCAATCATCTCCATTAATTCTCCTCTTAATTCTTTGGATAATTGTTGAAGAGTTCCTTCATCTAGTGATGTTTGAACTGCATTGAATTTCATTAGTTAGTTATAATAACAGGTTTACCATATTCACGATCTTCGTCTTTCTCTATAAGTACTTTAAATCCCATACAATAATATAAACATCTACCATTTTGATAGTCGGTGGGTTCCATATCTACTGAATGGGTATCGGAATGATCAAACCATGAATGAACAGATGCTCTAATCTCATTATAGTCTTGCTCTGATACAAATACTTTGTAGTGTCTATTATCTGTATCAGTATGCATGTGGACAATAATGCCCATGATCTCTTCCATTATTTTATTTAATCCCATCTTCAAATACGGATTTTTCTTTACCACCCCTAACATTACTTTTATCCTCTTGAAGCGATCTTTTAACCTGCTCTTGTAAGTCTGATAAGTTCTTTAATAATGAGGAAGAATTGCCCAACACTCTATCTAATTTAGATACATCATGAAGGGGCTTACCTTTATCATCTACAGCCATTAAATCTACTTCTCTAAAATATTCTCTAATTTTATCTAAGGCTAGTTGAGCATCTCTGAGAAATAACAAAGCATATATTCTCTCATTCTCACTTTGGTAATACTTTCTTGCAGCTACAACAAACTTATCTTCTTTCCAACCTTTAGGAAGAATAATTTGTTTCATTACTACTTCCCTGCGTTCTTCATCATTTATAATTCCAAAGAAGTCTGATCTGAAATCTTCCATAAAGAAAACATAACTCATTTCTGCATAAACACGGTCTTTAGTGTTAGTTTTGTCTCGTTCCCATAGTGCTCTAAAAGGCTTAAGAGCGTATGCTTCTGGTGAGATCGTCAGAGTATAATTCTTTAATTCTATTAAATTCATTTTCTAATTCTGTTAGTCTATTGTATAAACTTATTCTTGCAAGAAAAGCGCCTTCTACATGTTCTCTACTTAGAGATTTAGGAAAGCATCCATGTACTAGTAGTGTCAAAGGAACTGCATCATTCGATAGTTTTGGGAATAGACTCTCCATTTTTTCTATCAGATCGTCTAGGATAACTGTTTCTACCATATCGCGTATTTAGTCTTTTAAGTCTGTTCTTAGTATAATCCGCACAATAAAATAACCCCCAAAAAGGTATTCTAACTGAGGGAAACTCCAATTTCTCTCCATCACATTTGTTCTTCATAACTAAGGCCTGAAACTCAAAGGGAGAACTAAAAATTCTCTCTACATCCTTAAGATTTAAATTATTTTCCTTAGCGACAGCCTTTAACAGTTTTCTTAATAACTCTTGGTTATTCATCTTCTCTACCTGCATTAGGAGCGAAGGACTCCTCCCGCACCTCTGTATAACAGCTAGTGCAGAGAGGAATCTCACTACCATATTTATCTCTATAAAACAATTCAGCTTTTACAGTCATTCCCTGTATTTCGCAATTTAAACAACACAGCATTTCATTATATTAAAAATGTTTCTCTAAGTCTCGCAGCCTTTCAAAAATTGGAATTTCCATTTGATTAGCCATCTCTATTTCTTTTTTAGTTCCATTAGAATCTTCCCATCCTGGCACTAACAACACTGCATCACATACTTTTAAAAACTCCATAGAGTAATCATAAAAATGAGATACAGTAAGTTCTCTATTATCATCTTCTAATACAAAATGATAGTCTAACCACGGTGAAAAAGGAGCATATCCAGCCTTAAATACTGTGGCAGATAGTTGTATACCCTTTCTAATATTATGTAAAACATCTAAAACATTATTTGCAGAATAAGCCCCTGCTACATAAACCTTCTTCATATTATAAAATTTAAATTACCTTGCTATTGAAACATACATATTTTTACGCTTCTCTTTAGAAATTATAGACTGCCTTATCCTACCTCCATTACCACAATTTCTGCATGTAGCAACTGGGAATTTACTTACAGCCGTCATATAGAAATTATCTTCGTCTACATGAATATCTTCAGATAGACACACTGGACATCTAGGTTCGTCACCATCAATTATTAAATTGAGGTTTGGATGCCCCTTAATCCAAGGTCTAAGCTTTAGATATACTTCCTCAAGAAGTGTTACATCCCTTCTATTATACTCTTCCATCCTGGCTAAAGCAACTTCATCACCCTTTCTACAAGACACCCATAAATCAAAATGGACTTCCTCTTTTGGATCAAATCCAAATAATTTAGCAAGTGCATTTAAACTATTATGTGTGAATCCAAATTGCTTCTGAGCTATTCTTAAAGTATCAATCTGTTGATACAATCTAGGTGGCGGAATATCATTTAATAAAAATCTCGTATTCAAATTAGGCACATCAAAGTTATTACCATTATGTGCTATAACTATATCGGCTTCATCCAGAAGCTTCCATAAACTCTTAACTATTCTCTTATCATCCTCTTCTAAAACTTCTTTAGAAGTTAATCCATCAGATAATACGGTCTCTTCAAATAACCATTTAGCTGACCATGTTAACATAAACCATTCAGAAATTATTTTATCAAAACCAATGTTAGCTTTCCAAACAGATTTTTGATATACATACGCCTCCAGGGGAGCTGTCTCTATATCAAATAGTAATATCTTAACCCCTTGCTTTTGGGTCTTCATATTATTGCGAAAAATCTTTTTTGCGGATCTTATATTATTAACGTCTGCATTCCACCAACCGGCTAGTTTTTTAGCTCCCATATCAAGAGCGTAGGGTTTTTGTACAAACATTTCAATAATTTCTTGTATACTCATAATATTAAATTAAGTTATTCAGTACTTATAAAGTTAAATGTTAATGATTTGGTTTTAGGTATTATATATTTAGGAACCAATTTATCCCTTCCTATAATACCTGCTTGTCGCAGTCCCTTCATTAAATTGTACACACCCGACACTTCTATACCAACATCTTCAGCTAATTGAATTCTAAACTTGGCACAAAAAATTAAATCGTTAATTTCGTTTAGAGGCCATCTACTATGTGCATGATAATATTTTAGTATGTGTGCATACAACTCTAGTTCCCTAGGCCTTACTTTGCTAAAGGGTGGGATATCGTTTAGTAATACGAGTAATTTATAAAAGTAATTACTTTCGTCTACTGATATATTAATATTCATCCTATCCTATATTTAGTTCTCTTATTTTTGCTTAGAGTCCAAAATAATTCTAGTTGAGGCACTGTTAGTTCTCTAAGTAATTCTCCTTCTATTAGAACTGTATCCATTAGCTCAACCATATATTCTTGTTCTTCTACAGTATATTTTTGCATAAGTTTTCCAAACTCATCATATACTGCCTGTCTGTCTTCTACATCCTTGTCTTCAACCGCTTCTAGGGGGATTGTCCCTATCTTATAGTAAAACATATCCTCTATTTTTACAAATATACATATAATATATTATATATCCAAATTTTTAGGAGTTTTTATATAAACATACTCCAAAGTGTTATAAGCCCCAAGTCGTATAAAAGATACTCCCCCCGTGGCTTTTTTTGCTATTTTCTTAATTAAAAGACTACTAGTTAGTGTCTTACCCTCTCTTAACATCTCTAGTCTATTTTCCATATAATTCAATTTTAATTGTGGTGGGGGTAGGACTCGAACCTACGACCTTTGGGATATGAACCCAACGAGCTACCAACTGCTCCACCCCACTTAACTCTTACTTACTAAATCCTAATTTCTTAGAGCTCATAGCGCTTTCTACATTTCTATGATAAACACAATATCTACGATCCCAAATAGGTATACCAAAAACCCATAGTTTCTTATAATATACTTCATTATAACATGGCTTCTCTCCTCTATCTTGCCATTCTACATCTGAGTTAATCTGTACTTTAATAATACCAGCAATCTTACGATGTCTTGCGCCTTCATGACTAGTTATCTTGCTCAGTGCTTTGATCTCTGACATATGTACTTCCTTTCTGTTTTGGGTATTCCCCGTGTTCGTTAAAATACTCCTGATTCATATACTTCCAAGCAGTATCACTATATTTAGAAACATGTAGTTGTTTACCCTGTTTTCTATGATTACGTTCTCCCCTGCAGTACATTCTACGTAAGATTCTATAATGATCAAATTTTAATTCTTTATCATCTAACTCTAGTTCCTTATTATAGTTACTAAAGCCCACTTCTGTAAGTTCCTCTGAAGTAAGAATATACTCAGTCTTCTCATTAAGTTTGAACTTAATTGCATCTCTGCCATCTATTTCTATTGCTTCTAAACTCATATTATGTAGCTAATTCTTTAACCTTAACATCAAAGTTCTCAGGCTTAGTTATAATATTAATAGTCATATCAAGTACAATACAGTACTTCTCATCACGCCATTTAAATACCTCAGCAGATCCAAAGTCTAATACGATGTCTCCAATCTCTAGCCACTCTACATTATCTGCTTTTGCTACAACTTCACCATGAGAGAAGTTACTAGAATCTTTAGAGGCTCTCTTCTTTTCATCTAAAGTATGAATTAACTTCGTTGCCTTATCATGTATCTTAACTAATACTGCTCCTTTAAAGAGTATTAATTTTGTAATATCTTTTATTCTATCCATATCTTATTCATATTTAAGTTATTGTACAAAGATACAGCTTTTTATTTTAACTACCAAATAAAATCACACTTTTCTTCAAAAAAAATGCCCCCTATTTGGAGGCACTCTTTAATTCTTTCTCAGCTTCTGCAAGCTGATTAGCGTATAGTTCTAGAATTAATTTATAACTTTCTATTGACTTTTTAAGTCTTTTTATTTTATTCTCTTTATCTTCTACAAGTTTATAACCTTTAGGTATGGAAGTAACCCATCCAATATCTCTATTAAAAAAATCATCAAACCACAACATAATTATATATTTTATAAGTTAATAATTAACTTACTGTCAAATCATGTACCATTTGATATATATTATGACAAATTGTCTACCTAAATATAATTCTGTCAATTAGATTAGGATCACCTTCTAGTAATGGTATCTGATCATAATCAGAATTAGGTAAATATTGTCTTACCTTATCATACCATTCTTTATATGTAATTCCTCTACTTATAGCCTTCATAAAGTAATAAGTAAAGGCCCCATTAAATTTACCATCAATAAAGGCATCATATGATACTTGATCCTCAGAACATCCTGAGAATGCAATCCATTTCATATTAGTTCTACCTACCTTCTTTTTAACTACTTTTCTTTCTGGCAGAGTTCCATCAATGGGTTTAAATCTACCTACCTGAAGATCTCTTGTACTAGTACCAGAAAAGCAACTATCGAAGACTAAAATAACAGTAGTCTTCTCAGGTATATATTGTAATACTTCATTGAGATCATCATCTGTTAGAGGTCCATCATATAAGTACAAAGCTTCATCATATCCATCAGCTTCGTCACCGCTTAAATCAGGAACTTGTGTACCATGACCAGAATAATGAACAAATAGTATATCTCTCTTTTCTAAAAGAAGAATAGCTTCAGTAACTTTACTTAAGAAATTCTTTTTAGTTACCTCTTTATTCTGATATTTATGAACTATAAATTCTGGGAAGTTTTTCTTAATAGTCTTGACAATATTCTTTTGGTCATTTATACAACCTTTAAGGTCGTTAGCTTCATTGTAGTCATTTATAGCAAATGACAAAATCGTTCTTTTCCCTAGGGGAGGTATAGTTATATCCATATCCACGTCTATTGGTTTTCCAAATATTTTACCTTTTAGCCAAGCCCAAGCCAATCTAAGAGCTACTTTTATTAGGACTCCACTAAGGTCACTTTTGTTTTTTTTCATGATGTTATTTTATAATAGTAATGCCCCAATATCAGAGAATATCTAATACCAGGGCATCACATGAGAATTGAGACTTGTTAATTATACGTGCCTTCCACCACCCTTTTTACGGTTAGGAAGAAGGGCATTAAGAATACTCTTAATCCACCCTAAAACAGTATTATCTTTTTCTGAAGGAGTAAGCCTTGTAACAATTTCTGCAAAGGCCAAAATCCCAAGTAAAAGTTCTACCCAATTTGCTTTCAAAAATTCTACCATAGTATTTAATTTAAATTAAAAAATTTTTATAATCCAGTTACGATTGTACGATATGTAACAACGCACCTTAAAGTTCCGGCAGCAGTTCCTGGTTGTGTCCAGATAGTGGTACTATAGAGACTTATAACATTTGCTCCAGTTATAGTTAAAGCTTGATCTGTAGCATTAAGGGCATTTACCTGTACAATCTTATTGCCAGCAGCCTTAATTAAATCTGCAGAGCCAATAACAGAAGAAAAGGCTACTTGTGCCCCAGTTACTCCTACATTAATTACAGTATCATTTCCGCCACCTGTATAAGCAGCAGTGTCATATTCATAGAATAATGTAGCAGAGATAAACTCATGTACAGATCCTGCAGCAGCAGCAGCCACTAATATAGCCCCATCTGCATGATTAAGAGCTCCTGCGGCGTTACCTACTATCTCAGCAGCAGTTAACGTAGTCTCGGCAACTTTAATACCTGAGGCAGATGTACTATAGGCATATTCTAAACTAGCAGCATTAATCTCATCAATTGCCAAATTTAACTTAGTATTAACTTTATTAAATGAAAGTTGACGGACTAGCCCTGCAGGTAAAGTACTATTATTATAAGTTTCAGATGGATATGCAGCTAAATAGGCCTCTAGATCTAAATCTGAATCGGTTGTTAATTTAGTAATTGCCATAATTATATTATTTTAAAGTCCAGTTGTGTGAGTCCGGTAACTTACAATACATTTAAGTGTTCCGGCTGCTGTAGGAGTTCCTGCAGTGTAAGCAGTACACTTAATGGATATAATATTATCCCCAAGTATTGTTAAAGCCTGATCAGATGCAGATAGTGCATTAACCTGAACTATCTTATCAGTACCAGCACCAAGGCAATCAGCACTTAAAATAACAGGAGTCATCGTTACCTGAGCAGCATTGACACCAACCTGAATTACTAAGTCATCTCCACCACCTTCATAATCTCCAGTAAGAAAATCATAAATTAGTACTGCAGAAATAAATTCGTGTACGTAGCCTGCTCCTGCAGCCGCTACAAGAACTGCACCATTAGCATGTCCAAGATCACCAGTAGCCGTTCCTACAATTTGTGTAGCAGTTAAAGTTACCTCAGCTACCTTTATTCCTGTAGTAGAAGCACTATATGCATTCTCCAAGCTTGCATTGTTTATTTCATCGACAGCCTCACTTAATTTATCATTGAGGGTGTCTAATTGATATTGACGAATGAGATCAGCATCGTCCTGTACAGAATATTGTTTTCTGTATGTAGCAAGACTTAGATCGGTCACATTGTCTAATTTAGTAATAGCCATAATATATATTTATATGTTGCAACATTAAAATTCTTATATTTTTAAATCTTTTTTCATTCTATCTATACAGTAAGAGGTTCTATCTATAACAGAATTTTTAAATCTTATGATTTTTTTAATGCCTGCATCTTTTAAAACAATAGTTCTTCTTTTATCTGCTCTTTTCTGGTCTCTATTTTCATGATACCCACCATCAATTTCTATAACATAATGGTATTTAGGTAAATAAAAATCTACTATATAAAAAGAAGTGTCTGTATAAATAATCTTCTGAAATTCATAATTTATATTTAAATCTTTTAAATATACTTTAAATTTCATCTCTTGTGTAGTCTGTTTTTTAATAAGATCATTTCTAAAATTATTAGAAACCTCTAATAATTTCTTTTTCTTACTTTGACTACTTATAAATTTTTTCTCTTCTTGCCTCTTTCTCTTATTCCTTTGCTTACTTAACTTTCCTTCAAAATAGGATATAACCTCTGGGTTATAATTGCTCAGCTTAATTACATATTCAATAGCTGATTCATTTAGCATAATATGTTGTTGCATAATAGTTTAATTTTGATTAAACACACGTAGCCCCTGAAGTCCAAAATTCTGTTTGGACAGCTACACTTATTCAGTTGAACCTTGATCAGTAGTGGGGACCATTTGGACTTACCTCCGGTAGCTTTACTTGCTTTATATATCCAGAGCTACTATCTTGTGTTCGCCTTTGTGAGACTATCGGAGAAACCTTACCACTATGTTTGTCTATTATTTCAAGACTGCAGCTACTATCCGACTTCTAACCTCTATAAACTGCCTACGAAACAGTTGCCGTACTGACGGAGTTCGGAGGTGATTAGATTATAAATCTATATAATCTAGGTCTCAGTTTGCAAATATAGTCATTTAATTTTTAACTACCAAATATTTTGGCATTTATTTTTTTCTCTTATAGCTTAATCAACACAAATCATCCAAAAATATACTATATTCATTTAAGTATTCATGCAATAAATCTCTAGCTTTTTGTAAATCTTCTTCTCCATTGTACTTAATCTTATTTCTTAATGCCTGATCAAAATCCCATAAACATAATATCATATCATTTGACTTAGCAAATAATTTTAAATATCTACTAAATTCTGGATCTTCTATGTTAATTTTTATCTCCATTATAATTAGGCCTCTCTTTTAACATCTCTTCATACATATCAACCAATGCCTTTAAATCCTCTTGAGATAAATTTTCATAGTATTCATAATTACTCTCATTAATCTGAGCAAGTAATCCTGGGTTATTCCATTTTGGCTTCATCTGCTAATACTTTTTTTAAATCTTCTGGATACTCAGCCTCATTTATATAGAATTCTCCCATATTACTACCTATTTCTAATTTTACCCAAGGTAATCT
>Ga0307376_10005674_pt1 | contig 11200 bp, 10 predicted proteins | sample TR2MG_FD_202536 | JGI IMG/M metagenome (GOLD analysis project Ga0307376, IMG submission 202536) | Soil microbial communities from Risofladan, Vaasa, Finland - TR-2 | ecosystem: Environmental > Terrestrial > Soil > Coastal area > Acid sulfate soil | place: Finland: Risofladan, Vaasa | collected... | reverse complement strand
TACGATCCGCCACTTAGAGGAACTTTTAGGAACGACCGACTTAGTTCCCGCAGTAAATCAGTTTGAACTATCACCTTTTCTGTACCAGAAAGATTTAATCGATTATTGTCAAAATAAGAGTATAGTAGTCGAAGCTTATAGCTCGCTCACTAAAGGAAGAAAATTTAATAATTCTGTACTACAAAAAATAGGTAATAAATACAACAAAAGTCCTTTACATATATTAATTCGATGGGGTTTGCAACATAATATCGTCCAAATACCCAAATCGGGGAAAAAAGAACACCTAGCAGAGAATGCGGATGTCTTCAATTTCACTTTGGATGGAGAAGACATGAAACAATTGGATAATCTTAACGAAAATTTCAGACTAGCTAATGATCCTCATTTGATTAAGTAATAAAAAATTATATTACCATTTTCTTAGTGGAATTAGATTGATAACGAGAGCTTAGACTTTGAGCTAAAATAAGGGCACCTCTGATTTCAGAGATATCTCCTACCCGGGAGGTGTCGACAATTGCACGATTAATATCCATATAAATCGCACCATATGCTTTACCTCCTCCCAAGTGAACCAAAGTTCGGTATATTAAGTTTCCTGAAATCCCATTAGGAGCAATGATTATATTAGTTTTTTCAGCGATCGCATTTTCAATTAAAATCTCTGAATGTTCAATCTTTAATGACGAATAATTATCTCTAAAATGGTCTACAACTTTTTGAGCTTCTTCAATACTATTATCTACCATAGGATTTCTTCCTATATCCCCAATTCTTCCACCACTTAATATGCTTACTTTTGGTTCTAAATTTAATGCTTTTATTTCCTTGATTGCTTTATTAACGAATATTATTTTGCTACCTAAATCATTACATTCGTCTATACCCACGGGTCCGAAAAAAAACTGATACCCCGTATAAGTTTCTAACAGCGCTAGCCTATTAATTTCATGTATGTTTAGAATGGACTGAAGTCCTAGTAAGAATTTGGTTGAACTTAAGTTTCCCCTCACAACGCTTGAAATTTGATTGGTTTTAAGATAATTGAGAATTTCAAATGTGGGTTCATCTGATTCAACTAAAGTAATAAATTCTTTATTTTTACTAAAGTGTTTATTATTAGCAATTTGATCTATTGATTTTCTGCTTCCGAATAAAAAAAAGGGATTAAATTTTAGTTCTAAAGTTGATATTGTAGCTTTTAGTATTTTAATATTGTGAACCTCTGAATCTCCTAATCCAATACCTATTTTGGCTTCAATACCTTTGGCTCTTTGATAAAATTTTTCTAATATACTCATCGAATTTCTTGGATTTTGTTAAATAAAATTGAATACTAAAAACGCAATGATAATCGTTAAAGCATTATAAACGCCGTGAGTTATCATAACTGCAATTAAATTTTCTTTCCTCCAATAGTAAATTAGCCCTAATAATAAGGAAATCGCAAAAAAGGGAAAAAAGTTTAAAAGTAAACCCACTATAAAAGATGTTAATGATTCAAGAAGGAGGAAAATTCCAATAAGGTGAATAGACGAAAAAATTAGAGCTGTAATTAGAATACCCCCGGTATTCCCAAGACTTCTTACTAAACCCTTTTGTAAAAATCCTCTGAAAAGCACCTCCTCGGATGTTCCTATTATTAATATCATTATAAGGACTAACCAGATGATACTGAATATATCAGAAGATGTTATGAAAACATCCACCTCACCAGAAGTCCCAAGAATATCATATACTATTTCGTATCCAAAAATAATGGTTAATATAACCTCCATTAGAAAAGACACGCTTAACACTAAAAATACTCCCAGAATCGCAAAACCTATACCTATAAGAATTTCTTTCAATATTCCTTTATTATTAAAACCTTTAATAGTAAATCCTAATAGGATCAATCGATTATTCAAGTTTGGTTTTTTTAGGTACTTGCCAATATATAACATTGGAACAATAAACAAGATCAATTCGATAAAAGAACTAAAAATAATTAAATAAGGATTGGCTAAGATATCATCTATAGCAGCTAAGCTAAATGAAAAAAATACAAATACGATAACTGCTAAAATTGTTACGAAGTTCATTAAGAGAAAAGCCGCTGCGGTCATACCAATAGACGCGGAGCTACTCCATAACTTCTCTTCTTTTAGATTCAAGAGATCGTCCTGTGAGAGTTTCTTTCTTAAAGGTCTAGGAGGTCTGAAACTGTAAGGCGGGTAAGTATTTGGAGTGGGTGTAACTAAGGATGTTGTGTCTTTACGAGGAGGCATCCTCATATGTGTGTTGATGTAGAATAAATCCACGCCACATTTGGTGCAAAATTTAATATTCTTCACTTCCGGGATTTTAGTTCCACATATAGGACAAAACAACCATCTTAGCTTAATTTCGTTCGAATTGTCTATTTTATCATTCTCATTCATTATTACATCAAACTAAGATTTCATGATATATTTGTTTTAGTTTTATTATTATTTCTGGTTTAAAATGATAACGCGTATAAAATAATATTGTCATTTTAATGTGTAAAGTAGCAAATTAGTATCTGATTTTCCCACTTGATAGGATTTACAAATCCATATCTTTCGAACTGGATAGGCTTATTCAAAGGTATGTTTTGAAGATTTTTCTCTCCATTTCCCATAGACACTGTTCCATCGGTTTTAATGATCGAAACTTTTACATTTTCTTTTTTGGGTACCCAATGTATTATATTATAATCCCGATTTAAATCGTAACTGTGGAAACGAGCTTGAATTTTACTATCCTTTAAGCTTTTAGATGTTATTTGTATATTTAAAAGATCTTTTAGACGTATTATTTGACCGGTATTGAGTTTAACCATATCTGTTCCAGAAATTAGAATCAACAACCTATTATTGCTAGCATCAACTCTAATTTTTCTCCTTCCTTTTTGTGGATCGGTAGGTTGTAGCATAGGTTCAGCTATGAAGCTTGAAAATGGAACATCGCTAATTTCAACAATCGCTGGTTCTTCTACAAAAAAATATCTATTTGATTGTTCATCAATAATATCCTTATTCTTTGAATATAACCAGTTTACCGAAAAATTTATAGCATTAATTGATAATCCTAAATCTAATAAAGAGTCTTTTAAAGCCTTTGGTTGAATACCTCTCATTTTTAACGATTGGAGACTCCACGTACGAGGATCATCCCACCCGCTATAGGTGCCATTAGCTATATTGTTTCGAGCTTTAGTTTTACTTAATAGGTTTTCTCCATTTTTACTCAAACCCGAAAAGTTCAAGCGTCCGTAATGGATAAACTCTGCCTTTTTCCATCCAAAATGATCCCATATTAAATCTTCTATTAAATCCTCTTTAATTAAATCAGATCCTCTAATTATGTGAGAAACACCAATAAGGTAATCATCAATTGCCCAAGAAAACTCCAACATCGGCCAAACCAAATATTTGGTACCTACCAGTGGGTGTTCTGCTTCGGATATTCTCATTATAATTTGATCCCTTAGTGCAGGATCCTTATGCTTCATCCCAGTTTTCAACCTTACAACAACTTCCATTTCATGATATTTCCCTTTTAGCATATTTTCCCATTCTTTTAAGTTAAAGGGCAAGGTTTGATTTCGATGAGGACAATCTTGTTTACGATCTTTATACTTATTTTTAAATTCAGCTGCGGTGCAAAAACATACATATGCCATATTATCCTGAATAAGTTTTTCGCAGTACTCGTAATAAATTTCAAGTCGATTACTTTTATAAAAAACTTTTGAATAAGTAATTTCTAACCACTTTAATCCATCCTCTATTAACTCATAGGCTTCTGGGAGTACATATTTAGCTTTAGAGGTATTTCTTAATGATTTTGGACTTCCGATCGTGTCATCAAAGAAAAGTATTAAGTCTCCGTTGTATTTTTTGGTATATTCGCTGTTCAAGATTACCATTCTTGCATTTCCAATGTGCAAAGCTCCACTTGGGTATGGCGCTAAACGCATCACTATTTTATCGTAATTCTGAGCATTAGGCAATTCTGGTAGTGTTTTCTTTTCTTCCTTTGATGCCTGTTTCTCTAAAGCATCGGGTTTTAATTCAAGTAACTTTGCTTCTTGTTCTTGAAAAGTTAATTTAGAGATTTCTAAGACGATCTCATCAAGAATCGGTTTTATGCCTTTTATTTGAGATCTGAGCTCCGGGTTTTGTCCAATCAGTTTTCCTAACACAGCTTTTACATTTGGTTTACCTCCAAATTTCACTGAATTTTCAAGGCAAAAAGTCCATAACAATCGTGTTATTTCCGAATTTTCCATGGTTTAAACCTCTCTGAGGATTATTAATATGGATGTATAAAATTATATGCTATTTGAGTATTAATAATAAACCTTATCAAAAAAAATAAATCATTATTAAGGTGAATATTAGCACAAAAACATTGTAGCGTTTGTAATTAAAAAGAAAAATTTGGTGTTTAAGATCTACTATCGTGGTTACATACTCATTAGACTAAAAGTAATTGGAACTGAATGGGAAGTTGTAAAAAGATTAAGAAATTTAAAATCGAATAATCCGGATGAAGATTGGGCAGTGACTTACACAACTCCTGTTTATGGCGGATGGGATTTAGTAGCAGAATGCAGATTTACTAAACTTCAAGAACTTGATAAAATCGTAGCTTATATTCGCGTTGATGATGATTTATCTAGCTGGATCGAGGAAACCACTACATTAGTTTCTAGTAAGCCTGACTATCCTAGGTAACAAAGATAATTAGATTAATTCTTCTTTTCCAAAAATCGATGAATTATTTGAATTATAATCTTGGATAATTCTAATACATCTCTCTAATACTTAATAGAGGAATAAAGTATTTTAACTTTAAAGTATTTTAACAATTATTCACGAAAATTTAGCCCAGTAGTCGAGTGGATAAGACGCTTGCCTGCGAAGCAAGTGATCAGGGGTTCAATCTTCTTAAAACTTCTTAAAGAAGGAATAATTCCCCTCTGGGCTACTACATCTCTAATCTATGTATTGTAAAACTTCATCTATTGACTTAATTGTTATTAGATTAGGTATATTAATTTCTTTTTCGTAGGGGAACTCATATTCTCTCTCTTTTAAGATAATTTGCATACCTACTCTATTAGCGCCGACTATGTCAGCAGCCTCATCACCTACCATTATACAATGTTCTGCGTCGTTTTTAGTTAACCCCATTCTCTTTAATGTATGAAAAAAAATGTCTGAAATAGGCTTTCTTTTGCCAAACTTAGCAGAAGTCACAATAGTATCAAAGTATTCCTTCATTTCATTATTTTTAAGTATATTTTTTATAGTTTTATGATTAGGATGATTGGATATAAGCCCAATTTTTAAGTTTGATATTTTTGATAAAGTTTCTAAGGTAAATTTCGTTTTATCATCGGGTTTCCATTCTTCTTCTTCACAGGAATGATACAACTCAGCAAGTTTTTCTAGGAATTTTTCTTGAATTTTCTCTTCTTGAATTTCATAGCCTTTTTCTTTTAACAGGTCTAATGCCGTCTTAAATAATAAGGTTGTTGGGAATTCATCTTTTGTTTTCATTGCTAGTTTAAAATAGGTAGCTCTTTTTTTGTTGAAAATTGTCATGAAATCTTCCAGAATTTGGTCTTTATCTTCTATTATTTTCTCTTGTTTGAGGACTTTAATAGATTTTGACATTCCTCTTCTGAAACAATCAAGGTATTTCTCAACTGAGGGGTTCTCAAAAGAAAATAGTGTAAAACCAAAGTCAAATATGATTCCCCTTACTTTCATTCTAGATATATAAATTACTTGAAGGATTATTAAGCTATCTCTCTAAGATTTTTAATGAGAAATTATGCCTAATATTAATAATTTAATAGATATATAGAAGATTGAACTAAATAATTATTTTTATTAAGATTATGTCGATGGACAAGTGGCTGGATGGTAACGAAACCAAAGAAAACAAAAAAAAAAGAAATGAAATTTATAGTAACTTATCAAATGAAGAAAAAAATGATTTAAAGGAAAAAAAAATCCGCGATTTAGTAAAAAAAGACAAAACTACCACTAGTTTTGACGAAAGTAGAAAGGATTTTTTAAATAAAGTTTTAGAGTTTAAAGATTGGTTAGATAATCGAGCATATATAAAAGGAGACATTGAAAGAATTCAAACCTGGGTAGAGAATCTATACTCCATGATTGATGCTAGCATAAATTTCCATAATAAAACTAGGCTTAATAATGGAGAAGAGACCTTGATTAATAGCTATAAATCTATACCAGTCAAATTTTTAGATGAAAAAACGCGGATTGCATTGAATAAAAAGTTGAGAGGAATAAAGAAAACTAACTCAGATAATTATTATTTGCGAAAATTAAATAATGTTGTTAAAGAAAAATTAAAAGATGCGGAATATTATGAAATTTTAAGAGCCATTTTAGAGAGTTGAATTTAATTTGAAATTAGTTTGTCCAATTGCAGGCGTAGGAAAACGACTTCAGCCATTTACTTATTCAAAACCTAAGGCGTTCCTAAAAGTTGCAGGAAAAAGGTTAATTGACCACATATTAATTAAACTAAAAAGAACATTCCCAAAAAATACAGAAATTGCCTTTATTGTTGGCTATAAAAAACGACAAATATCGGAATATATTAAAGAAAATTTTTCTGATTACTTTAATCTTGAGTTTATCGAACAGAAACCATTTGGTTATTTAGCAGATACTCCATTTTTTAGCGGTCTTGGAGATGCCATTTTACTAGCAAAGGATTTTGTAAATAATGACGATTGTTTCATTTTTCTAAGCGATAGACTTCCAATGGAAGACTATTCTTCAATTCTATTAACCTATCATCAGGGTGAATGCGACGGAGTAATAAATATTAAAAAAGTTGATAATCCTAAGTTTTACGGAGTTACGGTAATAGATGATGATGCTAAAATAAAAAAAATAGTGGAAAAACCACAAGAGTTTATTTCTGATTATGCTGTTTCTGGAGCTTACCTTTTTGGGAAAAAAATAGTGAATAGATTGTTTGAGCTTTTAGATGAACAAAGCAAGGTTGAACTCGAAAACGGGAAAGAGCATCTTTTTACCCCAATAATAGAACAGCTTATTAGCGAAGGGATTGTGTTTAAAGGGAATATAATGCAGAATGAAATACTGGATTTCGGAAGACCGGAAACATTACTTGAAGGAAATCGATACTTATTATCTGAAACCAAACTAAACGATCCATTTTTTGAATCAAAATTCCAAACGGGAAATATTTTAGACTCTAAAATCGTTCCTCCGGTTTTTATAGGAAAAAATGTGAGCATTAAGAATTCAGTAATAGGTCCTAACGTTTCTTTAGGAGATGATTTATATCTCGAAAAATGTATCCTCTCCGAATCTGTAATCGGAGATGGGGTATTCCTAAGAAAAATCATTTCATCTAACAGCATCATCGGAGATTACTCGATATTGGAGGACCTCATAAAGAAAAATATAACAATTGGAGATTCTTCTTATATCACGACTTCAAAAATAAAGTCTTTTTAATAAATAAATAAAAATGAATTAATTTAATTTTGGACGCTTTTCTTGCCAAGGTGAAACTTCTTCAAATGCTTTTGAGACTTGAAGAACTGTTCTTTCATCATACCGCTTACCAACAATTTGCATTCCAATTGGTAACCCAGAATTAGTCCAACCTGAAGGAATCGAAGCAGCAGGTAATCCTGTCATGTTAAATGGATATGTATATGTCATCCAAGTCATAATACTTAACGGTTTTTTTCCAATTGTTGGAAATGTTGTTCCTGTTTCTAACCACCCTGGTTTAATAGCAGGACAAGGCAATGTCGGTGTAATCAGTACATCATAATGCTTAAAATATTGATACATCACTTCGTAAACTTGTTTTCTTTGTTCTCTAGCTTTTCCAATATTCATAGAACTATTATCTAAACCTAATCTTATTGAACCAATTAAATCTGGGCTAAGGTCTTCAATTCTATTGTTATAATCTTTTTGTAAATCATAGGCATAACCAATACTGACCAATGTTTTATATGATGATTCGGGATTTCTTATTTTTAAATCTGCTTCTTCCACTTCCCAGTCGAACTGTTCAAATTTTTGGACCCCCTTAAGAACGCTCTCTTTAACTTCTTCTTCAAGAGCTTTTCCATAACCTAAGGTCATTGAATAACCTATTTTTAACTTTTTAGGTTTATCTTCAAGTATTTTAACATAATCGATGTCATCGTCAGGGAAAGAATTATTATCCGCAGGATGGTGACCCTTCATAACATTTAACATAAGAGCGGCATCCTTTACATAGCGTACAATTGGACCGTAGTGATCCATTGACATAAAATGTATACCTATACGAGGATAACTAGGAATACGCCCAAAAGTTGGTTTTAAACCATAAACTCCGCAACAACTACTGGGGACTCTAATTGATCCACCGCCGTCGGATCCTAAAGCCAATGGTCCTATGCCACTTGCAACGGACGAAGCAGCGCCTCCACTAGAGCCTCCAGAATTTCTTTCTATATCCCATGGATTTTTAGTTTCTCCAAATAGCTTATTATTTGTAAGAGCGATGGAACCAAACTCAGGCGTATTTGTTTTACCAAGCATGACGCAACCAGAGGAAATTAATCTTTGAACAACTACTTCGTCCTGTTCAGGGATAAAATCTTCATACAACTTAGAACCAAATGTAGTTTTGATTCCTTTAGTTAGCATTAGATCCTTAATTGAAGTTGGAATTCCATGTAATAATCCCAGTTCTTCGTTTCTTTTAACTGCTTCATCTGCCTTTTTTGCAGTTTCTCGTGCTAATTTAAAGGTAGGAGTACAATATGCATTAATAATAGGATTAATTTTTTGAATTCGTTCGATTATAGTTTCGGTAATTTCACTTGATGATAATTCTTGAGTTTCGATTTTTTCTCGCATCTCAATAGCTGACATAAAGCAGATATCTTCTTTATTCATAGTATTTTACCTCACTAGAATTAATTTTAATATATTATTGATAATTTGATGTATCTAATATAAAATAATTTCTTTAAATTGTTAAAACAAATGTAGATTTCTAAAATCAAATTTTTAAGTTTAAAAAAATTATTATTCTGCAGTTTATTACAGAAAATATTCTATTAAAGAAACTTTCTTAGAACCTAATAACAAATTTTGATGTAAAAGTGAATCAAAAATTAAAAATAATTTGTATAATTGGAATTTTAAATTTCGTTATATTCAGTTCCTGTTTTAGTTTAATTGGTAAAGCAGATACAGATCATGAAATTGGTTTTACTGAAGGAACCGAATTAATTTGGGAGATTACAGAACTAGACTTAGAAAGTTATAGAAGGATTATCGGAATTGATCCTAATTATGAATTAGGAGATCAAATAAGAATGATTATAAGAGAAATCGGTACCTCTACAGAAGCTTGGATTCTTTCTGTAGAATTTTGGGATTATAAGACTGATTGGGGATTGAGTGGTGAGACATTCAATTTCTATATCGGAAATGATCCAGAAGATTATGCTGATTACCTATTCTGTCTTACACCAGTAGAAGATTATTTAGAACAAGCTATAACATTTCTTCCTTCTGAGTATTATAGAACCGGCTTATCAATATTCAAACAAGGTAAAAGCGATACAGGAATTGATTATGTATGGGAAAAGGAATTTGATCCAAGAGGGCTTCTTGTAGTAGAGACTTATTACGACGATGAGTCTGACCAAATCATAATAAGATGGGAAGGGCAATTTCGGATTATTCCTCTTGGTCTAACTTTTATCGGTTTTACTATGTTTGCGATTATTGCTATAATAGTTATTTCTATAAAAAAGAAAAATCTCAGAATTAAAATTATATAATCATCAACATATTGAATATAAGGTATTATTGTCGTAATTTAAAATCTAAAATCTTTCTGCCACTGTTTATACCCAATTTGCCAAAGTTTCAGTCTAGGTTTATTTACTTTACTATCCACTTCAATTCCGGATTGGGGATGTTTCATTATATTATGATAACGCTCATAATATTCTTCTGCACTCGAAGTCCCTTTAATCATATTTAAAATAGCTTTTTCTGTAAAATACAAGATTAAATCTGGTTTAATGCAAGGCTTAGTTTTTGTCATCTCTAGTGATTTTTCATTCTTTTTGAATAAAAAGAAGTTTAGTTTGATATTCGCATCATCAGTGGATTGTTCAGTTATACTATATTCCCAACATGCATTTACATGTAAATGTCTCATTAAATCTAATTGATTTGGGAAAAATTCTTTTAATTTTGTATATAATTTATCAGGTTCCATTGTGTATGAAATTCATTTAATTTTCTCTAAATTCAGCGGAGTACCGTCATAAATATATTTTCCATAAACTAACTCTTGAGGATAATATTTACAACCTGCTGGATAAGCAGAATCCTTAATTCCTCCTAGTGAAACCGTGATATCAACAAGCATAGGTCTTGCATTAATATAAATATTTGCAGCTTCTAATTCATTCTTAAAAATCTCAATACTGTTCAAATTAGAAGTGTAAACTACTGCTCTCATACCATAATTACTTGCATTTGCTAATCTAATTGCATCTTTCATATCTTTGGCTTTAGTAATAGAACGGACAGGTCCAAAAGCCTCTTCTCTCCATAAAAACGGAGCTTTAGATAAATCTTCACACAATTCTGGTTTAATTTCAACCAAAGTCGGAGTATAAAATAATCCATAGTCTTTTCCTGTATCAATTTTTTCACCACCAGTATATATTTGAGCATTATATTTCTTCGCATCCTCAACCATTACTTCCATCATCATCAGGATTCTCCTACTTCCCAAAGGACCGATATCCACATCTGGATCGGTGGGATCTCCATATTTTAGTTTCTCAATTTCTTTTATTAGACATTCTGTATATTCATCATATATATCTTGGTGGACTATAATTCGCTTCATTGAAAAGCATTGTTGACCGGAATTAGTAAAACTTGCCATTACATTCCATTTAGCTACATGCTCTAAATTCACGTCATCCATGACTATCCCTGCGTCGTTTCCAGCACATTCAAAAAAGAAATTTTTAAATGGTTGAGTATACATATCAACTCCCATTGACCTATCAACAGTTTTTTTCAGGAATCTACCATAACGTACCAAGATATCTTTTGCCGTATGA
>Ga0307376_10005672_pt1 | contig 11203 bp, 28 predicted proteins | sample TR2MG_FD_202536 | JGI IMG/M metagenome (GOLD analysis project Ga0307376, IMG submission 202536) | Soil microbial communities from Risofladan, Vaasa, Finland - TR-2 | ecosystem: Environmental > Terrestrial > Soil > Coastal area > Acid sulfate soil | place: Finland: Risofladan, Vaasa | collected... | reverse complement strand
TGTATTTTCCAGTGCTTCATGGCAGGTTACTTCTTCTCTTTATTTGCTTTTTCTTTACGTGCTTTCATTATTGCCTTGTTTACTTCTTTCCACAACACTGTTTGGTCTTGGGGTTCGTAGTCCCACAGTACTTGGGAAAGAGCACGCATGAATTCTTCATATTCATCTTCAGCCATGCCTACTCCTTAGCTACACGTAAGGCTGCTGCCTGTTGTATAGCTTGTACAGTATTACGCTTAGCTTCATAGAAAGATATTTCTAACTCAACAATACCATCAACTTCTTTACCTAATAGCCTACCCCATTCTTCACTAGCTTGTCGGTCAAGTACTGCAAACTCTACCATGTTATTCATAGCCATCCCCTATTGTAATTTTTTATTGTACCCAAACTTGTCAAAATCGCATCTATATATTTTTACTATATTGTCAATGGCCTTTTGGCAGTAGTACCCTTGGTAGGGTCCATGCCTACCTGTATTGGCCTTTGGTACTTCAGTAATGGTAAGCCCTACGGCATCAGCTATTGCCTGTAGGCACTCATTTATGGCTTCTACCTTGCCTACGTAATTAAGCTTGCCACCTTCTAGCCAAGTAGTTTGTGCATGAGTTACGAGGTTAGTCTCGTGGGAAGCACATAGCCACTCAGTAAAATTTAAAAAGCTCTCTGGTGTCATTTCAAATGGTTTATCCCTTTTACCAAGGAAGGCATGCATAGAAACAGCACGATCAAATGGGTTACGGCTAAAGGCAAACTTGAATGAGGTTCTTTTAAAGTCATCTGCCATTAACTCTAGTGCCTTTTTAAGTGGGGTATGCCCGAAACTGACATTACCAGTTTCAACAAACGGGTAGTTCCACTGTTCAGTAATAGCAAGATTACGTAGGTTAAGTGCTTGGCGCACACTGTTACCTGCGTTCTTAGGTATATGAATAAATGCTAGGTTCACTTACCCTTCCTGTCAGAGGCCAGTTCATTTTTATCCTCGTACTTAGAGTAATGGTCTTCAACTAAGCAGTAGAATTCGTACAATGCTCCTGTAACGTTTTCTGCTGCTTCACGTAATTCTTTAGTGTGTTCTACTGCCGGATGCTCTTGTACATTTTCAGCAAAGAAGTTAGTGGCAAGGCTTGACCTATCAAGGGCTTCATGCCAATAGCCAAAACCTGCTTCGTATTCACATTCTGGGTCAGTGCATCCGCACTTAATATTTCTTGGTGTGCTCATTTCTACCCCTTTAAGTAGTGACGGCGCTTCAAACCACGCCCACATTCTTGTGCTATAGTAACTCATTATCTAGTTACACCTTTGTGTTCATCTTCTAATGGCCTTACCACCCCTCAGTTAGTAAACTTTTTGCTACTTTACGTAGCACTGATTCTGCACTTAACTCAGCTTTTTCTTCTTCGTAGCCTTTGGTAATTAAAAATTCTTTTAGTAGCTCATGTAGAGATGCGTAGTCACAAAAACCACGGTCTACAAGAAACCACGTATCCTTTTCTACCCCTGTGTTTGCCCCACTAAGCCTTTCAGCTAGTTCATGCTCATGTAGTTTTGCGTACATCACCACCTCCACCTGCTGTTACGGTCTTCCCTTAGTGCCTGTTTCACATAGTACCGTGCCCAAGAACCCTGCCACTCAGCCCTACGCCCATACCTGCGGTGCAGTTTACTCATTTCGTCATTGTTATCCCCACATATGGTAGGCCAGATGTCATGCCATACCATCCCGTACTTGACATTTTTGGGGGGCTTAAATGTCAACGCATCATCATTTATAATTTCTACCTTGCTCCCAAACATATCTTGGTAGTGTGGCCCTACTAGTTTGATTACGTCAGGTGAAATTTCAACTACAGTGGCTTTTTCAACTTCTGGTTTAATCATACAATTGAGCAGTACCACCCCTAGCCCTAAACCATTAATTAGAACATGGCCCTTGGCTTTGTGCACTGGTTCCCAGTGGTCACCCATTTCAGCAGGAGTATCAGACATGATAGTACACTTGTTGCACACAAGCCTTGTGTAATCACCAGGACTTGGGGCACGTCCCCCGTAGCTAAAAACGCTCCACGTAGAATCAGATTCACTAACGGTGAACTTATGTACTTCCCAATCACCACTCTTACCTTCAGGAACTGTCACCTTTTGCATTCTTTACCCTCATACTTTTTTAGTAAAAGCCCACCATAGCCTTTGTAGAAATGACATGTCATTGTATACTTTGAAAGAGGCCATTAGTTCTTTTGCTATGCTATCAGATGTAACTACTTCTTTCTCTAGCATAGTAATAGTATTTTTTAGCTCAATGTTGAGGTCTAGCATTTCTTTTGATATGTCCTCTGCTTGAACCAACTGATCTTCTAGCTCTTTGATGCGCCCAAATAGTACATCACTCATATTCGTTCCTCAAGGTTGGTCCGGGGGAGGGGAGTTGAACCCCTAAAACCTAGGGTCTAAGCCTAGTACGTATTCCAGTTCCATCACCCCCGGATTGTTTTTATTTAGTATCAACACCCATATCTTCAGTAAAATCATCTAATAACCCTACTTCCCTAAGTGCTTTACGGGCAGTTGCCCCCGGCATTGGCCTTTGGTAGAACCACATCATATCATGGTTTTCATCAAAATCATCCACAAAAGCACCACACGGGTGGTCTGCTAGGTAACTAATAGCTGCATACGTATCAGGGTCAGCGTATTCAAATAGGGCATTTAGTACTATCTGGTACTTTTCTTTTAAGGTCATGCTACCCCCCCGTTATATTGGTGTGGAAGGAGGTGGTGCTGGCGGGGGGACTTGAACCCCCAATCCCTAACGGGCACAGGGGCTTAAACCCTGTGTGTATGCATTCCACCACACCAGCATTACTCTCACAATAACTTTTTTGCCTTACCATTGAAAACTCTTCAACGTGCTCTAGCTTTTCATTAAGCCCCTCCCGTAGCTCTTGTTTTTTGTTCAACTTTCTGTACTCTCGAAACATGAAGTACAAGATTACAATGACTAAAGCAGCAAAGAATAACCTTAACATGGTGCCCCCTATACTTTCCGTTTAGTGAATTGCTTCATGTTCCTATGTTCACGGGCAAGTGTGCTTAAGGTGCCACTGGCATGTTTACCTACATGTGCTTCCTTCCTACCAGCTAGTTCTAATTTAACTAGGAGTTCCATCTTTTCATCTAGTTCTTCATAGCCTTCTTCAAGCTTCTTCATCCTTTCTTCTATGGTCATATCTGACATGTCAATTAGGTGCCCCGTATCATTATTCATTGCTGCCTCCTTTGTTCATTCATGTTCATTTTTCGTGAACATCGCTAAATAATGAACAAGAATTAAATTTGATTACTCTTTCCTTTCTACAACTTTGCCACAATATTCACAGACATCCCTTACATACCGCTTTTCTATAATTGCATAATTATCACTGTGTTGATACTCTTTTTGATTTCTTAATTCCACCCAATCATACCTTGACGAAAACCTATGTGCCCCATCATCAGTACACTTCCTCTTGTAGTATTCTTCCTTGTCATCCTTACATTTGAACATTATGTACCCCCATTAGTTATAGAACAAGCGTAATAGTTAAAAGGATTGCCACCGCCAGTACAGCATATATCCATTTCTGTGGTACCTTACCTAGTGACCACCCAAACAATCCCCCATACACTACTAACAACAGTTCTTTTATTGGTACATTTTCCATTGTTTACTCCTTATTGGATCTGGCTGGCATGGTTGGGGTCGAACCAACGATCTTTGGCTTAACAGGCCACTGCTGTGCCACTCAGCTACATGCCAACATTATTTTATGCGCTATATATAACACAGGTTGACTAAATTTACAAGTGTTATTTTGATAGTTTAAATGGTTGTACAGAGCTATTGCCAAATGGATGTTTTAGTTCTCTTGAAAGTAAATCAGGGAGGCTGTCAATTATTTCAAACTCGTCAGCGTGCCACCATGCAGATTTCAGGCACATACTCAAGCCGCCACTTTCTGAGGTTTCATAGTACGGCCCACCTATAAACTCTATACTGGCACTCCGTATGCCCTGAGTCCTACTGACTTCAGTGATTATACCAATGTGCCCACCTTCCTTAGTTCTGACAAAATCAAGCGGTTGCATCTTCCTCATTTATATCTCCCCCTTTACTAGGCCCCCCTGCTCAAGCTGTTGGTCTAGCTTATAAAAAGCATCGTCAAAAGACTCACGGCTAACTACTACAAATCCATGATACTCACTACCTATGCGGAGGCAGTACTCAGTGTAAGATTGCAGCGTTGCTGGATCACAGTGTGAAGTAATACTTACAGAAAATATGGTATTGTCTACATATGTGCGTAGCTTAACTACAGCAGCAGACTGTGTTATTTTCCTTGCTCTGTATATTCTTTTTGCCATGCTACCCCTTAACTTGGGAGCGGGGGCAGGATTCGAACCTGCGACCTTCAGGATATGAGCCTGACAAGCTGACCACTGCTCCACCCCGCTCTACATTGTTGGTTACGACGGTAGGACTCGAACCCACGGCCTTGAGGTCATGAGCCTCCTGCTCTGCCACTGAGCTACGTCGCATTACCCTAACTTATACCCACACATCCATATTTCGTCACCGAGATTTTGCTCATCTATCTGCACAATAGACCCACCATCTAAAAACTTAAAAGAATCATCACTCATCCTGTACCCATTAATCATATTCATATTACTTGGAGTTATTGCTCTCATAGGAAAACGGTATTTTGTAAGTTCAGCTTCTTTTTTCCATTCTTCTTTCAAAAAACTATACAAATCTAATAGTGTTATCCTAGGCCCTGTGTGTGATGCAGTTGAAATTATATTTATAGTCCTATTAATAGGGTCAATATGTATCCATTCATGATCTGCAATATTTATGTTTGCTAGTAGATCAGTATAAGGTATTGCTAAACTTACAGCCAATGCGCTAGCTGATTTTATAAATGTTCTTCTGTTCATACCTACACTCCCCACTTACCACTACTATTATCCCAATTGCACCCATACTTACTATGCAGTGTTTCTAGCCAGTCTGCTGGTAGCTCAGGACCATCTACATATTTAATATTGTAAATGCCCCTACTCCTGGCTATTTTAAGTGCATCTTTAATGTTATTCACTGGCGTGGAAACGGTACCAATGGGGTGTACTGTACCACTGTAAGGGCTAGTGTCATCTACTATTACTGCATACCCCCCGTTGGTTTTTGATTCAGCCTTTTGTGGTAGGTGCGGTAGCAAAGGTGCTAGAGTTAATGCCCCAAGTGTCTTTACGAATGTTCTTCTGTTCATTTTATTAGGTCCCCTTTAATACTTTCCATGTTAAACCCTAACGGTATCCTAGCTGCACATTCTTTTATTGAATCACCTGTCACAATGTGCTCCCCTATGACTATATCTACATTGTCTGCAATTTTTTCAGCGTACTTTGCAACTAATTCTTCGTACTCATCAACTGGGATTGCTACGTATTCTTTTTTCATGCTACCCCCAAAATGTTATAGCTGTAAAACCAGCACCAGCCATACCTGCCACAATACTCATTGCGTATGCTGTTCCTAACCCTGCACCACGCACTGTCAGGTCTACACCAGCTAACCAGAAACCAAGTAATGTTACGAAGAAACAGGCGAGTGCTACTGTTAATATAGCTTTGTATTCTTTTCTAATTTTAGGTATTTGTATTTCCATAGCTACCCCCTCAATAGAGCATTTATCATTTGAACAGCTTGGCTAAACCGTTTCTCATAATTACCACAAATACAATGAAGATCAATACCCCTATCATGGTACATCCCCTTGAGTTTTATATTGTTCGCCTTGCGCACATCATCATCGCCAGCAAACCGCAGCCCGTCATCTATCCACGGTACGTCAGGCTCAAGGTACATTACCAAGTCATAGTCTTGTAGGCTAACTATACTTTCTACTACTGGTGAATATGCACCAGTAAAGTACATGTCCAAAAAGTACTGAGTTGCGATTGCATCGCTGTCAACAAATAAAACTTTGTTAGCTTTGCCTGCTAGCTTCCTTTGTTCTAACCAATGCTGCATTGCGATATCATCAAATGAGTCAACCGTCAACTGGTTTGAATACTTATCACAGTAGTCTCTACCTAGCTCGTGTACGTATTCTGTAACAAAGTGCTTAGCTAGCCTTTCAGCTAGGGTTGATTTACCACAACTTTCTGTGCCTACTATGGCTACTTTTTTACTAAGAAAACGTTTAGCTCCTGGGGTTAGAAAATCCCAGTTATCAAACAGGTTGTCCCGTATCATTGTGCTTGATATTGGGTACGTTCTTCTGGTTTCATCAAGCAGTACGTGCTTTGTTCCTGGGTACAATGCGCTGAACTTTTCTGTGTACTCAGGTTCTGAACTGAATACGTGTGTTATCTTTTCTGGTATTTGCTGCTTTATTAATTGAGCACCATACTCCCAGTCGTGCTCATTGTTAAAGGGGCGGTCCTCAATGTGTATAATTTTGTATCTTATGGGACTTTTAGCTAGTTCTTCACCTAACCAATTCAAACGTTCTTCAGGTGGCATATATTTAATACCAGCTATTTTGCATATAGTTTTATCGTAGTTTTCACCTGACGAAAGCACTACGTAAAGCCTAGTCACTTGCTGCAAAGCTTGATTGATTGCATACATGTGTCCTTTATGTAGTGGTAAAAATTTACCCCCAAAGAACCCTACATTCATTATTCACCTCCCAAATCTACAAAATCAAGGGGACCAAGTGTTAGTTTTTCACCATCACTCGCCTCACACACATATATAAATGGCCCTATGTTTTTATTTTCTGGTTCAATACGGATCTCTTTTATAGTCACAACTTCTGCTTCGTAGTGCCCATACGTGCATAACACCCTGTCCCCTGCTTTATATTGTAATTCAGGGTCATCGTCAGGATGCGTCCCTACTGGTGAACAAACCCTGTCTTCTAGGTTTTTGTACCATTTCCACAAACCCATCATTTACCCCTTCCATATTCCTAGTAATTGCCTTAACTCGTACAGCAGCCCATCCCTGTCTAGCTCATACTTATCGTACCGCTCGATTATTTCAAGGAGGCACTCTTTCTCAATGACCGCATCCTCATGCTTGTACAAGTCACCATCCCGTTCAATTGCTGGAATAAACATTACTTACCCCCTTTGCCATACGGTTCCAGTTGTAGTAGCCGTAAATAGCATTGACTAAGAACGCTGACCACATGACCAGCATACTTACATCGTTGCCTTCCTTTAAAAATACGGTCAACCACAAGTATATTGATACAATGTCAACTATGATCCATAGTATCCATTGCTCGGTGACACGTTTGACCATCAGGATCATTGCCAGTACTGACAGTACTGTAGAAATTGAATCAGCAAACGGCAGATTACCGCCCATTGCATTAAGTACGAGGTAGTACCCGATCACGCCAACAATACATACAAGTAACCATTGCAGCCGTTGTGCATTAGTTAGTGTCAGCACCTTAACTACATCTACTTTTTCTTTATTCTTTGTCCAGAACCACAACCCAAGAAATTGCATGGGGAAGTAGTAACCTACGTTTAGCATCACTTCACCGTAGTACTTACTTTGATAGGCAATGTACCCATACAGAAGGGCGTTCACTATGCCGAAGTAGTAGTTACTTATCCTACCCTTGGCTACTAGTACGACACACATCATACCTGTTAATGATGCAACGAGTCCAGTTACTGTGTCCCCCCAAGCAAAGAACAGGTAGATGTTTATTAGGGTGAAAACTGCCAGCCAACTCTTTTCAAATAAAGTCCAATCTGCAAAGTATGTTTGTAAATACCTCATAGGTGCCCCCCTTTGTTAAGTTTTTAATTATTGTGTTATATATACCACATACGAATGTACGTGTCAAGCTAATTTGAATGGTGACCCTAGGGGGATTGGTGACCGCACGGGGAATCGAACCCACGATTGTCTGGGCGAAAACCAGATTTCCTAACCGTTGGAAGATGCGGCCACATTACTTATTTTCCCCTTGTACTTTTTTTTATTACTTCACGCATCCCTGCACCTACATCTCCAGCACGTTTGCCAGTATCCCCTAATGAGAGCATTGCGTAAGCAGCAAGTACTACTGCTTCTGCTACTTCAAGTCCTGGCTCTTTACCATCATTTAGTACACCAGCAGCAAAGTTAATTGCCGTTAGCCATTCTATTGATAGTGTCCAGCCGTTTGCCTTCTCTTCTTCACTTGCTGACGGTATTCCTAAATGGTGCATAGCTACCCCATTTTAAGTATTTCTAAGTATGTAATACTTGTCTGATGATTTGTGTGGCATGTTGGGCACACCCATATTGCAGAAACAAATGGGGTGCCAAGTGCTGGATCTCTAGTTACATTTATTTTTAGTAGTATCATTGGTTTGTCATGATCTGGACATCTTTCCTGGTTCAATTGGTTCACGTACACTATCTCCCATTAGCTTTTTAAATTAATGTTTGGTCCGGGTAGCAGGGTTCGAACCTGCGACTTCGTGCTCCCAAGGCACGCACTCTACCAGACTGAGCTACACCCGGATATTATTTTTTACTGTACTTTAAACGTATGCTATTACACTCAGGGCACCTAGGCCGTATATCATTCTTAATTACAATTTGTTTCTTTATAGCTAGTTCAGCCTTGTACCCTTCCCACCAGCAATTCAGGCATTGCACTTCACTTTCCATATTACCTCCTTGGTTCCCCCATGCTGAGTCGAACAGCACACCTGTGGTTCGTAGCCACTGAGCCAAGTCCCTTGGTGGAGGATTACTTACATTCCCTACCTGAAAATACCACTGCTTCCCCACCATTAGCTAGTAGAGTGTCCATATTACCATAAGTGATATAACAATCACCACCTTTACCCCAGTTAGTTCCCCATGAATTATGAAGCACAAAAAGGCCCCCTTTGGTATTTACTCCTTTGCACAGTAAAGCGTGCCTAGCCGTGAATTTACCCCTAGGGTTCAAGAAGCCTGCCTTTCCTGGTATGTTCATGCTGGCGTTCCAGGGTACGGCAATTACTACTGGCCCTTTGTAGCCTACAGTTGAGATTAAAGCTTGTAAGCCCATGCACCAATTGTATGCACTGATCCAACCCATAGCTTTTGCAGCTTTGCACCCAGCTAGTAAGCTTGTACCAGTGCCAGGACCATCAGGATACTTATCAACCTTTTGTGCATAGTTGTAGATAGCATTAGCTGTGCCTGCACTGGAATTACATTGTTTCGGGGCTGCTGCAAACTCGTGTGCTATTGCAAACCCAACACACTTGCCACTGTTCCCTTGATTTAGGTGCTTGCCACAGTTCCAAGTGTATGATCTTTGTTTGCCTCCTTTGATTGAGGCTACTTGGTACAGCTTAGACCTTTCATCAAACTCTACTAACGCATCAGTGCGTACGTCTGCTGCCATTCCATTCCTTAATATAACTGCCACCCTACTATTTAATGTATTTTCCATAGCATCCCCCTATTCAGTTCTTCTTGTGGTCTTGAAGTTTGATGGGTAATGAAATGCTCTGCGTTCTGCCATTTGCATGTCTTTATCAAGTGACAGGTCATATACTTCTATTATCTTTTGCATATTAGTGCCATCTGATTCATGGTACTTCTGTGCAAAGGTACTGATTGTGCAGTATACAGGGTAGTCCTCTTGGTCAAAGGTGTCACACACAACTAACATATACCCAGCCCCCTCATCCTTACCGTGATCAAACCAATCACTCAGATCTTTTACTGATGTTGGCATGTCGCTACTCCTCAGCTTTTACTTCTTTAGCTAGTTTGACAATATTATTAGTTAGTTCGACAATACCCCTTACTGCTCTAACTGGATCTTCATCTAGCCAGCTTAGTAATGGGTACTCATCACACAACCCAACATACACTTGATCTCCTTCAGACCAAGTCATGCTGAAGTGAAGATCATATGCAGGTGTGCTACTAGTTGTAAACGAATGACCACACCCTGCACACTTCCAACAGTCTATTAAAATTGGTGGCCCTGTCATGCTCATAGTCTGCCCTGTTAAATCAGTTTGACCAGGAAAGTCAGGCACACCGGACTCAATGGTGTTTAGTAGCGCCTTACTTTTCTTAAAAATTGTCGCACCACATTTTTTGCATTTCATTTCCACCCCTCACTTCTTATTTTGAGAATCACGTACCTTCATAACGTCTTGTAAGTTTGATAGTGTCAGGAGTATAGCCTCGTCTTTAGTAAACCCATGCTTTACCATGTACCTATCTATCATAGCAGCACGCATGTCTACCAAGCTGAAAGCAATTGACTCAAGTACCCCATACATGTCAGGACCGTAGTCAGCTAGCACCCCTATTGTTTTTTTGAATACCGGTTTGAACTCATCTGCTCCTTCTGATATTTCATCCAAAAATAACATCAATTCTGCTGCTGTCATAACTACCTCCTTAATAATTACAGTACCTTACACGGGGTGGCCGGAGGGGATCGAACCCTCTAACACTTGGGCCACATCCAAGCGGCGAGCCATTTGCCTTCGGCCACATGAAAAACAATTACAACCTGTGAAAAATAGTTACAATTGCCTTTCATCTGACTGAAGTTATTTTGGGTTGTGGGTTTTCCACTTTGAGCCTTTGCCCGTAGTCACCTTAACTTGTGCAGTGCCACACGTTGTGCACATCCTACTCCTGTGGTTATCAAAATAGATCCATATAAAATGTATACCTAAATTACATAGCCATTTCATTGTTGCACCTTTTGCAAGTTGTTTCCCATGTTTCCCATGTCAGGTCACTGTCTGGGGTCCTCATATCACGTGTAGCACCACTGCCAAAATCATCGTGGGCTATGAACCTACCGCATACATCACACCTGTTCCAGCAGTCACGTTCCTTGGGGCGTTCCTTATTAAGGAATATCATGGGATAAACCGCATTAATGAATCTGGGTAGTGAGTGACTTCAACTGACGTTGCTACTAATTCCACCTTGTCCATTTCACGGTCTTTTCTAAACCCCACATCTTGTTCATCCAAGAAGTTACGTAACTTGGTGTAAGCACCGGCAGCATTTTCTGACAAAACATAGGCAACCCCCCACGGGGCACCTGTAATGTCAAGGGTCATTCCCTTGCAAGTAACTTTATATAGTTTTGTGCCCATT
>Ga0307376_10005669_pt1 | contig 11204 bp, 12 predicted proteins | sample TR2MG_FD_202536 | JGI IMG/M metagenome (GOLD analysis project Ga0307376, IMG submission 202536) | Soil microbial communities from Risofladan, Vaasa, Finland - TR-2 | ecosystem: Environmental > Terrestrial > Soil > Coastal area > Acid sulfate soil | place: Finland: Risofladan, Vaasa | collected... | reverse complement strand
TACCTACGACTCTATTGAAATGGCCGATTGGGTGAAGGAGATCATGGTGTCCTTGGAAGGGGACCCCAACGTCTGCTTCTTCAACGGGTACGAAGACAGAGGCAACTCCTTGGGGTGGCACTCTGACGACTCTCCCGACACCTCGGATACGAATCCGATCTCGGTGATCTCCTTTGGAGAGCCCCGGGAAATCTGGTGGCGGGAGATCGGTACCAAAGGTGTCGTGCCTGTCGAGAACCGGAAGATGTTGGAGTCGGGCTCCTTATTCGTGATGCCTCCTGGTTTCCAGAGCTCGTACGAACACAGGATTCCGAAGGGTGACAGAGAGATGGGCCCAAGAGTGTCTCTCACGTTCAGGACGATGACCGTCTAGGAAGGAGCCGTCTCATGGCTAAAACATCAGCTAGTAACCGGGCTCGAATGGTGCTGTTGGGGATCGAGGGGCACCTCAACCTCAAGCAGGTGTGGATCGAGTCCTGCCGCAAAGTGCGGGGGACAGATAAGTACAACATGGTCCTCCGAACGGAGGATGAGCTCCACAGTGGAGACGTAGAAGCTGCCGAAGAAGCTCTTGGTGGAGACGCCGGGCCTTTGTCCAGTGGCTACGAGGACGGCTGCGAGTGCTGTGGTGGTGGGTCCAGCTACATCGAATTCGAGCTCGATGGGTGCACCATCCCAAATCTTGCTTCGTGAAAAGCAGGGGGGTAGAAGAGATAGATGCGTGTCTTGATCTCTTCCTCCTGCTCTTTCTGGATCTCCCGTGAGGCGGTTCTCCGGGCCCGGGAGCTGGATGCGTCGTGGGCTTTCCCGGACCACATCACCATCAAGGGGGAGGAGGGGTGTTGGCTCAACGATGACAAGTACGAACGCGAAGAGCACTATTCGCTCGACCATTTGGTCCCTCGTCACGACCCGATTCTGCTCCAGGTGTTCGAGGAGCTCGGGTCCAGGATGTGCGGGGAGGATGGCGACGAGATCCATGCCATCGAGATCCCGGACGACGTGGAGTACTTCGTTGGGAGCTACCTGGGGGAGTGGATCGCGGAGGCGCACCGGATGTGGACCGATGACGGTGAGAGCTCCGGCGGAGGACCCGTCTTCACGAGGGATAGCAAGTTTTCTGATTTTGCCTCTTGACTCGGGTTCTGGGGTCCGTTACATAACAACTTGCTGCACTGGTGCGGCCTGACGATCAACCCCGACCACGAAAGGAGCCAAGCAATGTACGCGACGTATCGAAACTATTCTTGGCTCCGCGGGTCGTGCGGGCTGATCGAGGGCTAACCCAAAGCCGCGAAATCAGCCACTAGGCACCACCCTCGGAGCGATCCCAACGATCGTTTCCAGTTGAGGCCCCAGTGGCGGGGCGGCGTGGCTGTAACCCACGTACCAGAGGGTTCGACTCCTTCCAACTGGACTAGATGCACTCGTGCGTCTTCCTTGGATGGGTTCCCGAGTTGGCCAAAGGGACCAGACTGTAAATCTGCTGCGTTCGCGCTTCGAAGGTTCGAATCCTTCCCCATCCACCACAACAACTTTTGGCCTTGAAGTGGGCGCTCCCTGGGGGCTGTCAGTTCGATTCTGACTCAAGGCAAGTAGGGGGCCGGTGGAAACAACCGGCACGGGTTTGGCCACCTTGGTCGATCGGGGAAACCGGCCCTCTGCGGACGTTTACGAGGAACAAGACCATGGCAGACATCATCACTTTCACCACGCGGAGGCGACTTTATCCGCATCGTTGAGTGGGCTCTTGAGGGCACCCACGAAGACGAAGTCCAAGACTGGCTCACGAACATGCGAGCCAATGTAGAGGACTCGGTTGCACGACACCCTCACCTTCAACACCGTCTCAAGAAAGAGCGGGAGAAGGCACGGCGGGAACGTAAAGCTGCCCGCAAAACAGCGGCTCTCAAAGATTCAGGCTGACGGCTCGGAAAGACGAGCAGAAAGAAGCAACAATCCAATGTCAAAGCAACACCTCAACGTCGGGACCATCGGTCACGTCGATCACGGAAAAACCACCCTTACCGCAGCGATCACCAAGGTCCAGGCCGAACTCCACGGGGGCACTGTCTGCGCCTTTGATGAAATCGACAAGGCACCGGAGGAGAAGGAGCGTGGCATCACAATCTCCGCCTCTCACGTCGAGTACGAGTCGGCGACGCGTCACTACGCGCACATCGACTGTCCCGGCCACGCCGACTACATCAAGAACATGATCACGGGTGCGTCTCAGATGGACGGCGGCATCCTCCTGGTCGACGGCAGCCAAGGTCCACAACAGCAGACCCGCGAGCACATCTTGCTTGCGAAGCAGGTGAACGTGAACCAGATGGTCGTGTTCATCAACAAGTGCGATGTGGCCGATGAGGAGATGATCGAGCTCGTCGAAATGGAGGTCGGTGAGATGCTTGAGTCGCAAGGCTTCAAGGATTCGCCCTTCATCCGTGGGTCCGCTCTCCAAGCGCTCAACGGCACGGACACTGCCTGCATCGTGGAGCTCATCAAGGCGATGGACGAGCACCTGATTGTCCCCGAGCGGGACAAGACGGCGCCTTTCCAGATGCCAATCGAGGACACCTTCACCATCACCGGTCGCGGCACCGTCGTGTCTGGTCGTGTGGAGCGTGGCTCCCTCAAGAGTGGTGACGAGGTCGAGATCGTCGGCGGTGGCAAGATCCGCAAGGTGGTGGTCACCGGTGTCCAGGCTTTCCGCAAGGATATCCCGGCTGCGGATGCGGGTCTCAATGTCGGTCTGCTCCTTCGTGGTGTGGAGCGTGGTGAGGTCGAGCGCGGCATGGTCATCGCCGCACCCGGCTCCATCAAGCCCCACAAGGGCGGGAAGGCGACCATCGTCACGCTCTCCGAAAAGGAGGGTGGCCGTCACACCTCGTTCGGTAGCGGCTACAGCCCGCAGTTCTTCTTCGGCGCGTCCGACGTGACCGCCGTGGTCGATGTAGGTGAGGTGGGATCAGTGACTCCCGGCGATCAAGCCGAGATCGCGTTCGTCCTCAAGAAGGAAGTCGCCTGCGAGCCCGGAATGCGGTTCGCTATCCGTGAAGGCGGCAAAACGGTCGGAGCCGGCGTTGTACTGGAGGTCAGCGCCTAAAACCTAAGCCCGGTGGGAGCCTGAACCCACCGGGCTTTTTCGTGGATGTTGCTTCCACACGGGGGTCCTCAGTCGAGGGCTCCCTTTTTTTGCGTAAAAAGAGGGGGACCATGGATGCCAACAAGCTCAAAGTGCTGCGGGAGATCGACTACACGATCCCCAAGACCTGTGAGACGTGCGTCCACTCTGATCTGTCCGAAGACGGCTGGGGCTACTGCGGCGAACACACGTACGAGCACGAGAAACACAGCGAAGACACGAGCTTCCTGAGCATCCACCGTGCGGGCTCGTGTGACAAGCACCAGCTCGACGACAACAAGATCGCCATCCTGGGTCTCCACGCCTTCAAGGAGTTTTTGAAATGACCACGAACGTACTGATTCACTTTGCTGGCCTCACCGGACCGGAACGCTCGGGTGGCGAAATGGCCATCTCCTTCACTCTTTTCGTGGACGGAAAACCTCGTGTCGTTTCTGCGAAGTACCTCCCGGCGGACCCCGATGGCTCTTGGCACACGGCCACGTATCTTGCGTTGGCTTACGCAGCCCAGCAGTGTCCTCACTATCTTCGGTCGGCCCCCACGTTTCTCACGGACAACAAGATGGTTGTTCAGCAGATGACGGGGAGGTGGGGTGCCAAAGACGGTCACTATTTGGCTGCTCGGGACGAAGCTCTCGCAGCACTCGGCGGACAGTCCCTTCGGTTCATGTGGGTGCCTCAAGGGGAGAACGCCGCAATCGTAGCTTGCATGGACCTTTTTCGAACCCACGACATCAAGCCGTGGTCTTGGAAAGAAGAGCGAGATAAACAACAGCAGCTCGTGCCGGGTGGGAAACGCAACCCGTTCGTGAACCTCCGGGACGGGTCGAAGCTCATGTGGTCGGAACTCAAGAATCACGCGAAGGAACGAGACGTGTTCTTCGAGATCCCCGGTGCCGAGAACGGCATCTCCTTCTGGCTTGGCCCCGATCTCTTCGCTGGGAGCTATCGACTCTGTTGGATGACCGCCGCGGAGAAAGAAGGCGGCGCCGACGCTTTCCAGGATCACCGTGTACGCTCTAACGAGCCCGACGATTTCCTGTCCCGAATTGACCATCTGATCTCTGACTCCGACCACCCCTTCGTCCCCAAGCATTGAACGGCTCGTACTGATGTTCCGACCTCAAGAACACGCCGGAGGGCTCACGGTATGAAGAGAATCGTTCGTTGGTTCGCCAAGCGGTGTTCGCTGCGAATCATCTACTGTGATGGGGGTCCGTACCTCATGCGGTACTACGTCTTCGGAGACGATGGCGCATTGAGCCACTGGCCTGTGGGCACGCAGCCCCGACTCAAGTGGCTACCGTTCGCCGTCTATCTACATGAGTTTCTCCAACCCGACGAAGACCGGGACTTGCACAACCATCCGTGGCGCACGTCTTTTTCGCTTCTGCTCGTGGGTGGTTACGATGAGGAGCGGTTCGTGGGTGACGGGGTGGGCGTCCGGCGCTTGGGTCCGGGGCGCTTGAACGTGATCAAGCGAAACGACTATCACCGGGTCGTCAGGCTGCATGGTGACTCCGCGTGGACTTTGTTCGTTACCGGCAAATACGTGGGCCCCTGGGGCTTTCGGGACCGGGAGACACGGCGGTACACTGGATGGCGCAAATATCTGCGTGCTCAAGGAAGACTGTGATCCCCATGCCCCATGACGGAAGAACGTGAATTTCACTGCGACAGTTGTCGCGACGACTGGTCTTTTCACATGCGGAGGTGCCCGAGCGACGGGTGCAACGGGGTGGTCGATGACGATCTCCTCGTACCGTGGTGCTGTTCGTGTAGACGGGAGCTTCCAGATGGGCCCGAAGGTCCGCTAGCTCTCCCGGCACCGGATGGGGCCATCCTCCAGGAGGACGTGCTCGAATCGGAGCCTGTGGCGTGCCCTCCTGAGAGCGCTGAGAGGCTCGTCAGGACGCTCAAGCAGCGCGGAAACCCCAACTAGCACCTGAGACCCCAGAAGTGCTTGACAGCTCTCCTGGGGTCTTCTACAACTTCTCTCGACCCGAGAGGTCCGACTCATGTGCCAAGTCCCTACAAACAGAGCGTCTGAACCTGGAAAGCATTTAGCTTTTCAGCAACAGAACATGTTTTAGCGTCTGACGGGGCCCACTGACTTCCGCCAGACGCGGGGAGTCAGTCATGAGCACAAAAATCAAATGGAGTGGTTGTCATGCCTAGGGGCATGCAACTGATGATGCGGCAGGAGCAAGAGCTTCTCCGCGAAAAAACAATCCAGGAAGCATTCCAGCGCTCCAAGGTCTCGGAGACCCGGTTCAAGGACGTGTTCGCTACGACCGCGTTTGCGCCGCTTCAAAAGAGGTCGCGCAAAATCGCGGATACGCCTCAAGCCTGGACCGTCCTTCACCGGCTGCTCCGGCATCAGGAGAGCTGGGTCAATGAGGTGTCGACCTGGAAACCCCGTGGGAAAGCTGTGAAGACCCTCTTGCGTGGGCTCATCCAGCACCTCATCTGCAAGTACCCGATGCCGGGCTACTGGTACAGCGTGTGGTTCGAGGGAACCGAACCCGCGCAGAACTACTATGGGGTAGCTCAGGATGCGGAGGGGGCCGTGGTCGACACGAGTCTCATCCGCAACTTCGTGAAACTCGCTCAGGGCAGCGGGATGTACAAGCTCGTCAAAGAGGGAGACTTCCCTGTGGCCCTGACCAAGAAGCAGTGTCACGCCCTCATGCAGCAGCGGAAGACCAACACCGTGCCGCATGCGGTTCGTTGGACGCAGGTTCAGAGCTTCGGCGGCGAGCGTCGGTTGGCCGAGGTCTTGTGCGACTCCAACTGGGGCGAAGCCTGTAGCGGCCGTGACTCCGAGGAGTTTCAGGCCACGGTGATTCAGTGGTTCTGCGCTCAGGGCATGTTGGACATGACCCAGATCGGTCCGATCATCGACTACATCGAGAACTGCCGTCGCGAAAACGAGGAGTGGTCTATCTCCGGTCGCACTGCCGTTTCCCTCATGCGTGATATGGGGGAATGGCACCGCAACTTGGTCATCGAACGCCGAGGAGCTCGGGCCGCTGCGTACACTGCTCGGTACAAGCCACCGCCGGAGAAGTTCGAGCCTTCTGGGTTCCAGGAGTGGTTCGAGTCCCGTAAGACCAAAGATTCTCGGGGTCGTCAGATCCACGAGAACCACCGCGTGGGCGAAATCCTCACCTACAAGGGATTGCTCGAAGAGGGCCGCGATCTCCATCACTGCGTCAGCAGCTACGGGCACAACATCGCTCGTGGGGCTACTTCGATCTGGTCGTACTCGAAGGACAAGGAGAAGCTCCTCACCATCGAGCTCCACAACCCGACTCGGACTCTTCGTCAAATCCGCGGAACTCGAAATCGTATGCCGACTTCGGCCGAGATGCTCTACGTGCAGAAGTGGGCACGGGAGGCTGGGGTGGTGATCGCACCTCGAGCCGTTCGACGGGGGTGGTAGCTCAGTTGCCCAGGAGGGCTTCGTAGGCTTCTTGCTCAGCCTTGGCGATGGCTTTGCCCATCTCCGGCCCCTTCTTCATTCCCCGATCGATGAGATCCTTCCCGGTAAGCGCGGGAGGGGCCTCAGCGAAGTTCACGAATGCTTTGACCTCGTCTACGGCGGGTCGACCCAGCGCTCGGGCTGCAGCCATCACGGTTGCGGCGTTGAGCTTGAGTTTTTGGTAGACCTTCTTGAGATCGTAGGCGCCGGCTGAATCCAAGCTGCGCATCTTGAGCAGGAACATGACCTTCTGGGCCTCGTCCCTGGTGTACTTCATTTCGCGCATGACCTTTTCGATGTCCTTCTGCTTGTTGTCGCGCAGAAGGCTGGTCATCTGGAGAATAGGGTCGGGCGTGTCCAGGTACGTTTTGCCGACTGTTAGATCAGGAAACACCTGCTCGAAGAGCCCGAGCTCCTCCATCAACTTGAGGTACTGCTTGGGGTCTTTGGCCGATGCGATGCCGCGTACGAACTCATCGCGGATGCGCTCGGGTGAAACCTCGTGGAGGTCTGGATCATCTTTGATGGCCTTGGATGTCTCGGCATCGATCTCAGCACCCATACGACCAGCGAACCGGACGACACGCAGGATGCGGAGCTTGTCTTCTCGGAACCGGTCCTTGGGACGGCCAACCGTTTTGATGATGCCCTTCTTGGCGTCCTCGATACCCCCGACGTAGTCGATGACCTCATCGGTCTCCATGTCGTAGAACAGGGCGTTGATGGTCAAGTCGCGACGAGACACATCTTCGTCGATGGTCGTGAATTTCACTTCGTCGGGTCGACGACCTTCGCCAACGTCCGTGCGGAACGTAGCGATCTCGTACTCTTCGTTTTCCGGGTCGCGTACACGGACAACTCCGAATTGTTCACCGGTAAGATCGAGTTTGTCCTTGAACCGCTTGTCCTTGGAGAGCAGCTCGATGATGCGCTCGGGTGGCGCCTCGGTTGCGAGATCGAAGTCCTTGGGTTTTTTGCCGAGGACGTGGTCTCGCACAGCGCCACCAACCAAGTAGAGCTCGTGCCCCGCATCCTTGAGGAGCTTTTGAAGATCGCGAGCCCCTTGAGGCATGTCGATCTTGGTCTTCATCCGGATGGGCGTCTTGCGCGTGCCCTTGGCGGCCTGCTCTTTGAGGGCTTGTCGCCAGCGCTTGTACTCCTGGAGAGTCTGAGCTCGAAACCGGTCATCCGTGCGCAGGAGCGTGAACACTTCAACCTTCGGGTGTTTGTCCCGAGAGTCCAGGTTGGTGTTCGGGATTTTCGTACGCCCTCCTTCGCCCCCGAACTTCTGGGCGAGGAACTTGAGCCAGAGCTCTGGTTTCTTGGAGGACATCTCTACGAAGGCTTTCTGATAGCCGCAGTATCGCGGCCGGTAAGATCACCGGTGACCCGGTTTTGCCGAAGCTGCCGAACATCTCAACCGGTGGATCAATTTGACGAACCTCGACGGTGTCGTCAATGCGTGAAAACCCAGAAGTTTCAACCAAACATCGGGATCCGGCTCCCCTCGGGATGGACCTCGTCGGACAAGGGGTTGCCCGACATGAGCTGCCCTGATCCCGAAGAACTCAAAGACGGCTATGTCGGAGTTCTGTGGACGGCTCATCGTGGAGACCAGACGCTTGAGGTTCGATGGATGGGGAACCACGCCAAGTACTTTTGTCGCGTGTTCATGACCCCCGAAGACCGCGAAAACCCCGCAGAGTCCCGGACGTTCGCCTACCCGCACGAAGTTCTCGATTGGCTGGCGATGTGGTTCCAGACGATGGGGCCGTTCCAGGCTCAGCCTGAGTAGCCGTCGGAGGCCCAGCCGCCGCCTTTGAGCTGAAAGCTCGACAACCCCATCGTCCGTTCCAGGGAGCCTTTGGCTTCGCATTTCGGACACTTCTCCGGAGGGGGGTCGCTGAACTTCTGAATTTCTTCAAGTTCCTTCTTGCACTCCCGGCAGCGGTAGGTATAAATGGGCATCGCGATGGAACTCTACCGGCCATACGACACACGATTGCGTCCCTCCTTATCTTAGGAGCGAGGAAGCACTCGTGCGCGTGTAGGCCAACGGTAGAGTCATCCGACTTAAAATCGGAGAGTTGAGGGTTCGAATCCCTCCGCGCGCACCACCTGGCCCAGTGGCGAAATTGGTAGACGCGCCGGATTCAAGTCCCGGTGTCGAAAGACGTGAGAGTTCGAGTCTCTCCTGGGCTACCGAGTGCTCTTCCTCGTGAACACTGCAAGATAGTCGTGCAACCCTTCCCAAAAAGGAATGGTGTGCTCCTCTTCGTCGAAGTACTTTTCCATGTGCTCGAAGAAGGCGTCGTTCGCAGTGCACCCACCGGGGCCTTCACCAACGTAGACCACGGTGTCTCCCGTGTAGTTCACGACAGCCTCGTGCGCCATTTTGGACATTGGGGGCCAACACAGGAAGAGTGTTCTGCCCTGATGTCCGAGGACGCTCTCAGGACCTCCCAGATGGATTTCGATGAAGACCGGGGTCTCGATCCTTGCCACCGTCTGGAAAGGTGTGGGGTGGCCGTCAGGCGGGCACCACATGTTCTCTGTTGAGGTATCGGGAGGATTTTTGTCGTAGCAGACCACTTCGCCGCCAGCGGCTTGGATCAAAGATGCCCAGTACCCCCGGCCGGCGCCAATCTCCACGATGGGGGAGTGTTCGACCAGGAGCTCGATCGCAGCATCATCGGGAATGGCCCAGGCGTACTGGTGCTGTGCCTGTTTCATGGTCTCGTACGCCCGCATGATCCGATTCCCCAGTCGACCGGGGATCGCGTCGTCGGGCCATTGATAGTGACGCCCAAAAGCAAGTTTGGCGTCTTTGTACAGCTCCCGCCAAACGTCGTAGAGGGGGTTCTCCATCAACCCTTATACGCCACGGTCAGACAACGATGCCTGCGAACCGGGTCACCCACTTCGTTGGGTGGAACTCGGGAATAGGGAGGGGATCCAGCAATTCGGCCCCATCTTCCCAGAACGACTTGAGATCGCGCTTCTCACCCGTGCGGTAGAAGTGCATCAGGTAGCGCAGGTCGCAGGCCGAGTAATCGCAAAGCCACTGATCCAGGTCGTGCACTCCAGCGTCGTGGAGAAGCTGGAGGCTGTACCGACACGCGTCATTCTCGTAGACCATCAGCTCCGCAAGCTGTTCTTCCGTGGGGTCTTCGAGGACGCCATAGCCGATGTCGCGTGCTTTGGGACAGGTGTTCCACTGCACGGTGTGGCCGAACAAATGAGCGAGGATGAACACTGCGCTTTCGATGTCCTCGGCGTAGTCGACATGGATCTCCGACCCGTCGAGGTCCCCTGCGAAGGGATCCGGTACGTCCCGGATCAACACCGGGATCTGGTAACGGTCTTCCACGTAGGGCTCGATGATGTTGAAAACCTGTCGCAGTCTATCGTCGCTCGGTCGACCCATGCCTCTTAGGTCCCTTGTTGCCGGAAAGATGCCAGCTCGTGAAGCGTGGACATCGTGGAGAAGGCCATCAGCTCGACCAGCAGGGTCGTGACCTTCTCGTGTTGCTCGTCCGTCAGGTCGTCTTGTACGGCCTTCATGGCACTCACCACGTTTTCGTTCTGGGTTGCGAGTTCGTCCGCGTCGATCCTTCCGTCCGCCATCGCATTGGTGAAATGTTCGAGATTCTGAACGCGCTCGTTCAGGGCTGGGATTTCCATCGAGTCGTCGAGCCAATTGGTTCTTGTCGTCATGTCGTTGTTCTTTCATGAGCCGTCCACGACGGCTTTGAGTTGCGTCAGTCGTTCCTGAACTTTGTTGCGCCCTCCGACCCTCGTGATCATTTCTTGGATGGGTTGGGGGAGGAACTCCTGGTCAGTGCATTCGATGACGGCCGCCAACATTTGGAGTTGACGTTCCGCGCTCTGAGCCATCGGGATGAAGCCGTCCAGAGCCTCTTGGAGATACGTTGTTTGAATGGCGTCGTAACCCTGAACCAGAGACTTGCGCCACGCCCGACCCAAGATGCCTTCAATGTCGGCACCGGAGAGCTGTCCGATTTTTTCTTCCTGGATTTCGGGAAGAGTGTCTTCGTCGAGGGAAGTCCCCATCTTCTTGGCCAAGATGAGGAACATTTGACGAAGCTCCTTTTGCTCGGTCGGGTAGAACAGAGGCATGTGCACCTCGGCTCGACCTTGGCGCTTGAGATCGATGGGCAGATAATCCGGACGCGTCGTAGCGAGCATCCACAGGATCTTGCCTCGATAGCGGGTGTCACCCATTTGCTGAGCGATCATGCCGAAGGTCCGACTGGAGGTTCCTGAATCCCCACTGGACTTGCGGCTTCCGAGCATGGCGTCGGCTTCGTCCACGAAAACCAGCACAGGGCCCATGCTCCGCAGCACACCAAGGACGTGTTCGAGGTTGCTTTCGGTCTCACCTACGAGGCCGCCACGGAAGTTCTTGAGCTTGACGCAAGGGATCCCCAACGTGCCGGCCGCACACTCGGCCAGGAAGCTCTTTCCGGTGCCGACAGGGCCGCACAGTAGGTAGCCCATCGGGACGCTGTCGAGGAGCCCTCTGGCCAGGAGAGCGGCATCGTCTTTGAG
>Ga0307376_10005666_pt1 | contig 11208 bp, 14 predicted proteins | sample TR2MG_FD_202536 | JGI IMG/M metagenome (GOLD analysis project Ga0307376, IMG submission 202536) | Soil microbial communities from Risofladan, Vaasa, Finland - TR-2 | ecosystem: Environmental > Terrestrial > Soil > Coastal area > Acid sulfate soil | place: Finland: Risofladan, Vaasa | collected... | reverse complement strand
CATCTTTTATTTTTGTAGCAACCTGTGTTTCCGTGTCGCCTTTGGTTATCGCAACATCAATAATAACATCATTTGTTTTAATTTTTGTTAGTGGTGCGTTGAACTGTCCACCAGAGTTCGCAGGCAAGCCTGTTGTAATTGAAGCATTCGCATAAACGGAAGAACACGCACAGCCTTTGGTTTCACGCATTGCGTGAGCAACTGCAACTTGCACACTCGCATTAAAAGGGTCAAGTGAGTGAATTTTTACTTTTTGTGTGTAGCTTTTTGTAGCTGTACCCGTTACAGTTGTTTCAAGAACTCTTGCAACTGCTATGGACTTATCCGCATAAGAAACCGCCCATATTTTAGGTTTTACAAAGCCTGTTAGCATAATGCTTGCGTCTCTTAATGCACGCCCCAAGTGGCTTGATTTTCCAAACTTAGTATCAATAGCTTGCAAATCATCAAACTCAATATCTTTGTAAAGTCCAGCTGTTGCTGTGTTTGACTGCCCAACTATAACAACAGTTCTCATAAATGAAGTGTTTTGTAGTGCATCAATATTTTGATACGAAACTCGTGGGTTTAAAGCCATATTTTTAATAAACTTACAAAGTAATAAAACGCATTTTTTTTATGTCAAGAAAAAACTATCAAATCATTGGTAATTTCCACTTTGTAACAAAGAAATACCTTGAAAATTATGTTACGGAGTTTGAGTTTAGATATAACAACCGTGATAATGAATTGACTTTTGAAAAAGTGATAAATAAGTGCCTTTTTATATAATTATTTTTTTATTATAAGTGAAGAGCAACAACCAGCTAAAAGACCGTTCATTGATAATTCATCACAGATAGTCACTGCTATTAAAAGTATGAATGATACAACGTATACAAAAACAGACAATAATGCTGATAGGAATACATAATGTACGCTAATGTTATCATTAGAATTATATCCGAAAGAATGTGAACAGATAAATTATATCTTATGTATTTAAGATATGTATCATTTTTTTGTATAGCCTCTTGTAGACACAAAATTTGTGCAATTTTAATCTCATAAATATCTGGTTTATGTTTTTTATCTTGTAAAATTGTTGATGGAGTACCATACTGTATACATATTTTAGATGGAAATACTAATTTAAGTAAAATATATATCATAATTAATATTATGTAAGTAGTAACAAATATCATAGATTTTTCTAAACATAATTCCTGTATTTTTTTATAATGTGCAATACACATATACAGTATTCCGCCTTGCAAAAGAAATAAATAATTAAATACTGAAAATGCTTTATTGCGTATACTTTCCAAATCGTTATGCTGACCTTGTATTACAAATTGAGCATTTTGATATGTATATTCTATAATTTCTCTGTTATTATAAAAATGTTCCCAGTCTGTATTTTTATACAACTCTTCTCTTGTATTGATTACAATATTTTTGTTAAAACGGCGATACATATAATGTATAACATTGCTTATCATAAAAATACAAAATGAAATCAGAAACATAAATAAAATAAAAAATTAATTTGTCAATAAAAAGCATTAAAGCGTACAATTACCAAATCATTAGGTAATGTTCACTTTTAAAACTTGACATTTAAATTGTAAAAGGATATAAACCAGAGTCAGTAACGGAGACAAAAAAGAAACCACAGTAAGTCAGTAATGACACAAGACAGTATATAATTAACACACAAGACAACTCTAACATTGTGCTACGCATATTATTTTGCATTTCTTGTGTAATCTTTGTGAGTTTTTCTATACCATCTTGTAAAGATAAAAGTTGAGAGATTTTTATTTCATTTAAAGTTTTCTCTCTCGGATCTGTTGTTAGTGGAAGAATATTTAAGGGCGATGTATTTTTAGCTGGTATATCTTGACTTGGTAGTATTAGTGTATATGCTATATATAAAACCAATACAGATATATACCCTGCAAGAAACATTAAGGGGTATTTGTTATGAATTGCGTTTAATTTGTCAGAATGAACTAAAAAAGTATATAATATACCACCAGTTACAATGAATAGGTAGCGTATTATAGATAGAGCTTTGTTTCTAACAGTATCTATACTATTATACAAATTATCAAATAATGCTTCCGCCTCTACAACAGAATAGTCTATAATATCATTGTTTTTATTAAGATACCCCCACCTTGTAGTCTCAATTAATTTTTGTTGTGTAATAAATTTATGTTCTTTTTTATTTTTTTTAAACCAATGTATAATCATACCAATACAAAAACCTAACTCAAACATATTTATCTAAAAAATTAATTGTCAATTAAAAAGTCTTAAAAGTGAACATTACCAGATTACCAAATCATTATTAGCTTGTACTTTTTCAATTGGATATATTGCATCTTGGAATAATAAAACATTATCATTGTCTACATAAGATGTGTAAAACTCAACACCATATTCAAAAACCATTCTACCGTTTGGGATTGAATTGTCTTTTAATGCAGTACCTATTGTTAGAGTAGTTGAATAGCCATTCTCAACTTCAAGGCTTCTTCTTAAAATCAAATTCAAGGCACGGTCAATTTTTGTCAATTCAATGTCGGCATCAGAAGAGTTTGTTGTTTCATCAATCACATAATAGATATTCAAATTTACATTTCTTGTAAATTGACTTGTTGCACCTATTGTAGAGTAGTTTGCATCTGTTTTATTGCTATTTGAACGGTGAGGGGAATAAACAAGGCTTGATGTGTCAATGAGCAAGAATTTCTTTATCTCTAAGTTCATTTCCAAAAGCTCGTCTTTATCTAAACATAAAACACTATCATATAAGTAATGTATGTATGGCTTTTTGCTTGTGTCTATGTCCACAATATTTGTGGATGAAAAGTATTGCTCGTCAAATGTATACGAAACAGTATTACTACCTTCATCAGTAAGGCTCGTTACCGTATTCAAACCCCCTATGTATTCAACTGAATTGTAACCAAGTCCAGTTGTTAAGTTTATTTGTGGTATGGTTGTGTTATAAACCCTTACCGTAAAAGCGTCAACTATTCCTGTTACCTTATAAGTTCCATCATAAACTATATTTGTGAAGCCCTCAAATTCTACTTCCTCGCCAACTTTTTTATAATGTGGTTTTTTGAATTTCACTGTAAAAAGCTCACGAGTGTAATTCTTAAATAAAATAATATCATTTTTAAGATATATTCCTGAAATTGTAAATACATTTTTATTTGTATCGGTTATATATTGTAAAATACCATTATAGTTGGTAGGTGTAAGTTCAAGGCTAACTTTATTAGGTGATGTTGAAAGTGTAATATCAACTGTTTGTACTTTTATTCCAAGCTCTGCGTTTGTGTATGGTAATCCACGCAGAAGAAAATCTAAAATTTGATTACAAATACTTTTCACAAATCAATTTTTAAGTTTCTTTCAAATATATTTTTAATGTCTTTCAAACTTCTTCCACCTGAAATTAAAAGGGTTGGTCTACCATTAAATTCCCAATATTTTACATAGTCAAATGAATTTTCTTTTTTAAATCCAACATCAATGGTGTTATTTTGTGGATTTGTGCTTGCAATTCTACTTTCTGCCCTTCCTGTATCTCTTGCAAGTCCTTGACCCACCGCCGACCTACGAATTGGGCTTGCCTTAAATCTGAGTGAGGACTTAGGCTTGAAAGCACCACTTTTAGGCTCACGCATAACGGTTTTGATATTTGCTTTTACAACTTTTGCACTTTCATATAAAGACTTTCTTACTTCTCTTTTCATTTTTAATTGAAGGTTAGTGAGTTCTACTTTTAATGCACGGAAATTTCCTGTTATAACAATATGTGTCATAGTTTCACAACACCTGCTTGGATACCAACAAAATACTTCCCTTCTGGTGCATAATATCTTGTTCCACGAATTGCATAAGAAGAGTATGGATTGACACCAAGAACCTTGAATTCAACCCCACTCCATTTCACTTTTGTAAAACTATACTCGCCTAAATCAAAATAATCACAAATAAACTCCTTTGTAGTTTCAGCATTCTTAAAATTTTGGTTAATAGCACTTTCCTGTGCTGCGGTGCTTCTATCTATAATATGGCATCTTTTTTGGAATAAAAGGTTATCCGCAAATGTTGTTCTTTGTTGGCTTGATATGTTTTGTGTGTTTTGAATATTTCCATATATAAAAATATCATATTGTAGTGCAGGTGTAATTGGTTTTATTACAAAAGAACCGCAACGTTTTGGCTTCCACATACATTAAAATAAATCTTTAATTCTTGAATATTTATTAATTGTTTGTGAAATCCACCCATCGTGAAATCCCGAACAATCACACATATTTTTTCTTATGTCAATAATATCAGCGGAATACATTTTTAAAGTTTCAAGTATGTCTATTGGTAAGTTTGTAAAATCGTTATCATCAAAACCGCCAGCATAAGAAGTTTGAATATTGTTTTGAATATCGTAAAAAGATAGGTAGCAACTTTTTAAGTTGAATATATAAGGTGTGTTGCCTTGCTCTGCCGTAAAGTAGTAATTTTCATCATCAAGGATTGTTTTTGCGTCCGTATTATTCCAGTCGCAAGGGTAATATAAAACATCATTTACACTTCTTACATTCAAGTGTATCAATTCGGCTTGGAATGTTTTGTATATAGGGCTTTGCAAGCTTCGTATAGACGCTTGAAATATTTGGTCAAGTATAAGATAACCCGAAACGGCTTCAAATTGCTCAACTGCTTTTGGAATAACAAAGTTTTCAATCCAAGTATCAAGACTGGTATCCGTTGGACTTATTTCAAACCATTTTGAGTAAGCTTTTGCATTGGCAAGTGTAATAGGGTAACTTGTTTGGTTGTAAGTTAATCTTTTTACATTGCCAAAACTAAACTTCATACATTATTTCAACCAAGTAATAGCTTCTTTTTCAAACAATTCCTCAATTACAAGTCCTGCTTCTTTTATTTCAGTTTCAGTGTAAATTGAGTTTTTACGAAATGATGAACCGTCTTTTTGTTTATAACCACTTATTTTAAAACGGTATTGTGTTTCTTGTGGTTCTTCTTCTTGTGGTTCTTCTTCTTGTGGTTGTGCGTCTTGCTTATCACTAATCAACTTTTTTAAAAACTCTTTCTTGCAAAAAAACTCAAAATTATCTTCATTAAGTTTTTCAATAAGCTCCTGCTGGGGAAGTATATCCCCAACAACAAGCTTGTCTATTTTGCCTTTATATGAAAAAGATATTTCTTTTTTTACTTCAAACATAATAATAATTAAAAACTAATGCGTTTTCCGTATTTAACAAGACATGTTACATACGCACCACTTGTAACGCTTGTAGCAACAACTGAAGGCTTGATATAAGCTTTGTTATCACGAACGCTAATAATTACCGAACCATTCGCAGACAACACTGCCAATGCCTCTTGACCACTTTCAATATAATCTCCAGTAGTTGGATTAATATAGCTAATTTGTGCGTCTGGAACATCAACATAGGTAACATTATCATCCGACCAAGTAAGTAGTGGTGTGAATGTACCATCCGCTCTTGCTGAAACTTCATAGACAAATGTGATAACACTAGATATGTTATTTTCTACATTTACTGCTAATCCTTCAATTGTGCCATTCGCAGTAACTGCTTCATTGATTAAGATTTTTGCTTCAATTGAAGCTCTTGGGTCTATATTTTGCATATATTTAAATAATAATTAAGCTGCTATTTTTAAAAGTCTGTAGTATTGTGTACCCGTTCTGATTGCTGATGTAAATTTATCACTCACAAAATTATATATTGTCTTATTTTCAATAGGGTCTCTTTGCAAGAATGTTGAACCGAAGAAATCAATAATTGTATAAGCTTTTTTAATATCACCATAAAAAATAGGGAATGCGTTTGTAGCAATATTTGGCATTCTTTCATTAATTACGAAAGGTATACCATTAATTCTACCACTTAACAATCCATTTCTTACACCTTCACCTGTATTGTAGTTGAATAAAAACTGAGTTCCACCTGTGCTTGTTTTGAACTTCTCAATATAAGCCTTTGTTTGAGAATTAAACATCAAAACATTTGAAGGGCTATATTCAAGCGAAGATATCAAATCAATAAGGGTATCGTATGTGAAATTTGAAGCGTCGCCTGATTTTACATACAAAACTTTATCCCTTGCGTATTGCAAATTCCCATCAATATTGGTAAAACTATATAATTGAGTTTTGTCATCCTCAGGTATAAGTCCTTCAATAACACCATTACCGTCCTTTGTTGCACCTTGAACAAAAGAAATATCAAATTTCTTCATAATTTGTTGTGCGGTTACTTCACTAATAACATTTACAAGATTAACGCCGTAACGATTATTATTTAGCCCTTTTCTTAGAACTGTATCAGTAATTTGCACACCAAAACCAACACGACTTGCTTTTACAAGTTTGTTATTAATTTTAGCAGCGGTATCTAGTGGGTAATTTCCACCTTCAAGCATAAAGTCTGCTTCACCGTAAGAGTCAATAAGTGCTATTTCAACTTTATCACTTTCATTAACACTAATAACATTTGTAAGCTGTCTCATTGGTGATATTCTAATAAGCTCTCTCTCTGTGCCTAAAAATACTGGTGCATTTGCCAAAATACCACCTAATTCAGAGTCTTGTGTATTGTGAATTGCTTTTTCAATATCGCAAGATTGCATCATATTATTAACTGAGCTGTTTGGATTTTCTTTTGCAAAATGCTTTAAGCAAGATATTGATTTATTAATATACTCTTTATCTTGTAGTAAGCTTCTTTGTTCATTTTTAAGAACTAACTCCGCATAAGATTTTGAAATTTCCCTTTCAGTATCAACTGGGTCAAAATTTCCATTGTGTACCATTGCACCTTGCTTCCTGCTTGATTTTTCAATTTCTTCAAATTTCAAATCGTGTTCTTGCAATTTTTCGTTGTAAGATTTTTGAATTTCAGCAACTTTTGCTTCCATTTTTACTTCCATTGATTTTTCAATTTCTTCTTTTGATTTTGAAATTTCAGCATCCTTTACTTGAAATTCAACAAGTTTGGAAATTGACTTTGTTAGCTCGGCTTGACCTTCCATTAATGCTGGAATTTGTGCCAAATGCTCTGCCACTTTTTGTGGTGCCATTTCGGACATATAGTTTATAAAAAATTATTTTTCTGTTAAAAGAATGTCAACTTCGCCCCAAAATGAAGCGTTGTTGTTTTGACTTCCTACAAAGTCCTTCGTTTGGCAACCTCCTGCAAGGTTTAGATTTTTTGATTTTTCAATAACAACACTTTCATACTTTTTCAAAAAGTCTCCGCATTGTGTTTTTGAAAGATTACTATTTTTTCTTAAAAATTCTTCCGCTCTTGAAAAACAAGAAACGCCTTTTAGTATTTCATCAAATTCTTGCATTGATTTCATAATATCCGCCCTTGCTTGTAAATTTGCAGGGTTCTTTGTTGTTGAAAATTCTTTCATAACTCCTTTATGAATTACAAAACGACCACCTTCAAGCTTTGTTGTTAATGCTTTTTGAATACCGACAGAAAAACCAAGCTCACCATCTTTATACAACTGTGGTAGTGTTTCCCAAGTACTTTTATGAATTTCTTTTGCTTCCTCTGCTACTTGAAATAAACCATAAACACCTTTATTTGTGTCTTTTATTTCAATTGGCTCTGCGGATAAAACAATATAAGGGTTGTGTTCGTGGAATACGGAAATTGTCTTTTCTTTGTTACAAAATTTTTCAATATCTTCGGCAAATGCACCTTTTTTAATAATATCACCTTGACGGTCTTTATTTTCATAGTATGCAACATACCCACCAAAAATACCTTTGATGTTATCAAATTCATTCAAAGAAATTCCTTGACTTTTATCAATGTACTCAACTTCTTGAAATTGCATATTTTCTGCCACTTTACAAAACAAACTTGACTTTTGATAAATAAAATATGATGGTTATTTGATTTGTCAAGTAAAATTGTGAAAACCAATATTTTAAAAAGCCTATTTTCCAAAAATATTAATAAAAGTGTATTACAAGGGGGGTGGAATAATGGAACGCCAACCGTTTCATTTATGTATAACAATACAACTGGGCAGATTTTAGGAACGCCAAGACATAAAACATTTCAAGATGAAATACATATTAACCCAACAATTCAAACTATCATAAATAAGCAACAGTCTATTATAACAGAGGCAGATTTGCGGTTAATGGAAAGTGTTAGTGGTAAAGACATTGATGTAAAGAATGAAGAAGTAAAAAAGCTTTTAGATATACTGTTAAGTCCAAACACTGCACCTGCAATGCTATCTTGGAATGATATTGTAAAATACTTCTTCAATAAATACTTTTATTATGGCATAGGAGCTTTGGTATTGACCTATGAATATGGATTAGAAAGAGACGGTGATGATATCATTTTACAAAAACAACGCATTGACAATATACAACCTGCTAAAACCGTTCGCTATTCAAACACTCTTGATAAAATAGAATACAAAATTTCATTACACGAACAATATACCCAAGAACTTTCTTTCACGCAAGATGAAGAAATGCAGGGGTTTTACACTGCAAGGGCAAATGGCAAATATTATATTGCATTAATTTTCGGAAACTATGATTATTACACTTGCAAACATCAAACATTTTTAGAACATATTAAGCTTTCTATTTTACTTGAAAACCATATTGCGAATACACACCAAAGCTTTTATCAAAATGCTTGTATGCCTTCTTCTATTATTGAGGTAACGCCATCATCAAATAATGAAAGAGTGGTTGAGTATTTCTTTTCAAAGTTCGGTACTGCAAATGAAGAGAGTGAAAAATTCAAGGAAGCAATGCAAGAAATTGAAAAGGAATTAAAAGGCGTAGGTAATGCAGGTAAAACTGTGATTTCAAAAGACCCAAGAGTAAAATTCAATGTTATACCACTACAAATAACACCCGACGCAAGTAATGCTGAAAAGTTAGTTGCAATGGCAAAGAATGATATATATTCCTTTTTTGCAGGCGGTACTCGTAGTGCATTTGAAGGTGAATCCGAATACGCAAGTAATTCACTTCCTAAAATAAAAGAACTTTACGATGGTGCTATTGGCTTCATTAACACAAACTTAATTGATAAACTTGATGACTTCTTGAAACTTTATTTGAAGGCTTTTAAAATAGTGCCACTCACTCAATTAAACAACTACTATTTCTCGTTGGATACTTCACAAATTCAATTCTACAAAGATTACAAAAAAGAAGAACTCAATACTATGTATAAGGAAAATCAAATTACTGTTAATGAAGTAAGGCAGAAAAAAGGCTTACTTGATGACAATTTATCCGACTTAACAGATTTGCCAAACGGAGACAAACTGTTAATTGAGTTAGGCAGGGGTGGTGGTACTAATGAATTGTAGTTTTTTACTTCTTAAATAATTTGTTTTTCAAGAGATTTTTTCCCACGCTGGAAAAAACTCCAAAGGATATTGTTACCATAATTTATTAACCTCTTCCTTCCTTTTTACAACCCACATTTGTGCATCGGATATTTTGACCTTAGGATTATCTATATTATCCCACATAAGATGACAATACTTGCCCTGTGCGGTTTCATTTGAGGGTTTGCTTTGACCTACTTTCCACCCGAGTAGAATAAAAAGGTTTTCAAGAGTTGGCTTTTTCATATATTGTTTTGCATTAGTTATATGAATTATAAACATACACTTTTTCAAAAGTCAAGCATTATTTTTAAATATTGTAAAATAAGCCCGGAGAATTTTACATTTATTAACAATTTACCAAAATCACAAAGGAATTAATTGACTTGACATTCCAATTAAAATCCTTAAAATACTTAAAATACTTCTACTTATGCAATTCATTCGTGAAATTGATACAACTAAACAAAAGATTGAGCTAAGATATACAAGGGAGTTTACAAGGTTATACAAACGCATTGGAAACGACTTGATTAATCTATTGCAGAAAAACCAATCCATAAACTTCCAAGAGACTTTTAAAAACTACCAAGGCGACTACATATACATTTTCAGGAATATTTTTAATGATACTAAAAAAGAGCTTGGTTATGGAATAAGGAATAAACTCAATTTTAATCTTTCAAACCAAGTGCTTTTAAAGAGTGTTGTCGTTGATGAATCGGAGCAAGAAAAAGTAAATGATATATTTGATGAAAAATATACACTACTTCTTAACAATAGAACAGAGGAGCTTGCAAATAACGACTTTACAAATTCCGAAGCAAAGTATTTTGAGAACTTATACACAAAGTCAATAGGAAATTACGAAGACTTTATTGATGAGCAAAGAAAAGAAGAAGCAACACTTAGAACTGAACTCTTGATGCTTCTTTTCATAATAAACCCAAGTAAACAAGAAAAACAACGCATACGGTATTTACAAAGGCGAACCGAAGCACTAAAACAAAATATAAACAACCTCACTCAAAAACGCAATAAAACGGTTCTTAACTACTTTAAAGATAACCTGCAAGAAAAAATACCAGTTCGTTCACAAGGCAACGCAGAGTACGGCACAGGGCAGGCTTCAAGTGAGATAAGGGAGACTGAATACCAATCCATAAAAGAAAGTAATGCAAAAATAAGCTCGGGGGTATTGGTCGCCAGTCTCATAAAAAAGGTTTGGTGGGAGCGTTCGCAGTTTATTACTGGTGCAAATCCAAGAGTAAATCATCTTGCATTAAGTGGCACGGAGGCAAATCCACAAGGAAATTTTAATGTTAGTGGTTATTCAGTGCCACAACCAAGAGACTCATCACTTCCAGCAGAGGAAAGTGTGCGGTGTAGGTGTGAAGTTGAATATATTGTTTAATTATTGAAAAGTGAAAGGCAGATGCCCTACGAGGTCAAAACCGACTCGTAGGGTTAAATGCGAGACAAAATAAGATTTTATTCTATATTTTGGACATAAGACATTCAAAATAGACACATAAACTTCTCAAAAGTCAAGCATATTTATGTAATCTAACCAAAAATATTTGAGAAGTTCATATTGAATTGAGGCTTTGTTGATAGTATGTAGCACCCATCAATAAGGCAATCTACACAATCGTCATTTTCATAATCACTTGGTTCTTCCGTAAACGCCTCACACTCATCTAAAAAAGGTTCTACAAATGCTTTTGCAAGCCCACCGTTCCTAATTATTACATCATTATTCGG
>Ga0307376_10005664_pt1 | contig 11214 bp, 14 predicted proteins | sample TR2MG_FD_202536 | JGI IMG/M metagenome (GOLD analysis project Ga0307376, IMG submission 202536) | Soil microbial communities from Risofladan, Vaasa, Finland - TR-2 | ecosystem: Environmental > Terrestrial > Soil > Coastal area > Acid sulfate soil | place: Finland: Risofladan, Vaasa | collected... | reverse complement strand
GGTTGTCACATTCCGAGTCGCGACAGGAGACTCTGGTACAACACTCGATGCAACCATAGAGCTAGTTGGATATCTGGTCTAGGAGCCGACTATGGCGAGCATCGTTCCTTACGGTAAAGACAATACTACTGGAGTGCCGGGCTTCGTTAAATCCGGTGATTCCATTGTCGGCGAGGACGGCGTTCCCATTGGAGGAGGGGGAGTTGGTTCGCCTCAGCTTGAGCCGTTCACGCCCACACCAGGGCAGACTATATTTGCCGTAGCTTCCGATGTGGTAGCCTCGCTCCCAGTGATATTCATCGCAAACGGCATCATGTATCCTCGTGTGAGCAGCTATGTAACGATAGGCGGTGCGGGGAACCGAACAATAACCTGGGGCGGTGCATTCGCCCTGGAAACAGGCGATAGGGTCGAAATTCTTTACTGGACCCCGTAGCTACAACCGAGGAGTTTGAACCATGGCTGGTGAGATTAGCGGCAAGCAACTACGTGATGCCAGTGTCGACACCACGCAGATGGCGGCAGGCGTTTTGGAGGCGACCTCAACGGGCCGCGCCCTCATGGCGTCGGGACTTTTCGATGAAGCTACGGTGGACGACAAGTTCGCCGCGTCGGCCATCGATACCGATAGGTTGAAGGAGGGCTCCCTTTTCATCCAGAGCGGCGGTGGTGTCGCGATGGCCGCAGCCCTCGCGATGGGAACGAACAAGATCACGGGGCTCTCAGACGGGACGGCGTCCTCGGACGCGGCGACCAAAGGTCAACTCGACGCCGTAGCGGCGGGACTTGACCCGAAGGCGTCCAGTGAGTGTGCAACGACCGGCATTCTGTCGACCCACGGGACGACGCCGGCCTACGCTTACGCTGGTGGCACAGGAACTCGCGGCCAGATCACTTGGGCGTCGGGACCGACGACAATCGACGGTTATTCTCTCGTCAACGGCGACAGGATCATCGTCAAGAACGAGGGCTCAGGCACCACTCAGGTGTCCTCCGTGGACACGCGGGCCGACTCTTCCGGCGATCTGAACGACGACTACTTCGTCATCTACGCCACCCCGCGCATCGCTTACTACGTCTGGTACAACGTCAACAGTGCTGGTTCGGATCCCACTCCGTCCCCGCCGGCTGGCGTCAGCTATACGGGCGCTGAAGTCGCCGTCGCGACGAATGCAACAGCGGGTGACGTCGCGGATGCGACGAAGGTGGTGCTCGACGCGCTCTTGCTGAACGGGTACGCACCTTTCGGTACGATCAGCATCGCCAGCCTGAGCGAGATGACGATCCCCAACACATTTGGCGGCCTCTGCACGGACGTAGCAGAAGGCGTGGGGACCACCTTCACGTTCGCCACCGATACGCCAGGCACTGGTCTCGGACCTGACGTCAACGGCATCTGGGTTCGTACTGGCGCGGACACCTGGGACCGTGCGACCGACTTCGACACCGATGCTGAGGTCACGACAGGCGCTTACAGTTTCGTCTCCAGTGGGACGGTCAGCCACGACATCGGCTACATCGTCACGAGCCACGATCCGCTCATCTGTGGTGGAGCAGGCGGTTCTCCCATCATCTGGGCCACGTTCACTTCGGTGTCGCTGGGCGGAACACCTGGCACAATTCAGCCGGACGACGCGGCGAACGAGGGCACCAGCGGATCTGCGGCACGGTCGGACCACCAGCACGCCATCGTTGCTGCGGCTCCAGGGACGACGGCCAAGAGCGAGGCCACGTCGGCTGCCGAAGGCTCCGCCACTTCGTTCATGCGTTCCGACGCACAGATCGAGGTCGCGACCGCTACCCCGGGTACCGCGATTCAGTCGGATGCAGGTACAGCTCTCCAAGGCGCCGCCAGCACGTTGCTGCGCTCCGACGCGCTGATCCTTGCTGCAACGGCTGCGCCTGTGGCGGTTGGAACCGCGAACGCGCAGGGCTCTTCTACTTCACTGTCTCGGGCGGACCACGTCCATGACAGTCCGGCTCCGACCGCCGGCAACAAGTTCATGACGGCCAACGTCACCGCCGCCGACCAGGCTAAGGCGACGGACACCACGGTTGCGGCGACGCCTGCCCTGGACAGCTACGTCAAGGTCGAGGTGAACGGGATTGGTTACCAGGTCGGTGACACGGGGACATTCGCGACGAGCGAGTGCTACTTCGGCCAGGGCGACTCGGTGACTGGCCGCGCCATCGCAGACATCGCGTCTGGTGACACGCTCCGCTGGAACGGAACCGTCGCTGGCTTCGAGCTTGATGCGAACGACCGCATCGACTTCTTCTACGTGGTGTAATCGATGCAGACCAGGAACATGAAGCGTGCAGGACGTGGGCCAACCCCTAAGCAATTTGGGCTGGCATTACCGTCCTATACGAGCACGCTTCTCGTTCCTGCGCATTTCAGCAAGGACGTCCTGCCGGCTATCAGTCCGGCAGGACTGTTCATTGGGCACACCATTCCGTCAACAGGCGGGATGGTGTCCTACTTCCCAATACCGCTTCCTGCTGTGTCTGGGAATCTTTTTGTTGTGGCTGAATTTTGCGCAGATGGCGAATCGGAAGATGGTGGCGATCCGCTGTTTTCCCTCCATTGGCGGTGGCTCGCAACAGGCGGCGTATCTCGGGAGCTTTACACCGAGCCGCTTGCGGCCCGCAACATTCAAACGCACCGAATACAGCTACCTGCGGCCCAGGTGACAGACATGCTCTCTTTCACGTCGGCCCTGCGGATCTCGCCTATTTCCACGGTGCCAATGCTCCTCCGCGCCGCATGGCTTGAGGTCCGTACGCAGCAAGATGCACTCAGGAGTGTCTGATGCCGGGTAAGGTCCCACTCAAGAATCTGAACGCCACCGGCAAGACCGATGGGTATGTCCTCACCGTCCAGGCTGACGGCTCGGTGGACGCAGAGGCGGCAAGTGGAGGCGCCAACTCAGTCACTCAGGCTTCACACGGGTTCGCTGTTGGCGAGCCCATCTACTATTCTGGCTCCGCGTGGCTGAGCGCCAAGGCCGACGCGGATTCCACGACGGCCGACGCCATAGTCGCGACGGTGCCCGACTCTGGAACCTTCACCTACATTCAGAATGGCACGCTCACCTTGACGACGGGTCAATGGGACGCTCGCTCTGGTGAGTCTGGCGGCTTGACTGCCGGTGAGCACTACCTGCTGTCTCAGGCAACAGCCGGCGCCATCACCAAGACCAGCCCAAGCTCTGGCATCTTGCAGTTTCTCCTCCGCGCGCTGTCCACGACCGAGGCCCTCGTCTACATGGGGGCTCCGTATTCTGCTGGTTCCGCTGCACCCACCACGGTTGGAGTGCTGTCTTCGACAGCGGTTGCTGATGCGACCGCGACGGGATCAACGAGCCTTTACACCGTTCCTGGTGGCAAGGTGGCGGTAATCGTTGGAGCTATCGTCCGAGTGAGCGAGGCCACGACGATCACCGCTGGCCCGGTCGCAGGCGTCGGAGTGGCGGCTGGAGAGGATGACATCGTCCCTAGCCAGGCGCACACGGGGATGACATCTACCGCCGACGCTTTCCACCTGACCAACGGGGGCGGTCTGTTGCAGGTCGCGGCAGCCGCCTCTGTCATCAAGTACGGGATCGACACGGGCGCCACGGGGACCGGCACACCGAGCATGGCCCTCGTCGTTGACCTGATCGGTTACCTGGTGGATGCGTGATAGGGGGTAGCCAATGACTAACCGAGTACCGCTTGGCAAGGATCTCACCACGGGTCAGGTTGGTCCCTTGGAAGTGGGCGACGTACTGACCGATGCGGCTGTTACCGCACTCATCGCTGCCGCTGCCAGCCAAGGAGAAGCTGAAGCGGGTACTGAAGCAGCACTACGCAGCTTCTCCCCGCTGCGGGTGGCACAGGCAATCGCGGCATTGGGTGGTGGTAGTTTCGAACCTCTAGACGCACAATACCAGAGCGTCCAACAGACCATTAGTTACGTTGTGCCTGGCGGAACTCTTGCTGCGGATAATGACTTCCTGCTCTTTTTCGGGTTCGGGGCTACGAACACCACATGGGCTCTCAATGCTTCATTCGGCGGCACCTCTCTTGTTGGCGGTAATGCCACGTTCGACACTATCATTGGACCATTCTGGGGGTTTCTACAGAGAATGGGTGCCTCTTCCCAGTATTTTGGGATGTGGTCGCGTACGGGCGGCGTCGGCGCGAGTGCCGCCAAGGATATGTCGACGGACCAAACATTGCTGTTCACCCGGTCTGGCGCGGACGCCCTGAACGGCCCTCGTAGTCTCGTTGTCATTAAGGTGTCCGCACCATGAGCAAACTCAACCAAGAAATTGTAAACGCAGGTATCCCGGCCATGTCCGAGAGCGACGGGCGCGTAGCACTCGGGCCGCCCTACAAGACCGCCACGGGCCAGTGGGTCGCGCTGGCCGGAGGCGGAACAGAATGGTGTGGAACGGGAGAGCCAACGCCCGCCCCTGACCAGGACGTGCTGGACACTATCGCGTCTGTGCTCGCCACGCACGTTCCTGACGATCCTCCCGTAGAACCACCCGACATGCGCGTTGTCCTTCGTGCCCTCGTGAAAGCGCAGCGTTCTGTGGCCCTATCTACGAAGGAGTCAGACGCGCTTGATGCCATGGAGAATTGGGAATGACCACTAGCAGAACCCAAGGCGTCTCCCCGGTCCAGTCCGTGTTCTCGCGCACAGGCGATGTCGCAGCAGCCGCCTCTGATTATGCCGCCAGCCAGATCGACAACGACAGCGACGTCGCTGGAGCTACCGTTGCCGACGCGCTCGACGCGGCAGCAGCGACCTCGCTACTCTCTTCGCAAACTGGAACTGGAGTAAGCCTCACCTATACAGTCCCAGCCAATAGCATGGTTGATGACAATGACGGCCTCTTCTTTTTCGGCACCTGGTCCTATTCGAGCGGGTCGCCAACTATGACCATGCGGTTTGGTGGAACTGCGTTTATGGCGTACCCTGATCTGTCTGCCTCAGGAGGATTGTTCTGGGGGACTATCCACCGCATTGGAGCTTCTTCGCAAGCGTGCGCAGGCGAGGTAATCAGTGGTAACCTCGCTGGTGGTGACCATGTAGAAATGAGTCATGCTTGGTCGTCCAACAGAGATTTGTTTGTTGGAATGACCGCAGGAAGTGTGGTCCGCTCACTGGTCGTAATGAAGTACAAGGTATGAACATAAAACAACTGCACAAGGAACTGATCGCAGAGGGCGTCCCAAGCATGGGTGCCAGCGATGATCGTATTGCTCTCGGACCTCCCTATAAAACAGCGACAGGACAATGGGTCGTGCTGATCGGAAACGGCATAGAATGGTGCGGCACAGGCGAGCCTACCGATGCTCCAGGCCAAGCGTTGATCGATTCGGTCGAAGCTGTCTGCGCAGCCCACGTTCCTGTGGTTCCCCCAACTCCCGTATCAGACAGCCTATTCCGTCGAGCCCTCGCGAAAGCTGTGCGAGGTAAGAGCCTCACTGGCGCAGAGGAAGATGCACTCGACCAGGCAGAGGCTGGACTAGACTGATGACCACAGGCGATCCAGGGGCTGATTAGCACGACAAGTGATGTATCCTAGGAGCGGTCCAAAGGTAAACCCGTGCCCCTACGGAGGTAAGTGACATGAATATCAAATTCAGCCAAGAACTCAAGACCATCGAAGGTGACTCTCTTCAACGCTCTCGGCGCAAAGGTGACGAGATCGTTGAGGTCCCCGCCACCCTGCGCTGGGCCGCCGTCGAGGCATTGCTTACGACTGCGTCCAACGAGAAGACAACTGGTGAGGAGAAAGCGCGCCGCTACGAATTGGCCATCAGGATTCAGGAAGCGCACGAAGATCTCGACCTCTCGGTTGACGACATCAGCTTCATCAAGAATCTCTGCGACGCCCACTTCCCGCCACTGGTGATGGGTCAGACTCGAAGGATGCTGGAGGGGAAGACAACCTAAAGCAAGGTAGTCTCTCGGAGAAAACGATGCCGGTAAATCCACACGTAAAAGGCGGCGCCGACGTTCCAGTTGCGGACGGCGGAACCGGAGCATCCGTCGCCGCGACCGGCCTCTCGAATCTCGGGGGTCTCGACGCGGTCAGCCACGCTGCGGTCAGCCACGCTGGTATTCCCGGCGTTGGAGACCTCACAAGTGCAGCGCACTCGGTGCTTGATCACTCATCGACTCCTGGTGTAGGCATCGTATTGCAGCGAGTGCGCGCCACTAGCTCTGCCACGGTAGCAACGTCCGCTGGTCAAATCCCGTGGGATGCCACCCCACCGCTCATTGGCGAGGGCAACACGTTCTTGAGCGTTCCGATCACGCCGACGAACGCATTGAACAAGATTCGCGTAAGGGCTCGACTCCAGGCGACGACCGATGGCGCCTCTCACTGTGTTATTTTCGTCTACAAGAATGGGGACAGTCAGGCGCGCCGCGTCGGCGTGGAAGGCTCTCACGGCACAGAGAAATACTGCACCGTCATGGCCGACTTCGAGATGGTGGCGGGTTCAACCGCCGCCCAGACGTGGTACATGCGATTCGGTCCCACTCTCGGCGACACAATCCGGGTTAACTCTTCCAGCTTCGGCACATTACTGGGCGGTCTGCTCAGTTCATGGCTAGAGGTTGAGGAAATCCGCGTGTAGGAGGAATCACATGGCTATCAATCCGCACAGAAAAGGTGGACCAGACGTTACGGTCTCAGACGGTGGAACTGGTGCCTCCGACGCAGCGACCGCCAGGACGAATCTCGGTGCGGGAGATCTCACAACCGCCGCACACGGCTCGCTCGACCACTCGGCGATCCCTGGCGCCGGTCTTGACCTACGCCATGATTTTCTGCTCCCAACAGGTTTTGGTGGAGGACATCTTCTTCCCTCAGAAGTAGCCCTCTCGCCCGAAGGTCTTGTCGGCACAGGAGCGCTGGCGTCCCTTACGCTTGCCGCCCCACCGTCTGCTCTGACCTATACCAAGGGTGCGCTCGGCTTAGGGCACGCTGTTGATTGGGTCCTTGGGCCCTCTACTTTTGCGCATTTCCACTCACCAACCCAGGTCTTTGGACCAGCGATGCGCCTGACTGGACAGTTTCTACTAAGTGGAACTCCTGTGCCTACCGATGAGGTCTTCTTTGGGGTCACAACGATTCCGACTCCGCCAGCAACCTTTCCACTTACCTCAACACCTCTCGCTAAGTTCGGCCTCGCCTTCAATGTAGCGCTGCACCCGACAGATTGGGTAGTGGTCGCTGACGCGCAGCCTCCAGTCGCAACTGGTGTTCCTGCCATCGGTGGCTCCATACCCATCATGGTTAAGATGCTCTCACCCATTGCGCCTGGTGGGGCCTGGATCATTGAGTTAGTGGATAGCTACTCGTTAGCCACGCTTTACGGTCCCGCTCCGTTCACAGGTCTCACCCATGCCGCTCACGGGTTCTCGCTTGGTCTGACGACCATGGCCGGCGCATCCTACACCCTCAGTATCTTCGGGATCACATTTGGCTAACGGTTAGGCCGTAGAAGCTAACCTCCTCCAAAGAGGAGATTTCCAGCCCAAGTCCCTCTTGGTAGACTAGGGTAGTTTCCACGTACCATGGGGTTTCCCAGGTTATGATCCTCTGTTCCTGAGGGTGTAGGACCATGGCAAGAGCAATTATCGATGGCCAGCCACTTTCGACTGCGCTGCCAGAAGAGGCCATTTCGCCGATTTTCGGCAATGGCAGCCTCGGGGCTGGCGTCATCAGTGGAAACATCGATGCCTCGGGCCGCCTGAACTACACCAGCCTCACAGTTCAAGACGGAGCGTCACTCGCAGCCATTGCCGGTGAGGCGCTTGTCGTGCTCGCGACCGAGTCCATTGTGATCGAGGGATCAGGCTCGATTCACGCGTCTGGTCGCTGCGAGGGTAGCGGTGGTGCAGGAGGGAACGGCTCCCACCCCTCTCTCGTCCTCTCGGTTGCGACACCAGGTCTTCCTCCTGTGGCCCCAACGCTCCCCGCTATGGCCGCCTCGGGCGGAGGTGGAGGTGGTGGTCAAGGTGGAAACAACGGAAAAGCTGGTGCTGCTGGTGCTGTTGGAATAGCTCGTACTACCTCGTGGTCAATGGACGGTAGTGGTAGTGCTGGTACTGCTGGCGTTGCGGGGAGCGGAGGCGGGAGTGCTGCCCCTGGTGCGCCCGGCGGAGGGTCATCTGCTATCATTCCACTTGCCGCGAAGCTGAAAGGTCGCTACGAACTCTCTGCAATGCAGACGTCTGCGTGGATGTTCACTGGTGCCTCGGGTGCTGGTGGAGCCGGGGGTGGCGCTGGGCTCAGTAACATTGGGCCGTCAGTTACTGCTCTTGGCGGAATGCCGGGCTCTCAATCGGGAGCCGGTAAAGGCGTTGGCGGTAACGGAGGCACCCTGCCGGGCGTACCCGGTGTTGGCACTCTAGGCACTGAGGGCGCTGGAGGTGGTGCTGGAGGAGCCGGTGGTGGTCATCTCCAGGTCTGGTGTGCGGGCAATCTCACCATTTCGGCTGGCGGAAAGATCGAGGCAGACGGTGGGGCCGGTGGAACAGGCGGCTCAACGAACACCGCAGTCTTTCCTTATGGCAGCGGCGGAGGTGGAGGTGGTGGAGGTGGAGGCAGTGGCGGCTTCTGTCTCGTAGTTTACAGAGGCGTCGGTACGAACGTAGACGCGGCTCACGTTACTGCTAACGGTGGCGCGCCAGGTGCTGCAGGCGTCGGAGGTGCTGCAGGCGGTACTAACGGTGGTAGCGGTGGCAGCGGCGCCGGTGGTGAAAGCGGTATTGCCGCTATCTTCAAGGTCTGAGGCAGAGCATGTCACTACAACTCATCATCAACTGCACTTGCACCCAATGCGAGCCTCCCGTGTCGATCATGGAATTCGCGCCGGGTCCGAACCAGACAGACGAGATGTTCGCTGCTGCGTGGAAGGCGAATGCTGCCACCTTCGCGAACATCACGTGTCCATGCTGCGGTGGGCAGTTTCGGCTCGAAGACGATGGTGTCGACGTCGGTTCTGGCGGCTTCGTTCTGGTAAAGAACGTCTCCAAGCCACGAATCAATTCCTTGTCCCTCACCACTGGTGCTCGAACCGGTGGAGAGGCCCTCTACATCAACGGAAGCTCACTCGATATTGGCGCCCTCGCAGTCAAGTTCAACGGTAAGCCCGCGCTGGCGATAACCAACAGGACAGCGACTCGGGCGCGCGTAGTCACTCCCATTGGGGAGTATAAGCTCCTCATCGAGGAGCGTCTGGCTCACCACGAACTCAGGAGCATCACAGGGACTTTCCTCGTAGGGGACACTGTCTCTACAGCGGCTAGGCTGCTCGGGGTTCTGCGGGACATTGAAGGCGCTAGCTACTTGATCGGGTGGCGAAACCTCACGACGACTGCTAAGTCCCTCGTCGGAACACGGGTCGAGAGTAGCTCTGGTGGCTCAGCTATTATCGCCACAGGATCTCTTCCATCCTTCATCGATGGTGAGGCCCTTGTTGGGCAACGTAGTGGTGCTCGTGCAGTAGCCAGGAACGTCGATTCCCTTGTAGCTGCCGCTCCCTCCGCTGCGTTTGTGTCGGGCGAGATTGTCCGAGGCGGCGCGTCCGGGGCCTGCGTCCTCCTGAGTGGTCTCGCTCCATACACCGGTGTCGTGGATGTGTCGGTTGAAAACGAATACGGCCAGCGTGTCGTTGGGGGAGTCGTCAAAAACGGCTTCACCTACCTGTAGGGGCGCCCCATGCCAAGGCAGATAGCAGGCGGACAAGGTGTTGAGGCCGCAATTGCTTCTAACGCAGGCGGTCCTTGCACTGAGTTCGGTAATGGTTCCCTGGGAGACGTCACGATCTACGGCTACACCGAGACTTCTGGGCGCCTGAACTACAATTCATTGGTCATCGAAGATGGTCAGGTGCTGGCCGCAACGGCGGGGATGCGCCTCATCGTCATGAGTCTCGGCGACATCGAACTCCAAGGCACTGCTGCTATCCACGCCGATGGGCGAGGGCCTGCTGGTTTAGTAGGAGGCGACGGTGGCGATCCTCAGGCGGCTGGTGGTGCTGGTAGCTCTAGGAACTCAGACCTTGCGATCACTGCTGGTGGCGGTGGTGGTGGTGGAGGGGCTGGTAGCGGTGCTAGCAGCGCTGGAGGACAAGGCGGCGGCGGCTCCTCGCGGAACGCTATAGGAGTAGGCGGCGGGGGTGGACAACCAGGTGCTGGTGGAGCAACCGCTAGCGCACCAGGTCTCTCAGGCTCGGATGCTGACGCACTCGCAGCGTCTACGGTTCAGAACCTCACCAGCGATCTCCTGACCAGAGGGCTATTCACCGGCGGCGGTGAGGGTGGCTCCGGTGGCGGAGGGTCTGGTGGCGGCTCAGCAGACTCATCGACTGGCGGCGTTGGGGGCGCTATCGGCTCCCAAGACGGCGCGGACGGACTCGGAGACGGTAGTGCAGGCGGCGCAGGCGGCGCTGGCACCCCAGCTTCTGGAGCAGGAGGCGGAGGAGGAGCGAGCGGAGCAGGGGGCGGCTACGTTGAGGTCTGGTGCGGCGGAAGCCTTACACTCAGCGCATGGTCTCGCATTTCTGCTGACGGTGGCGACGGGGGCAGTGGTGGAAACGGCGGTGCAGGAGATATCACTTCTGGGGGCGGCGGGGCCGGCGGTGCCTCTGGCTCTGGTGGATTCGTCCAGGTCGTGTATCGCGGCACGCCAACAAACGTTGATCCTTCTCACGTCTTTGCTAACGGAGGCACGCCCGGCTCGGGCGGCGCCGATGGAGACGGCGGCGATGGAGTTGGTGGTGATGGTGGTGCTGGAGAGCCTGGCATCGTCATCATTAGGGCAATCTAGGGGAGAGCAGAATGCTCGGGTTCACTATTGATTGTGCCTACTGCACGCCAGCGAGAACGATCTTCAGGTCTGTGATGCCAGAGGTAGGGGATGAACTCGCCTGGCGCAGAATGTGGAAGTCTACGACTAGTGCTGGCCATGGTGGCTCCCCTCTCTGGACAGTCGAATGTCCTGAGTGTGGAGGACGCTTTCAGATCGTGGATGACGGTATTCCAGCAGGCTCTGGTGGTCTGGTAAAGGGTGGCAACGTCACACAACCCAAGATAAATTCGCTCAACGTTATTACTGGTCCGCGCACGGGTGGAAATGCTCTGTGCGTCTCTGGGGACGCTCTCGAACACGGGAGCATCGTCGTAAGATTCGACGGTAA
>Ga0307376_10005663_pt1 | contig 11215 bp, 17 predicted proteins | sample TR2MG_FD_202536 | JGI IMG/M metagenome (GOLD analysis project Ga0307376, IMG submission 202536) | Soil microbial communities from Risofladan, Vaasa, Finland - TR-2 | ecosystem: Environmental > Terrestrial > Soil > Coastal area > Acid sulfate soil | place: Finland: Risofladan, Vaasa | collected... | reverse complement strand
CAAGGGTCGACATGGGTCGGCCTGCGCAGAGGCCTGCGTCTCCGGTCGGCGCGTTGGTTCCATCATGTTCGGAGAGCGGGTAGGCTGCTGCTTTTGTGGGGGCTGCCGGGCTATCATGGCGGCGCTCTACGCCCGAAAGAAGAAGGACGAAGATGGCAGCAAATAACTACTACGCGCGCGCCTTCATGATGCTCAAGGAGCACGGCATCGAGACTGCCGCTTACAGCGTCAGCTCCATCCGAAAGGTCCGCAACAAAGACCTCTTCGACATCGTCCTGAGCTTCAGCGATGAGACCTACCCCGACGCCCTCGCGGAACTCGAAGCGATATTCAAGTCGAATGCCAGTATCACGACAGAGGTCGAGTGGGAGCACAGTTACGAGTCCGCCTACCCAAGCGCCGTCATGAAAATCGACCTTCCAGGGTCCACCCTGGCGCCCTGGCGTGAGGACCTCTAGGCATGCCGGCCCGCCAGCCCTCCGCCGCCTCCCGCTATTACGCGGGCATCGGCTCGCGCCAGACCCCGCAATCCTCCAGAAAGCTCATTAGCGACATCGCGCAAGCCCTTGAGCGCATGGATTACATCCTGCGCTCGGGCGGCGCACCGGGAGCAGACACCTTCTTCGAGGAAGCCGTGTCTCGCTCCCAGATTTTTCTGCCTTGGCGCGGGTTCAACGACCGACCGGACAGCGGCTTCATCAGCCCCAGCCAGGACGCCATCGCCTTGGCTAGTGAGGCTATCGGCGGCTTTTCGGATCGACCGCAGCCGGTTCGCATGCTCCTCGCCAGGAACATGCATCAGGTCCTGGGCCCAGACCTCGACAGCCCCGTCGACTTTGTCGTGTGCTGGACGCCGAAGGGCCGCATCGTTGGCGGTACGGCTCACGCCATCAGGCTGGCCCACAGCCGCGATATCCCTATCTACAATCTCGCTGTCCCCAAGAATCGAGACGCGCTCCTGGAGCGCGCAGGGCTCGCTAAGCAGCTCGACCTCTTCTAGCCGAGGGTGACTTCCGGGGGAGAGCGCCCCAGTACGCCACCAAGGTATACTGGTCCTGTGGGTAAAAAGCGGAAAGGGCGCAACACGCTGGATGACCACACCCTCGTCACACCGGTCAGCCCGGAAACCCGGGCTGGTGTACCGCTGCCTACCCCAGACGCAGTGACCGATCGCATCATCATCACCCACGATGGCGTTCGCGGTGTCGCCTACAAAAAGGGCGGCATCACCAAGATCGGCAACTCCCTCAGTGGTACCATCTAAACTGATGGCAACCGAGAAGGAAGACGCCCTGAACGAGATCTTGGCCCTCGCTGAGGAGCACGGGATCATGGCTATCGTCATCAACGACGAGGCCGAAAACATCGAGGTGTGCGCGCCCCACTCGCTTGCTGTAACAGGCAAGCTGCGCGGGCGGACTATCCCAGGTAGCAGCCGGCTTAGCCAGCGCACCTTACATTTGGAAATCAGCTTCCGGGAGACTTCTGCCTGGGTGAGTACCGCCGGTCTTGACCGCCAGCGGTACTGGAACTAGGGAGATCTGTTTACCCAATTCTACGGCCTGGGCAGATCGTCAAACGGGTCGTACTTACCGCCAAGAATCTCCGACGTGCGCCGCTTCTTCTGAATGTCGGTGGCACGAATACGCGCCTTCTCGACCGCTTCGGGCTCCGTCGTCTGGGCCGCTGTGCGCGGGTGCGCGGCGTCAATCTTGTCGACGATGTAGCTGACCCCTTCGGCCTGTTGAATCTGCACGTCCACCTGCGCCGTGCCTAGGCGCTCGACCTTGTCCTCAACATCCTCCACGCGCGTCTGGATGGCCGCGGCTTTCCAGACCACTGTGTCCTGGACATCCTTACCATCGACACGAGCGGGGGAAGGCTGCACTGCGAAGTACCCGCCGGTACCACCAGCGGCCGTCAAAATCGCAATCACGGCTCCCAGGAGGCGATTGCGCAGCTTCCGCGACTCGGACCGCTCCTCGGCTTCCTTCGTCTGAATCTCAATCAAAGCCTCGTATTTATCACGCATCGCCTTGGCTTCATCTTCGCGCTTGGTCGCCTCGTCCTGAGCATTACGAGTCTCCCAGGCAGCCCGCTCCTGGCGAAACTCCTCCATCTGCTTCGTCAGTGTTGTTGAAAGACTCGCCTGCAACACCTCCCTCTCAGAAGTGTCCATTCGTGTGTGAGCCTCTTTATCGGCAGCCATGTTGACCTCAGTTTACCAAACACGGGCATAACAAGGCTCTCACCCCGATATCACCCCGTGTCGACCAGTAGATCTTAGACCACACACCACCGAGCCTCAACTAAGCGCACATCCCACACTACCGAAAGGCAAAAGAGCGGCCGGCTAAAGCCCCTTTTTTGCCTTCTTTTTTTTGGCCTTTTTCTTGGCCTTCGACTTCTTGCCGCTTGCCGCTTGATAGGTGACGCCGTCGTGCCCCTCACCCTCCTTGTAGACCGACCGCCAAGGAGGACACTCCCATACCCCGTCCGAGGCCTTCTTGCAGTGGACCTTCACCTGAGACCAGGCGAGAGCTGACGCGTACTTCTTGTCCTTACCCGCGGCTCTGAACCTGTCGTACTCCTTCACCCACTGCCGGCGCCACTGACGGTCCAGCGTGTTGATTCGCGCGCGCTGCTTCACCGACAAGCGCTTCGCCGTCTTCGCCTGGCGCTTGAGATCCCGAATACTCTTTCTGATCTCCGTGCCCTCAAGCCCGTGCGCCTCGAGGCGCTCCTGCTCCTGCTCCAGCTCAATCAAAAGCTGGTCGGCCCGCTCAGCCTGAATCTCCTCGGGAGACAGGGGCCCCCACTCCTTCGCTGCCCTCTCGGAACTGACCTTCGACTTCGCCATGCAGGCCCCTTAGAAAGCGGCCTCTTCTTGAGGCAGCCACGAGAAGATGTTTTTCTTCTGGAAGTAGATCGCCGTACCCGCTGGCAGGTCGTCGTTCTCGAGGAGGTCGTTGTCCACAGACCCGTGGAGCCTCCGCTTCTCGAACCCCGTCACCTTGACCCAAAAGCGCTCCTTATTGCGCGCCAACTTCACGAAATCGCCAGGCTTGATTCGCTTGAGATTGGACTCGGCAGGGACATCAAAAGAGTCGGGACTCTTCTTTGCCCGAGCCTTCGCGTCGACAAGGTCAGGGACCGAAATCGGATGGCTGCGACCCGAGGGCCTGCCTTCCGCGAAACGATGGTCGATCTCCATCTACGCCTCCGCCTCCTGCGCCGCGTATGCCGGCGCGCGATAGGAGACGGTCACCGTCCCACCGTCGACTTTGAGCCCTTTTACGCCGCCCAAGCCAGGTGCCATCATGCCCAGAACAATGGCCGACGACGTCAGCGCCTTGCCTTGCTCCAGCGTAATCTCTTCGGTCATGCAGACCTCTTCCGAACCCAGCATCTCGGCACCCTCGAATCCGCAGCCCATCTTGTGGGCAATCAGCGCCATCATCAGGTAGAAAGCCCCCTTCTGGCTCTGCGGCGAGGCCTCTGTAGGCGGCCATGTGCATTGCTCCTCGGGGAACATCCTGTCCATTACCGCTGACGTCACATCCACGAGGGCGTACTTCCCGTCCGACCATGCCTTGCGCACAATCGGTAGCGCGAACTCCTGCCAAAGCAGACCCAAATCCCCAGTCGCATCCCCCTCACCCAGGTTGCCACTCTTGAGCGTAATCTCGCAGTTCGTGCCGACGCTGAACATGGTGTCGCGGTACACCATAACCTTCTCGACCACCTTGGCCTCGTAGGCGCCGCTGGACGCGCGACGCAGGGCCCAAAATGCACCCACCGCCGTCAGGACGACTGGCAATCGGCTCGCCCGAGCCATTTTAGCCGCACTCCATCGCCAGCCGCTCCGCAATCGCCGCCGGTGCATGTCCCGTCAGGTCGCCCTTGAACAGCCTCTTCATGTCCTTGGGGTCTGCAAAGCAGATGGCCACTGGGTCCTCTTGCCCGTCAACAATCTCAATGCACGCGTAGCCCTCATCGTAGTTTACGCTGAGCACGTAGAAGACCTTGCCGTCCGTGAACACCGTGACCGCATCGGTCACGCCGCATCCCACCGGGCTCGCCATCCCCTTGCCGTGATGGCCAAAGACGCAGTTGTCACGGGCCTTGTCCCACACCAGCTCGTAGCTCGTAGAGCGCAGCTTGGTCAGCCCCTTCTTCTTCGAGGCCCTCTTCTTCGTGGCTTTCTTCTTTGCCTTCGCCATTAGCTCATAATCCGTTTCCCGACGCTTTTAGCAGCCGGCTTGTACTCAGAGATGTCCTGAGCGAGGCTGTTGTAAGCCTCGATGAGCCTCTTGTCCATTTCCCGACGGAAGGTCCACCGATGCAATGCGCCGAAGGGGTCCGGGTACCACTTGCAGGTGTTCATCCCGCGCAAAATGCCCCGGTAGTAGCCGATTTGCATCGCAGCAATAGAATCCCCCGGCACGCCGACTGAAGAGTCGAAAGCCAGGTTCCTCATTTCGTCCGAGGCGATGTTCCCCTTGGCCTCCTCGGTCTTGGCGCTGCTCAGTGGCCGGCTCATCAGGTCCCAGATGCCATCATTCTTGCGAGCCAGCTTCCTGCGCGCGCTCGAGTTCAATCGGGCGCGCTGGACAGGGTTGGCCTCAATGACGTCTTCCTCGCCCTGAACCAGACCCCAAATTGAGTTGATGATGCCGTAGGCCGCAGCTCCGTCGAGCAAGGGGCCGATGCGGCCACCATTCTTGCCCTCTCCGCCCACAGGCTTGCCGTCGTCCGTGAAGATCTGGACGTACCAGACCACGTCACCGGTTCGAGTCTGGCCCTTCTTGGGCTTCTCTCCGTAGATCTTCGCGGTCATGCGCGATGGCCCTTTGAGCTTCGTGCTCTTGCCGGCAGCTGGGAGCTTCGACCCGTCCGGGGTGTAGTTGCGGACGTTGAACTTCTCCATCGCCTTGACCACCTGCTCCTCACTTTTGCCTTCCTTCTGAAGACGAGCGTGCGTCACCGCAATCATCGGCAAAGCCCAGGTCAAAAGCGACGCTGTCGCCTCGGGGATAGCCTTCTTCCAATCCTTCTCATTGCCATCAGCAATGACCGTGGCACCATTGGAAAAGGTCACCCACTTCCAGGCACCGGGCATGCCCCGGTAAATCCGGTCTCCGTATTCGGCGTTCTCGCCCGGAGCGATGAAAAGTATGCCGGCTGGAGCTAGGGCTTCAGGCTCGTAGAGCCCCGTCTTGCCACTGAACTTCTTCTTGATGTCACTCTCGACCCTCTTGGCCACAACAGCGGCTACCTCGGCGCTCGAGGCGGGGTTAGAGCGGGCACGGGTGCGCCGAGATCCCGTGGGCCGGCTCCGGGCAGGCTTGGAAGCTGCCGCACGCGTGCGGCGCGGGTTCTTGCGGGCAGCTGGTTTATACAAAGCGTGGTAGGTGCGCATCGGGTTTGCCTACGTCCGGGTCCTGCGGATAGTACCACGAACCCGGCGGTTCACGGACCTCTCGGCCTTCGTCAACTTTCGCCCCGTCTTCGCGGCCTCCCTCGAGTGCGAGCGCATCCGATAGCGCCAGGTCGACTTGGCGAATCCAATCCTAATTCGCTTCTGAGGCTGATTCAGCCACCTCCGGCGCGACCACTCAAGCTTCTCCAGCTGGCCATCCTTATTCTCGACGTAGACATGGCTCCCGAGGATGTTGGCCTCCATGTCCTCGGCGATAGCCGCCGCACAGCATTCGAAAGTCTCAAATACCCCCAAAAACCGACCCTCTACCTGTCCGCAGGCGAAACCCTCTTCGAATTCGGCAACCATGTAGTCGTCTTGGTCGTAGAGAGGGAAGCTCTCCGGGTCGACATGAAACACTGGCCCCCAGCGCTGGATAAGCTCGTGGCGCGTCATCTCATCAGGCCCCAAGGGGCACACCCGAGAGCGACCCTCCAGCTCAATGATGGTCTTGAGCAGCTCGAGACGGTCGGTCACCCGGCTGCTCGTCGACATCGTGCGCAAGAGGTTCATGTCCACCATCGCCTGCTTGACCATCTGCTCGCGTGGGACGGTCTTGTAGGCGCGCAGGACGTTCATGGGGATGGCCACCGTCCAGACCCAGTAGGACTTCGTCGACGGGGCATCCCAGAACTGCCAGAAGGTGCCATCGTCGCTACGAAAAACGACGCCCCCACCATGCGTGAACGCGTCGTCATCTCCCGTCTTCTCGAGGACGGTTAAATCACCAACTTTGACGGGCCGCTTCATCGAAGACTTGGAGGTCCCTGGAACTCACTTGAGCGTAGACCCGCTTGACCTTATCAGGGCTGGAGGAGTCCGGGTACTTGAACTCTACCAGCCACATCCGAGAGCCGACGCCGAGTACCACGCGGCCTATCAGACCGCGTGGAAAGCTCTCTCCAGCGTCAACAACGTCTGCCGTCAGGCAAACCTTCACTAGCCGACCTGGAGCCAGCCGTCTGCGCCCATCGACGTAAAGACGCCGAACGAGTAGTCGGGAATGCCGATAAGCACTGAGCCCGCGGGGACCCCGTTGAGGGACTGACCAGCCTGCACCCCAACCCTCAGGTCGTTCGGGCCGCCAATGTGAACCGCGACAACCGTTCTACCCACCGCCGCCACGGCGTCAGGCAGAAGGGGGATGTAAACAACCGTTGTGTCGGCGATCATAACGGCCACGCTTCCAGTCGCGCTACCCGCTTCGGTGAAGTACTCAACCGAACCGTCGGTTCCGAGATTAATGGTGCGTTGAAAAAATCCTTGGTCTGACATGGTGCTCCCTTTAGGGCTCCTGCAGAGTACTACAGGACTTGTGCTAGGTACAAACGAAGACGGGGCGCCCAAAGAGCACCCCGTCTTAACAAACAAGCCCTAGGACTCAGCGATGATCAACCAGCCAGCGCTCCCCATGGAAACGAAGGTTTGGAAGGCGAGGGCTACAGCGAGGCCTGCCGAGTCGCCATCGACTATGCCGTCCAACGAGTCGCCGGACTGGACACCAACGGTCAGGATGGCGGAACCGGTGACGTTCACGACGGTTACAGTGCGACCCGCATTGGCCACCTGGTCGGGTAGCAAGATCGTGTATGGAGTAGCCACCACCGTCGTCGCGGTCACGACGCTGGCGGTGCCGGCGATGTTACCGGCCTCGGTCACGGACTGCCCGGCAAAACCCTCGCTGTTGATGCTTCTTTGAAAAAATCCTTGGTCTGACATTTGCTTATTCTCTCTTTTTGATTCTTGGAATCGGTTTGGGGTTGGCTGTTTTGGTCCTGCTTGGTGGGAGCGTCGTTAGACTCGGACCCAGCCGCCAGTACCGATTGAAACAAACTCCTGCACATTGTAAGGCACGCCAGCTGTGAGCACGGTCAGTGCGCCAGGTGTGCCGTTGACAGATTCTCCCGAGGTGGGCTGGATCGTCACATTCGCAGTTGAGTCCACGCTGATGATAGTGAACCGCTTCCCCTGGACCGTGGCCACAGGAGGAAGCGTGATGAACGCAGCACCGCCAGTCGTGTCGACGGCTACCACGGTGTCAGTAGGACCAAGAACCGAACTCGAGTCGACATCCAAAACGGGTGTCGCACCGACGTTGATGCTTGATTGAAAAAATCCTTGATCGGACATTTAGGTTACCTGTCTTCCTTTCGGCGCTGCGAAAAGCAGAGCACTACTTCTTCTCGAGCAAGGCTCTCAGGCCGCGGTTGATGCGGGCTGTTGCCTGGGCTGGCGTCTCAGTCGCGTAAGCACGGACCGCCGTCTTGCGCGCCTGCCCCTTGCGAGTGCCCTTGCGCTTGGCCACCTTCTTCTTGGCCACCTTCTTCTTGGCGACCTTCTTCTTGGCGGTCTTCTTGCGCTTGGCTGCTGCCAGCGTCTTCTTGCGCTTCGCTGCCGCTGCGGCCTTCTTGCGCTTCGCTGCTGCCAGCGTCTTCTTGCGCTTCGCTGCCGCTAGGGTCTTCTTGCGCTTCGCTGCAGCTGCTGCCTTCTTGCGGGTCGCAGCTGCCTTCTTGGCGGCTGCCTTTCGCTTGCGATCGACCTGAGCCTTGGAAGGACGCTTCTTGGCAGCCTTCTTCTTGGCAACCTTTTTCTTGGCAGGCTTGCGCTTGGCGACCTTCTTCTTCGCGGCCTTCTTCTTCGCGGGCTTGCGCTTGGCGACCTTGCGCTTGGCGACCTTTTTCTTGGCTACCTTCTTCTTGGCTACCTTTTTCTTGGCCTTCTTCTTGGGGTTCTTCTTGGCAACCTTTTTCTTGGCTACCTTTTTCTTGGCCACCTTACGCTTGGCAACCTTTTTCTTGGCCTTCTTCTTGGGGTTCTTTCGATTGTAGTTGTACACTTTGTATCCTCCGCTTGGATTTTCTATGAGCACAGTCTCGGAACGAGCCCCGTCCTCTTCGATGATTTCTTGGATGCCGTTGAGTGATCCCGCATTTCCGACGTAAGTCCCTGCCAGGTAAAGCAGGTACGACCCGTCGTCGTCCGGGACGATGATGTATGCCTCGGAGATGGAGTTTCGGGGCACGGGATCACCGCAATCCCCGCCCAAAGAGCAGGGGTTGGTGAGCAGTACCTTGTAGCTTCCATCAGGCATTTACGTCCTAGTTGTAGCGGGAGGCCCACTTCCCAGGGGGGAAGCCGCCGACCGCAATCTCGAGGGCGTTCAGGACGTTCTTGCCCGAGATGCCCTCATCCTCCTCCAGGTAGCCCGGGACGGCCTTACCAGCAAAAGGTCCAAGCTCGACAGGCATGTCGCCCTGGTTGTAATCCATCTGAAAATTCCGGACTACCGCGCGATCCTGGTCGCTTGATAGCGGGTCATTGGAGGCGGCAAGGGAAATGCCATATCCCAACTCACTAAATGCCAGCCTCACTGGGTAGGCGCTAGGATACAGCGCGGTGTTGTACCCCTTGGGGTCGCCGCTGGGGTTAGGCACGGTCTTCGGGTTTCCACCCGAGGATCCACCGCCCCCGCTGCTGCCCCCGCCACCGACAGGACCACCGCCGACATCTTCTTCAGTGGCGTCTCCCTCTGGATCGATTGTAGAGGTGGGAGCTGCTGCTGCCTTCTTCTTGCCCTTGAGAAGAAATAGGGCGGCTACTCCTGCGAGTGCCAATGCTGGTCCGGGTCCTTTTGCCATTTTGAAATACTCCGTTCGATTCTACAAAAATTGCTCTAGTTTGGCAATTCTCTTGATTTACAGGTTTTTGATTGCCTGGTTCAGCGAGAGCCACAGGTCGATGTAGGGCTCGTGAGCTGGTTTGTTCTTGTCGAGAACTTTTGGCGCAGCGTCATCATCCGAGATCGCGTAGAAGTAGGCCTGGTCGGTCTGCTCCGTCTGGTCTTCGTTGGGATAGTTCTTGACCGCCCACTCGGCGATCTCCACGAGCATGTAGTCGTGGTAGGCGTCCGGGTCTGCAGCCGCCCACGCGGCCAGCATCGGGGGCTTCACGTACTTGCTGTAGACCTGGTAGTAGAGCTTCGCCAGCGCAGGCGAGCCATTGAGCAAGGCCGTCCACGCGTTGTCGTAGCCATCACCCTCGTAGTCGCCCGGCGAAGGGATGACACCGTTGCACTCGGCGATCGCGTTGTTGTTGTCGAACAAGCGACGCGAGTACCAGTTGACCTGCGAGGAGCCAATCTCCTCAACCAGCTCGAGCGGCCCCTTGCCGTCGCCAAACTCGACCCAAAAAGAAGCGGGGTCGTAGAACTTGCCCTCGAACTCGATGACTGGATTCCAGTCACGACCGATCAAAGCCGACTCGCAGTCTTCAGAGGCAAAAAGCACGTTGTGCTCGCCGGCGGAGCCAGAAAGCTGGCTCCCAGCTGGCCACACCTTCCACTTCGCCTGCGCCACAATCTCCTCCTGCGTGGGGCCACCCTCACCATCGTCTTCGCCACCAAGCTCTTCCTCAAGCTCATCCTGAGTCTTCGCCTTTGGCGCCGAAGGCGTCTTGGTATCTGGCTCCTCGTTGTCATTGCCAATCTTCGGCTCCGAGTCCTTCTTGGCACCGGGAGCATCCTTCTTCTTGGAAAGGAAGTAGAGCGCGGCTGCGCCCGCAATGAGAAGTGCTGGTCCTGGTACTTTTGCCATCTAGAAATCTCTCCTTAGGGGGCGACGAAGTCGACCATGGCCGTCTGACCAGCCTCGACTGCGACGTACGAGGTGTAGACCTTCGGACCTACGCCAATTTCCACGATGTGCCATCCCGGATAGGCGGTCGCCTCGAAGTAGCCTTGAGCGTTGGTCGTGTAGGTCTTGTTCTGGATGCTGACGCTGGCGCCTGAGACGGGGACGGGGATCTCCGGACCGCCTTCGGCGGCGCTCATCAAGCGACCGACGATGATGCCAATCGTCGCTGGCGAGTCCGCCTTCGATGCCTGCTCGGGGGTCGAGGAGGTCGACACAGGAAGCTTCTTCCCGCTGTTGGTGGCCTGCTCCCACCAGTCACTGATGAAAGACTTGTACTCGTTCACCGCTGCGGGGTAGGACGAGATCCACTTTTGGACCCACGCCTGAGCTTGGCTGAACCAATTGGTAATGGCGGCCAGGCTGAACAGGTCCATCACCTTGAGCTGTGGTGCCTTCTCCGGCGGGGCACCCTTTGAGCCAGCCGTCGACTTCGTCAGGAAGCTCAGGTCGAAGAGGGAGGACATCTTGCGGGAGTTCTCCGGGAAGCGCTCGTCCCGAACCATCTGCTCCTGAAGCCCGTAGAGCCACATGCCCAACTGCGGGAACTTCATGAAAAAAGCCTCGAGCGCCTGATTGAAGGCCGCTTGCGAGCTGGGGGCGATACCGTTGTACCCCGCGTCCTCGTAGGTCGTCCCTACGTGGAACATGGGAGCCTCAAGAATGCAGGAGCCTGGGGGCTTCTCCGCGTACTTCGTATCCTTAATCCAGCCGTCCTTCTTGTCCGGAGCTTTGAGTTGCTCACGGAATCCAAGCGCGATGGACAATGCGGTGTACAGATCCATGATGGTCTTGCCCTGGATCGACAAGGGGTCACTCTGATTCAGAGTGGCGATGTATGCGTCCTGGGCATCGCTTTGATCCTTGAACGCCTTGAGGATTGCCGGCACGAGAACCTTCTCGTAGTACTCAGCGCCTACCACCACATTCCGGCAATCTGGCGAAATCCAGAAGCTCTTGGGCCCAAGGGTACCTGGGTTCCACGATCCGCCGCCCGCGCCAGTTCCCTTGGGAACCTTCGTGCCGCCACCAGATGGTGAACCAG
>Ga0307376_10005662_pt1 | contig 11217 bp, 7 predicted proteins | sample TR2MG_FD_202536 | JGI IMG/M metagenome (GOLD analysis project Ga0307376, IMG submission 202536) | Soil microbial communities from Risofladan, Vaasa, Finland - TR-2 | ecosystem: Environmental > Terrestrial > Soil > Coastal area > Acid sulfate soil | place: Finland: Risofladan, Vaasa | collected... | reverse complement strand
CATTGTCATCACAAGCATAACCGGATTTAAGCTTACCTTCCAGAATTGCCTGATGATATAAAGGTTTTCTCGCAGGTTCGCCGTTATAGTGAGGTGAATGACTGTAATTAAGGAAGCCTAAACATTCAATCAGTGAGAGTTCTTTGGGTCTTGAGTCTGAATATCCTCCGGTAAACCAGCACAACGATCCTGCGCTACCTCCAGCCAGTACTATTCCATTATCATAGGCTTTTCTTAAAAGTGTATCGATACCTTGTGCTTTCCAAATTGCAATCATATTAAGTGTATTTCCACCACCGACTATAATGGCATCAGAGGTAAGAATCTCTTCTTCAAATGTTTTTTGTTGAGGAGAAGAACTGATAAATGTTATTAAAACAGATGGTTTGAGAGGCAAACCTTCGCAGATTTTATACCAATAACCAACAACTCGCTGATCATCTGCAGCAGCAGTTGGTAAAAAGCAGATCCGTGGATTTTGTTTATTTGTAAGATCAGCAACATAACTGATGAAGACTCTGTCGAGTCCGTTTCCATAAACAAAGATCTTTTTCTCAATTTGTTGATTGGGTACATCCGACTTACTGGATGCACTCTGACAAGCGGGTGTTCCAAAGATGGTGATTGTTGTTAAAAGAGATATCAAAAATGTTTTCATTGTCAAGGATTTATCAATAAGTCATTTAGCTGATAATGATTCCTAATATTTTTTATTTCTAATTTGTCGATTCTATCGTTATTACCGGGTTTTCTCCAGGTCCGATAAGTAAATTACTCTTTTTTTTCTGAAGATTTACTTAATATATTATTTCTTTTTCAAAAAAATTACCAATTCAATAGTACTGATAAACAATAAAATTAGATCTAAAGTCCATAGAAACACCGATCCCTTAACTGGTAAGTCAAGGTTGCCAGAAATAAGCCATAATAGAAGAACAAATCCCCCACACAAGTTAATACAGATGGCTCCGGTTAATCCTAATCCTTTTGCAATATTATTAGCAGAATTACTATAGGCTTCAATAATTAGCGCAATTGTTATTCCCAGAAATACTGCTCCTAAAATATTAGGATAAAAATTACTGTAAGCCGAAGGTACGCCAAAAAAATCTGCCAATTTTGGTGAGAATGAAAGGAGCAGGATGGCTAAGATAAGATTAATTATAGCATCGATTAGCAAAATGATTCTTCTTTTCATAAATGCGCCGGTCAATTGATTTATAGTATATATAATTCATTAAATTCAAGTAGCCACAAAGTATCTTAAGCCTTTAATAATAGCGATGATGTGACAGAGATTCTGGATTGTAAAAATTAGGATTTTTAAAAATAATTGAAGGTTACTTTATGCAATTTAAGTTCCTGATTAAACTATTGAATTTGTAATAAACAATATATTCACTATTAAAACTTAATAACAGTTTATGGAATCATCTCTTTACCTCCATTTCATCAAGGAGGAATCCGGCATTTCCGAATTTCTCGGTGATAAAGAGAACGTACCTGATATCCACTGATATGCAACGCTGCAGATCATAATTGTAATTCCAGTCGCTGATCATGGCTTCATAATTTCCATCGAATGCCACACCAATTATCTCACCTTTGGCATTCATGACAGGGCTGCCGCTGTTTCCTCCGGTTATATCGCACTGGTTCAGGAATGCAACCGGCACATCATTTAGAACCGGATCTTTCCATCTGCCGAAATCTTTATTTTCTTCAAGATTGACCAGTTTTTCCGGAGCATCAAAGGGCTCCTCTCCGCTGTTTTTATCTATTACACCCCGGAGTGAGGTCATTGGATTGTACCAAATGGCATCCGCAGGTTTGTAGCCCTTTACGGGTCCCCAGGTAAAACGGATAGTACGGTTAGCATCGGGGTAAATAGCTGAACCCTTCCATTCGTATAGGGCATCAATGTACTCCTTCCTAAGAGCAGTCACGTTCGAGGCAAATACCTGGCTGGTATTATTTATTTCCTCAGACATAGGGAAGATACTTATTGCAAGTTGTAAAAGAGGATCATCAATTTTTTTAATATCAGCGGAACTTTTCCCAATTATACTTTTGGTAAAAGCGGGGTCTTTCAGACTAGTTTTATTATAAGCCTCATCTACCCATTGTTCCGGAGTCTTGCTTTTCCCTGTGAGGATATATTCCAGTCCAGGAATACGCTGATCAGAAGGCAATGCTGACGCCATTTTCAGAGCGCGTATAAGCAGAGCCTTATCAACTTGTTCGTAGTAGTCGTTATAAGTATAGATCAATCCTTCAGCATACTCTTTAAGACTCTCTTCATTCAAGCCTGGCTGCCTTTCAACAGAGGGTTTCTCCATCTCCTTTGTTACATAATAGATCTGAATGGCAAGGCTTAACATTGTACCTGAGAGACCCTGAAGCATATTAAAAACATCATCCCTGTTTTTTGTCTTAGCAATTATATCATACTGATCCTTGATCTTCGGCAGGATTCCACCATATTTTTCTTTGCGGTCAGGTGTACTATTGGTCCAGGTCATGAACTCTTTTTCAAAATCAAGCTTATTTTGAAGGAAATGGGTTTTTTTCATACCATCAATATTTCCCTGATAGTTTTTCATTGCATTGGCTAGTCCCCTGGTCATGCTCGCCATTTTCAGTTCTCCTGCAGGATCATTTTTAGTTAACTCCTCTGTGAGTGAAATGATCTCTCCGAAGTTTTTTACATTGAAAGGATAGTTATTATTAAGGTTCCAACTGACTGAGTTAGATGTACGGTAGCGTGTTGTGGAGCCGGGATACCCCATAATAAAGTTAAAATCACCCTCCTTAAGATTACTCTGCGCAACCTTCAACCATGTTTTTGGCTTATAGGGAACGTTTTCTGTGCTATATTCCCTACCCAAACCATCCGGACTGACATATACTCTCACGAACGAAAAATCGCCTGTATGTCTGGGCCACATCCAGTTGTCGATCTCACCACCATAATTACCAATAGACATCGGTGGAGCATAAACTATACGTATATCTTTGAAGACCTTATAAGTATACATTATATACTGTTTTCCGTTATACATAGATGCTACTTCTGCCTCAGTATCTTCCTTCTGTTTTCTTACAGCTTCTGTCATTTCTGCTATCCGGATATTAGCCTTTTTATCTTTTTCAACAGGATCTGTTAATCCTTTCACCGATTCAAGTACGTCAGTTGTGACATCCTTCATTTCAGTCATTAACATTGCCTGGTAGCCGGGAGCCTGGATCTCGGAGGAACGTTCTCTGGCAAGAAAACCATTGGTCAGATAGTTGTTATCCACACTTGAAGCCCTCTGAAGTGCGGTATAGGCTACATGATGGTTGGTCACAACCAGTCCTTCTGGAGATACGAACGATGCAGAACCTCCTCCCAACAGGAGAATGGCGTTTGCAAGGCAACTCTGATCAGGACTATATATTTGTTCGATGGGAATTATAAGTCCCTTCTTAGCCAGATCGAGCTGAGCCAGTTGGGTAAGCATCCACATCCCCTCCTGGGCAAAAGAGGAGAGGACTGTCAGAATACAAAACAGTGAGATGATAATTCGCTTTTTCATAAAACCTAAATTAATTTTTAAAAAAGATAGTAATTTAAGAAACTTTTGGATCACTATAAATATATACAGCAACAAAATCGATCAAAGCTAATAAGATAGCTCCTTTTATGAGGATCTCAGATGTCACCTTAATATCATTGGAGATTATCATTCAATAGATTTATAAAGAGTCAAAGCATTGTTGATAGATATTAGCAGCCAGGCTTAATAAGCTGGATATTTGCCTGGGTTACTCTCCTTATAGTAAACTCGGATAAATTGTTCTCCCGTATTTAGCTCTCAACCTCCGGGTTGTATTTCGGTTTCTTAAGTGTTGTTATATTTTGATTATGTTTCAATATGTAAGTTACTGCTTCTTGTAATTTTCACTTTTATATACCTTGACCATTTTTTCATATCTATTATAAATTATTTATAGTCTTCAGGTAATTTTCTGATCTTAGTAGCCTGCTCATAAGCATATCCCATTTTATAAAGTTTATCTTCCTGAAATGGTCTGGCTATAAATGTAATACCTACTGGCTCACCAGTTTCCCTGTAACCCATTGGAACTGTAAGGCATGGGTATTTAGCTACTGCTGCCTGACCAGCGTTCCGGTTATTGATTGACAGGATTGCATCCAATTGATTTGCTACCATAGGTTTCTCAAAAAAACTTACCCCATCTTTCTGTAATTTTAATTTTAATTGATTTAACTCTCCCTGACTGATGTCTTCTGCCACAATTTCTTCAAAACGACCTTGTCCATATGGGATTCTTATTAAAGTATCAAACTTATTATATTCAACTATGTCTGCCACAGAACTGAACTTAACTTCATGTGAGGCATATTTATTCAGATAATTCGGGAGGTCAACCTTCATATCAGCGCTGAGTAAGGTGGTGAAGCCCTCCATGTTCATTCTTTCAGGATCAAATTCAATTGCTATACCACCCAACGATATTATCTTTTCTATAGCCAGCTTATATATTGAATCGTTAAGAAAGTTTTTAAATACACCAAATCGAATTCCTTTAAGACTTGCGGTTGTAAGATCTTCCCAGTATCTAATATTTTTGGGATTATCCTTAGTGGCATTATCCGTACTGTCTTCTCCACTCATAGCCGAGAGGAGAATGGCATTGTCAATTACATTTCTGGTCATTGGACCGGGAGTATCCAATGTACTTGATATTGGAACAATACCCCCCCTGCTGAGCAAACCAACAGTGGGCTTTAGTCCTGCAACTGAATTTGCACTTGAAGGAGAAAGAATGGATCCGGAAGTCTCAGTACCAACTGCTGCAGCTGCATAGTTGGCTGCCATGGAAGTACCGCTTCCGGAACTTGATCCTCCTGTATCAAATACTTTACGACCATAAGGATTCAGAGTTTGTCCCCCAACAGCACTGTATCCATTAGGACAACGCATACAGAGATAGTTGGCCCATTCACTCAGGTTGACCTTTCCTAATATGATACCCCCTTTTTCTTTTATTCTTTCTACAATAAATGCATCTGATGTATTATTGTTTAATAGAGCAGAAGCCCCTGCTGTCGTAGGCAAGCCTTCCGTATTAATATTATCTTTCAGGAGGATTGGCATGCCATAAATAGGATGGTCTTTGTCCGATCTGTTTTCATCTCTTTTTCGAGCCTCATTCACTGCCTCAGGATTAATAGCAATTATGTTATAAAGTGATTTGTTTTTGTCATTTTCGAATTTTACTATCCTGTAAAGATACCACTGGGTAAGTTTTTCATAGGAGAGATCCCCGGATTGAATATGTGACTGGATGGTGGGTATATCCTGTTCAAGGATTAATGGTTTTAACTTCTGATAATCATCCTCAGAAAAATAGGATATTTGAGCTGAAACATTTTTCCATATTTCATTTTTATCCAGAATTTTTGACTGGATTAATTTATATTGCATATTTCTGGATCTGTGGTCAGCATTTTTTACCAATTCTTCGGATTCATCATAGGGTATCCATGGTGGGATTACTGTTACAGGCTGTTGCCTGCAAGCAAGCATAAGAAGCATCAATAGGGGGAGGATTTTTTTCATAAGTTATTTTTTTGTATTACCGTAATATTCTTTTATTCGTATCAGTTGATATTATGTAAAAAGTATATATATTTTAAAAGTAACGCAATTAATAGATTAATATAATGTCCGAAAAACTTATGCTGGTTCAGTACGTGTTTGTTAATTCTTTGATTTATTGGATAAGACAATTCAATCCTAAAATATTGAAACTATTTCTATCATCAGATTCAATGTACTCTTATTATTGTTCTTTTGGCTTATTACCCAGTTTAAAAGTCATTTTACCTCCATTTACAATTGTTGAAAACGGGACAAAGTTCTCAAAAAGGTCACTACCGTTGACTGATATAGACTGGATATAGATATTATGAGGACTATTATTTTCAGTTTCAATAATAAATTGTTTCCCTGAATAGTATCTTTTATTAAGATTGATGGTAATTTTATCGAAAAGAGGAGTTCCAATGCCAAATTTAGATTCAGGCTCTACTAATCCTTTTACATCAAAAAGGCCAATGCCTGCCATTACAAACCAAGCTCCCAACTGTCCCTGGTCTTCGTCCTGGCCAAAACCATAACCATGGATTCCCTCAGTACCATAAAAATTGTTACATATGGCCCTTACCCATTTTTGAGTCTTCGAGGGCATGCCTGAATAGTTAAACAACCATGAAGTATGTAAGCAGGGCTGATTACCATGGTTGTAAGGTTTGTTTATCCCGGCGAATGCATCTATTACTTCCCCTCCTCCAAACAGATCTTTCTGAGAGATGATAAAGGTACTATCGAGACGATTATTGAACTCATCCTTCCCGATTTTTGCAATTATTCCTTCAGGATCATGGGGTACATAAAATGAATACTGGTAAGCATTGCCCTCCTGGAATCCGTTAAAAGCTTCCACCGGGTCAAACTCTTCAACAAACTCTCCACTTTCGAGTTTGGGCCACATCAGTTTTCTCCCGGGGTGAAAGATCTTTTCCCATCCCTTTGACAGATTCATAAGCATATTATAATCCTGCTCTTTCCCAAGAGCTTTTGCAAACTGAGCTACAGCATAAGAAGTGTATGAGTATTCGAGAGTATGAGAGCATGAAAACTTCCACAATTCCGAATAACCTTTCATCCTGTCAATGTATGGTACATAACCATATTCCACAAATTTTCCAACATCCATTTTCCCGGCACCAAAAACCCGGTTGTCGGAAGATATTTCATTTTTGAGTGAAGCCTTGTATCCTTTCAGAATATCGTAATCCCTTATCCCACACATATATGCTGCGACTATTGCCAATGGAACCTGGTTTGTTCCGACGCCCGATATATACTTGCTTGCTGCCAATCCATCACCTAACCATCCGGCATCCTGGTAAACCAGTAAATGGCTTTTTATAAAATCGGAAAGGTATTCAGGATAGACCAGTGCCCATAATTGAATAAGGTTCCACTGTGTACCCCAGATTGCATCTGTATTGTATAGATTGTGTAAGGGGTTGTTATTCTTATCAAGAGGTATCTGACCAATCGTACCATCATTTTTAGGATAAGCTCCATTAATGTCGCTTGCCAGTCCACGACCCAGTAAAGCATGGTAAAGTCCGGTATAAAATTTCACTTTATCGTTATGAATCTTTCCTTCGATCTGAATACGTCCCAGGTAGGAGTTCCAGTTTTTGTGAGCAATATCTTTGGCATCATTAAAAGTTAATCCTTTTGCTTCAGTCTCAAAATTAAGCCTGGCATTTTCAACAGAAGTGTAAGAAAGACCTGCTTTTATCACAATGCTTTCATTATCAGTTGTGTTAAAGGTGAGATATAGCCCGGCACCGGCACCAACAGCTTCATTTATAACAGGCTCAGCAATTGAACCATGGAATATTCCATAAGATTCAGGCTTTTTATCAATAACAGCTGAGAAATACATAATAATACTTGATCCGGCCTGGTATTTCCTTACATATGCAGGAGTAGTTTCTACAAAACCTTCAATCCTGCCATCGTCAGTAAACGAAACCTTTGCATCTTTCACATTGCCACTTTCACCCTGCTTATTGCCTATATCAAAAAGAATATGTGACTGTTGTCCCGCAGGAAATGTATAGCGGTGATAACTAACCCTTTTTGTAGAAGTTACTTCAGCTTTAATTCCATAATCCTTCAATAGAACAGAGTAGTATCCTGGGGTGATGGTCTCATTTTCTCTATCGAAGGATGAACGGTAACCTGTTTCAACCGAATCGATGCCTCCCGGGACAGTTTTGAGTTTACCATTTGTTGGCATAAAAACAATACCCCCAATCTGATTCTCATGGAAATTTGGAAATCCTTCAATAGAGGTATGTCTGAAATCGTAACCAACAGCCTGCCAGCCACTGCGATTTCCAAGATGCCCGTTTGTTGACGGACCCGGTTTTGCCATTCCGAAAGGATTCGCCCCTGGTGCAACATGAAACCACCTGCAATGAGCTGTACCGATAAGTGGGTCAACATATTGGGTAAAATCTTCTGATTCTAGGATTGGCTTTCTAATGTTTTCACATGAAAGTAAGTAAAAGGAAAACATGACTATAACCAGAGACAAGACTAATATATTCTTCATATTCTTAATTCAGGGAATTTAGACCATTTTGGAGTTATTATAAACCTTGCGTCCAAAATACAATTTTACTGATATTATTTTTGATTTTTCATGTAAGTACTATAACAATATAACTAAACAACAGTGCAACATTAATTTTCTTTAACCTCAAAAACTACTTATTAGCATATTTGATTCGATTTGAGAGGATTCATTAATCCTATCATGATAATATTGCAGCAAATATTTAATTTTATTATTATATGAACCAGATAGTGCCTTTTTTTGATTGAAGTTATAAATGAGAAAAGGGATTTGTTTTAAGAAGCTCAACATTTTTTATAAAGGCAGGTGAATTATACAATGGATCAAAGGTGCGATTTTTTACAATTTCACCAGTTTTATGATTTATATATCCTTTTATAAACTGATGTGACAACTGATACTCGAAGTCGGAATTGTCAATTTTCTTACGAGGTAAATCTGTTAATATATTTTCATAAGAGTAGTTTTTGATACCTGCTTTTTCTAATTCCAATGAATAGAAATTTACTATGTCATTAGAAATACAGATTATAATAAGAAATTCTCCATAATACTTACGGCTGTTATGTTTGATAATTATGTCAAGTTTATCAGATGAAACAGGTATTGCGGTTTTGTAAAATGAATCAACAAACTTAAACCCATCATTAAGAATCCTCTTTGCAACCTCTTCCTCTTTAGTGTAATGCATAAACGTAACCACATCTTTTTCATTTCCAAGAATAAATTTCATTGAGTTTTCTTCAAGAATTTTATCAGCAAAATATTTGCTGTATATACTCAGTTTTTGAAGTTCCTCAAGAAACGTCATCATTTCATCTATACTACGGCTTTTCTCAATCCCTGATAATCTCTTTATAGTTGACTCAATAAATATATTCTTCTTTGTCAACTGATTATGAAGAAAAACAATATATATCAGTAAAAATATTATAATAACAATCAGCCCAATTTGTATTGCCATTTTCCTGCAATTTATAACACTATTTTTCCCTATTTTAAAAGTACGATATATTTATAATAACAACAATGATTAAAGACATAGAAACAATTTTCATAAATTATGGGTTAGAGGGGAAACCTGGGATATTACAATTCCTGTAAAAAATAATTCTGGTTAGTAGCGTTAGTAGTTGCTGCCAATATGCAGATTGCCTGGCTAATAAATTGGAGTATACTGATTTTCTTATTTTTGGTTCAGATTAAATCTACCAAAAAGTAGTATTTAAGAATGTTATATTATATTTTCTAAGAGGCAATCTCATATAGAATTACCATTTCAGTACTAAAATCATGACATAAGTTAATCTCAACAACGAGATGATTATGATTGATTCCTTGTTACCGGGAATATAAATTTAGTTCATAATAATCGTCATCCCACCTCCGCCGCTGTTGCCAAAACGCGGATTAACAACATTATTATATATTGAACCAAAAGTATAGGAAAAGCCAAAACTTGTAAAGTATTGGAATTGTGTAGCCAGTTCTTTTCTGCGAAGAAGTACTTCTTCGGTGGTAGCCCCTCCTTTAACCAATCCAAGCTGATCATGTATCAAAGATGCTCCTCCACCAAAGTTAACAGACAGCCCTTTGGTAATCCTTAAATCCATCCACCCATTAATAGAAAGATTGTTTTTAGACCAGTCGTGGAAATAGTTACTGTATTCCAGACTCACATCAATTGAACCCCACTTCTGGACTACCTCGTACGCTATTGAAAAATTATGTTGCATGTGTCCCTCTTTTGTTTTATCGTAGATTGTAGAATCAATATAACTCAAATAATTATAACCCACTGAATAGAGCAATCTGAGTTGTCTCCTCGTTGATTCTGAATAGGGGAAAAGGTCATATTCAATTCCCGGCATAAAGGTCGTTGACAAAGTAAGATTGCTGTAACTTGATGATCCTAAATACATTGATCCTCCATATGACCAATGGTCAGAAATACTCTTCACAATCAAAGCACTGAGAGACATCGAGTTATTGTCACTTGAAATAATTTCATCTTCAATGTCAAATTTATCCAAACCATACCTATATCTGGCTCTTAAATTAATCTTCCAGTCTTTTGTAACCCTTCCTGCAGTAATATTACCATTCAGATTGGTTGATTTATATGTTTGCTGCCCATCAAGCCACCCACTCAAGGAGGATCTGAATACCCAGCTATCCCATCTGTCAGATGATACAGTTTCGGAAAGCGGTTCACTAAAACTGATATTCATATACTTAGAGAGAGGAGTTTTGGCAACGTAGCGCATCAATCCCATTTTTAAAGCCTGAACCTCTTTAATCCTTCTTTCGTCCTGCGTTTCATCAGGCGAAGTGAAATATGATATTGTATCAGACATTCCGGCATTCTCATTCTGTCCAACAAGAAAATAGGTAAACTCACCGCCCCCCGAACCAGTCCTCTGATAAGTTGAGATAATATATACTCCTGCATCTTTAATATCTCTTACATAATTAACATATGGGATCTCTTTCCTGATATAATCATTTGCTTGCATATAAACGTTAAGAGCATCCTTACGTAGGGTATCAGATTGCAGACTTGCTTCCTGGGAGAAAGCAGGAAGAATAAGAAAACATAACAACTGAAAAATGATAAATCTTTTCATACGTTTATTTTTTATTTTCAATGGTCGTATGGAACAGCATTAAAAAAATAATCACTATTGTTTGTGTAAAAAATGATGATTTTTTTAAAACTTGTTTCATAGAGGTTGAATTGTTTGAAGTCGAAAGAGAAACGAAGGTAATCAAAGGATTATTACTTAGCTCAGGAATATTATGTTTAACATATCATTAACATATAGTTAAAAAATCCGGCACCGAAAATCGGATACCGGATCTCATCGAAGATATCGGTTCAGCATAAAAAGCGTTTCAATTCTTTTTATTCATTGTTGGGCATTAGTTTATTATTTACCAAAGTGATAAATATAATTATAAGACATTGCATTATCTTACAAT
>Ga0307376_10005661_pt1 | contig 11217 bp, 25 predicted proteins | sample TR2MG_FD_202536 | JGI IMG/M metagenome (GOLD analysis project Ga0307376, IMG submission 202536) | Soil microbial communities from Risofladan, Vaasa, Finland - TR-2 | ecosystem: Environmental > Terrestrial > Soil > Coastal area > Acid sulfate soil | place: Finland: Risofladan, Vaasa | collected... | reverse complement strand
TTATTTTTTTGCATTTGCAATTTAAATAAATATAATAAATATAAAGCCCATTTGCAACATAACTCGGTCAAATTTTAAACTCCATTTAGGAACTATAAAAGGATAACACAAAAAGAACTCCTGACTAACGCCAAAAGTCCTTTTAACCCAATAGCTCGATAGATTACCCAACCCATACCCAAGTGATTATGTATTTATTATTCCCAGGTATTTTCATTTCACTCATTATTCTTTCCAGATAATATTCCGGATATGCTTCTATGATTTCATCTCGTAATTCTCTTAACGTATCATCACATAGAGGCATGTAGGATTCTATTCTTATTCTATTTTCATCCCATTCTATATTATCCACCCCAGCAAGGTGCTCGAATACCACTGCTAAAATCTCTGCCCTTTTCTCTGACAAGTGCATCCTGATATCATCTATCCCCTCTTCAATTATTGATCCCGCATTTTTGAAGGTAGCGAATAGCTTCTCAGCCGCTCTCAAATCATAGGATTGGATTGCATCCTGCAGATCATCCTCAATTATCTTTTCCAACTGTTTCCACATATCAGGTTGCGATAGCTCGGTCGGGGATGGTTTGGGTTCTTTAAGTGCAATCATGTACTTCTCAGCCGGTCCTTTGTGGGGTAGATGCTTTTCGGTAATACCCAAGTTTTCAATAACATCTCCAAGGGATTTAATTTTGGTAAAATCATGGCATTGGTCAAGCCCAGTCTTTCTACATAAGGTAGTAACCAATTCTATCACCTTGTTAATTTCTTCTTCTTGTTTATTCATTTCGGTATACTTATAGGTTAATATTACTGCATTCTAGCATCTAATTGCACTAGTCATTAGATACTTATTCATTTGCATATTTAATGCACTAGATTTTATCTTCCAAGTGGTAGCCTGAAATCCCTTGTAACTCAAACCCATCATTGAATCTAATATTATAATATTCAAAGTTCCTCTCCCCTATTTTAGTAGCAGTCTCTTGGCCTGTGACCTTAGCTCTCCTTCCATCATACTTGGGGGGTATTACAGGATCAAATTCTGTAGAACCAAACCCTTTAAATCTAAAGGTAACATAATCACCCGCCTTCAAGGTCCATTCCACGGGTTTCTCAGGTTCTCCATATTCCTGTAATAACTCATACATAGCCCCATCACTTATCTCGATGAATAAAGTAGTGTACCCATCTCCTGGGTCCTCTTGTAAAGGTTCATCAAGCTCATCTGCCATGAATGCTATGGCTTGTATGTTATGGGCTAAACGTCTGAGAAAGTCTGAATCAAGGTGATCTACCTCGGTATCAGTAGCTATCATAATGGATTCACCAGGATTTGCAGACATGGTTACAACTCCCCCATCCCTTAAAAGAATACTCCATTCACATTCTGGGTCTTCTACTACAATCTTTTCAATTTTCATGGCATATCATTTAATCAAATATTATATTATGGATTGTATAACTTGGATCCCAAACATGTACTTCTATAATCCTATCATTCTTTGTAGGATCCGGCCCCTCATAACAAATTAGATGAACATGGTATGTTCCTTGATCAAGAGTGAATTCTTCCTTTACACCTTTTCTTATGCCTTGATCAATATGTGTCTCCCCTGTTATAATTTCAATCACCCTCAGTTGGGCATTATGATAATTATTCTTTACCGTGAGATTAGGCGGATCATTAAATACCCCACATGAGATAATGATTACCAGTGCTAATAAAAACATTAACTTTTTCATGGTCTTTTATATTTATTATAAATCATTTCCCACTGTTCATAAGAAATATACATATACATGTCCCATTCACCATCATTTTCCTCTGAAAATCTGTCCTCATATTCAAAATTAGAATCAGCTTCAAGATCAATCAATAAATTACCCAAAGCTATTAACCTCATTCCTGCATCAACTAATTTAATATGGTCCCAATCTAGATGAATCCTACAATCGGGGCACATGTAATTCTTATCATCGTAACAATAAAATGTAGTTCCCTCCGTCATCACTATTGTATATGCGTCTGGAGTTGAACCCGTTTCGTATATAATATTTTCTATTTTCATGAGTTTATAATTTTAAAGTTCGTGATCATCAGCGTATTGTTGTATGCCATAGGCTACTTCAAATTCAAATCTTTTCATAACCATGTCTCCTTTATTACTTGTTCAAAAATTACTTCTTCAATGGTGGTCTCACCAATCATGATATCTACCCACTTAGCTCGTACTGCTAGCATCCAATCCCCATAAATATTAATGAACGGTTCTAATCTATCACTGTTAGGATTCCTTTCTCCCATATAAACCAGAAATGCAGTACAGAGTTCCTCGGGTGGTGATTCTCCCATTAAGTCATAAAGACTGGTATCCCCTGGTTCTCTGTCCCCATCTGACCGGTAATCCGCCCAGTAGGTGAGAATAACTTTAAGTGCATATTGTCGTGTCATAATATTAAATTTTAGTTAAAGAGAGGGTCTTTTAGTGACCCTCTCTTACCTTTGATGGAAACAAAAGAACTCCGGTTTCCCGGAATTGTCTTTACCCAGCGGGTGGAGGATACCCCCTCCAGGGTACCCGCCAGCCATTGCCGTAATATGAGTATCTCATAGGAACGGTTGGGTTTTTGTAAAAGACGGGGGTATCGCTCCCCCGTCTTTCTAACGCTTGTTCTCGGCAATGTATTCTGCCATTTTTGTCTTCAGTACCCGACGGTCTTCGCCCCTCAGTTTTGCAATTTCCCGTTCCATCTTCCTGATCCCGTTACGGACCACTTGACGGAATGCCTTACGAGCAACGGTATTAGTGCATCCCTTAGGATAAATGTAATCGAGTGCTCGGTGTGTAATCACCTTCTGCAGTGTAACCTTTTTAGTGGTCCCCTCCAGTTTTTCCTTCGCAGTCTGCTTTGCAGCAAGCTTAACGACCTTTTTTGTTAGGGTTTTGGTCCCTGTCTTTGGTGTTGCCATAGTCTCTGTTTTGCATTTTAATTTGCAAATATAAATATATAAAATAAATAGCCCATAAGCAAAGTAACTCGGACATTTTTTACTCTATGGAACTCAAGCAGTTTATGAATTTTTTCGATGACTGATTTTTGTGTCATTCTATAATGTTTAATAATATAGTTTGTCCATCTAGTATATGTTGACCATAATCCCTGATAGCAGTAAAGAAGTGGTCAAGTTTTACCTTTTCTGCTGTTGTACGAGTTTCACTATCCCATGCTTCAGTAACGCAATCATTAAATTCTTCATCAGTAAAACTCATGATGTGGTCCATGGTATCAGATAACCCGTCCTCATCAATCATGTGAGCTAATTGCTTTAACCTTTTCATAATCCCTCTTATATTTACGTAGTTCACTTAATCCACATTTAATATCCCCACTGTACTTTAAAAGTATTCTAAATAAGAATCTGAGCCGAAGAAAATGGCTAACATCCTCATTACTAGCCCCATCAATCTCAGCATTAAGTAAGGTTTCCAGATCAGCGTGCATTTCAGGAGAAAGGTTGACCATCAGTTCTCCAAAGCCTTCATGATCCCCTTCCTCAGCAAGTTTTTTGAGATGGCGTTTAAGTAGGCTCATATTAAATAATAATTAAATATAATATAAAATTAATACATTTTGGGCTTATATGCAAACTAACTGGGACAATTTTTATTCTTCTGATTTATCAATTAAATCATATTCCCCACCCCAATAGGTATCCTCTAAATATCCAGGAATCTTTTTCTCCATATATTCCTGCATATCCTTTTCTGACATAGATTTGGATTTTGGTGCAATAGCTCGATCATGATTGATATACTTAGGGACCCATTCTCGTTCATTTGAATCCCATAACCAATAGCCATCAGAAACAGGTTCACTTGGAGCAGGGGGCATTTTACTATCGTTTTCAATCTTAGGTTCTATTCTCCAAAATGCCACAGCATAAATGGTAAAGGCCAAAGCTATTACAATCCATGTTATTATGCCTAATCTCTTCCGTCCCATATTATTAATACTTTAATAAGTACTGTAGGACTTCCTGATCCATATCGTCCTTTTTACTTTCTTTTGCCTTCAGATCTTCATTGTGATTAAGCTGGTAGTTGAAGGCATTGTAGATAAGCCAATCATTTGGTTCTCCCACACCCAAGATATCTAATTCTGTTCCCATCCTTTCAATCACATTTTCCTTCAACGTAACAGGAAATGCTGTTTCCTCAACCACTTCCTCAATCCTATCCATCCAGTCTTTTACTGAATTATCCTGCAATTCCCTGTATATTTCAAGGATTTCAGAAGCTTCTGCAAGAAATTCAGATGCCATCTCCATCACAGCCCCAAATGAGGTTTCCTTTCCAAGTTTAGGAGTGTGCATTTGCTTAATTCCTTTTTCCCATACTACCCCCATCATTCCATTAGAACAAATCTGTCTCCAAAATCCAGCCCGGAAATGATAACGGATTGATCCATCATAAGAATTAATTAATCTGATGCGAGGGAATACTGCATCATTTTTGGTCATTGCCATCACTTTTTCCGTTAATACAAAATCAATAAAAAAGCGAGCCCATCGTGACATTTTGATATGTTTCTCAACCTTGAAGAAACGGGACAATTCCTTTTCAAATTCCGGGATAATGGAATCATTTGGAACAAGGTAATAGAGTTCTGAGCAGTACTGGACTACTCTTTTTATCCCATCTGGTTTAGTCACCACAATTGCATGGCTAATACCAGACGGATGTTCAAAGCCAGGAGTAATCTCCTCGACAGGAACTTTTCTTACTGGGAAATAAATGTCTGTCATAGTTTTTGTTTAAAGTTTGACATCGTAACTGTTTAGAAACTAATTATATATAATGCAATATAATAAAAAAATTCACACAAAGCAAACTTTTAGGGTACGAACTTATCAATTAAGAATAAAATTCCTTTAAGTAGAGGATAGATTTACTAGATCAGATAAATCGATCCGTTTCAGAGTTTTAACATAACGCTTAGCTTCTGCGTAGGGTAAGGTATCTAAGAAGTGATAATATTGGTTAGGCTCGTAGATAATATCTAACCAATACTCTTGCCACATCTTATAATCCTTGACGGCATCGAACCAGTGATCGAATGATCCATGTCCTAATGCAGTACTTCTACATAAAGTTTCCCGATGGGTCGGCTCTTTCATTCCAAAAGGATTATTATAATCTTTAAAGGAAGAGGAAGTGAACCACCCTGTCTCGAGAATACTCTGTCTTAATACAATTTCAGGATTCTGGATACCCACAAACTGGATAGCCTCGTAAAAGGACTGGACCGAAAAGTCTACCTTGTAAAAGGATTCCTCTTTCATTCGTTTTAAGAATAAGAGGTTCTCCTTTTCGACCCAGTGTAATGAAATGATCGGAGCTTTCAGATTCGTGGTTATCAATGTTACCAATAGTATCCATAATAGCTTTCTCATTTATTGGGATTTGGTTAATACCGGCAAATAGGGCCTATTTCCCCGATTGCATTTCATCCACTCTTTTGTAGTTGATCTGTGAGTTATTTCTGATATGCTTAGCAAAGTAACTACCTTTGCTTTCAGCTTTCATCAAAGATTCCCAACCAGCTTGGGTAATAGGCCAATACTGATAGATCATCTGACTATGGAATTTGATTTCAAGGGTCATAATCTCTTCATCATACCCCATTTCGGCTATGTTCGATGACCCTTCAATTGTTAGTCTGTTCATGGTATTTAATTTTTAAATAAAATGAAATATAACATCTAATAAAGCCACTATAACCCCCAAAGCAAATAACCCTCCTATTGCTATAGCGATTTGAGTAAAGCATCCAATACCAGCAGCACCTATGTCCATACCTGCATTTCTCCAGGCATCGGCCTTCTGTTGAGTTCTTTGGTGTTCTAATGAATCCTTGTAGTTCATGGTATTAGTTTTTATTGTGAATTTCGTTAGATATAGTCCATACAAATAACTTATCCCATAGATTGGATAAAGCTTTAGGAAATCTATTCTCCCACCTATGTCCAAAGTTATGTAAAATATGTTTAAACACTATTGCATCTAATTCTTTCAATTCAAATACCTTCTCTGGGTCATCATTTAAACCCTCAAATTCTAAAATGGTTTTAATTAATTCCTTATCAAATTCCTTTCTACCAAATCCCATATCTGCCAAGATTTCTTCATACCTTTCTCCCTGATCATCTTCTCCGAGATCGGTTTTGATAAGTATATCACTCAATGAATTAAATTGGATTGAACATACTTCACGTACAATGGTTTTTTGAGCGTCTGTAAGCATTTGTTATTCCGTTTTATTCTGTGATAATTCAGGTAAATTTTCAACATAAGGTTTCCAACGGATAAAGAATTTTGAAAGGTTAGTATCAGGATCAATTTCATATCGCCTTAGCTCGAACCTAAATCTTTCTCTTTCTTCTTCCGTCATATAATGGGGGAATTTAACCATAGTAGTTTTCTTGAATACCTCCTTAGGTTTTTCAGGTATTGGAACTTTATATGCTTTTTTAAATTGCCCATTAAGGTAAACAACGATCCTTTCATCGTGTTCTGGTAACAACTGGATACCAAAGACCAGCATAGGATCATATTTATCAGCCTTTGGATTCTTCGCTGTACGGGTACAGAGTAGCATCCACTGATATTTCTCCTTATGTCGTTCTTTAATCTCCAGACCTGGAAATTCAAATGTTTCCAGAAAGTCATACATCATAAACCGGAATCCTCGATCACGAAGTAATTGTATTAATTGATCTTGATCCATTGCTATCCCAATTACTTCGTTTAATAGTTCTTCTCTTTGTTGTGGGTCTTGGAGGATTCTAATTGATTTCTTTCTTCCTTGTTTTGACCCAAGAGGTAAGATTCCTGTAAGTTGATCCAAATAAGTTTTAGCTTTCTCAATGTCATCCTTGCAATTCATAGTAAACTCTATCCGGAATAACCCCTCATGATTAAACTTTGGTCCAGAATACATTTCAGAATCTTGAGCAACCATCCGATCTTCTACCAGACGGCCCTCATCATCGAAAAATTGTATTCTCAGTTTTTTCTCCATGATCGATAAATTTGTTAAATTAAAACTAGAATACCCCTGTAAGTGATCAGGGGTATTCTAATCTGTGATAATCCCGATTAATCTTCTTCGGTTTTGGCAGCCGGCTTTTTCACTGCTTTCTTAGCGGCGGGTTTTACTTCTTTAGCATCTCCCTTTTCCTCTTTCTGTAGCTCCCGACGCATCTTTGCCCGATGCCTTTTCTTATCCTTGTCAGTGATACAGTCTTCAGGATAGTTATACTTTGTAACTCGTTCCTTACGGGGTTTGAGTTCCTTAGCAGCGGATTTCACTTCATCCATTACAGTACGAGCTGCTTCAACCTTGCCTTCTGCTGCTTCCAGCTTCTTTGCAACTTCTGCATCCTCGACCGGCTTATTTCTCCGGATTTTGTTTTCCGCTTTAAATTCACGGAGGGCCACCCTTTCATTGGCCAGATTTTCTTTTGCAGTGTCTAATTGCGCAAGAGCATCTTCATAATTTTTCGGCTTTGTCATAGCTAATAAAAATTTAATTAAGTAAATAAAAAAACCTGTTATATATAAGAATAGTAGATTTCCTCTACTGAACTTTCGTAATTAACTAGATAGGATCTAACTTTAACAATCCTTCTTTAGTCCCATCATTTTGTAGCCAATCCTTAAAAGCTTTTAGTTTCTCAGTATTTGTTAAATCCACATTCGCTACCATTCTATTAAACTCTTTTAAAGAATCAAATCCATGGTGTTTAAAAATCTCTTCCATCTCAACTAGTTGTTATGATAATACCCGATCTTATAAATCTAATAGTATAATGAACAACGTTTTTCACGTGCAAATGAACCAAAGCTGATGCCTCTTCTTCAGTGACATTTACAAAGTACAGATTAAATCTTTCCTGTACTAATATCCTAGGATTCCTCCTATGAGATCGAGATCTCTTACCCTGAACATGGCAAATGTTACCAACTGTCCCAATCCTCTTAGCCTTTTTAATTAAATCAGTACCTTTTATTTCCAGTTGCATTTTTCTCTTCATGAAAATATCACCCTTAATCTTTCCCTCATACTCTTTTATCAGTTCCCTAAGTTGGGTTCTGCATATTTCATATTGCTGATTTATTTCTTGGTAACGATTCATAACAACATTCGTTTGTGATGAAACTTATTACTAATCGCATGATAATACTCTGGGCTATCAGTATTATAGTTTTTATAGTCTAGATCATACATCTCTTTGATATATCTTTCTAATCTAAGTTCATAACCATGATCAAATGCTAGCAAATTCTTTATATAAATATATATTGTATCTCTTTGTATTGCAAGAGTATGACTAGCATAGCTTCTAATGTCTTTGTAACCTGCCCTTGTTGCTATACTTTTACAACTCTTTATCATCCAATGTTTATAATTGAAATAGGCTGTGAAAAAGTGGTTAGCTAAATGAATCCAAATTTGAACTTTTAGACTTTCTCCTATGATCCATAATCCGTGATGGATAGTTGAAGCATCTGGTGGGAGCATATCTCTATACATTAACTTAACCCTACAAAGTTTTGCAAATATATATAATATATTATAAAAGTCCTCATGAACAGTTTGCTGTGTTGGGACCTCCCAAGGGATATAGCAGTAAGGTGATGATTCAGGTGAGTCGTTATTGAGTGTATCAATGAAAGACTTCAGAGATTCTAAGAAACGAGGAGTAAATTTATCGTTGTAGACTTCTGATGGCTGAAAAAAACATGTGTATTTATATAAATTTTGCATAATGCAATAATAATATAAATAAGACTCTTATGCAAAGTAACTCGGACTTTTTTAGGTCTGGATTGTATCTCGATTTTCTCCCCTGACTTTATCTCTCTTAGATCGCTCTTGAAGCATTCGATCAATAAGAATACCCAGATCATCATCCTTTAAATCAATAACCAAGGCAAGGATCTGATTAATCTTGCCTTGGTCAAATTTTTGTCCTGAATCTGCCTTGAGTACCATTACTTTTTCTTGGGTTTGATTGGAGGTGGAGTAATATTTATTTCTTTTGCGATAGCTCGACGGAGTTTATCCTCATCCTCTTTTTCATCGAAATCATTGGGATCCGTGTTCAAACTATTTTCATCGCAAAGATCATTAAGTTCATCGTAATCCATCTCAACCAGATCCTCCCAGGTATAGGTATCATCCGGAGTCTCTGAACTTGCAGCCTCTGAAGCTGGTTCTTCAGCCAGAACTTCTACCCCAATTTCCTCCGCAACTTCTTTCCTGAATTCATCCACTTCCTCTTCTCCATAATCCGCAGGATCAGTTCCGAGGTCGTTTTCATTACAGAGTTCCTTTAGCTCCTTATAACCCATAGCCTCCAGATCAGCCCAAGTATAATCATCACCTTCCGGTTCAGGCTCAGGATCAACTTTCTTTTCAAGTTTCTTCTCAGCCGAAGCTTTATTGTGCTTTTTTTCTTCAGGATCTGCAGCGGCTTCTGGGATTAATCCAACAAAGTCCCTTAACTCATCAAGTGACAGATCAGGAGTAACTACCTTAACGATTGCTACTTCCTCGTCATCGAGTAAGAGAGCTTGGTACCCACTTTCAAGTTCCAAGACTTTTGTGATTGTTTTACCTTCCATAGTTCTAAGTTTTATTAAACATTAATATCCTAATATATAATATAATAGTACCTACGTAGTAAGGCTATCATAATCCACTAGATACCTAAGAGCCTTATTAATACCCTGGATACTATCCCCAAAATGACCTAACCCCGTATTACAATAATGGCATAATAATCCCCTGACCCTATTAGTTTTATGATCATGATCTACAGTTAATATTTTATCTGGTACCTGACCACAAATATCACATTTCCCCTTTCTCTGTTTAACCATTTCATGATATTCCTCAAGAGATATCCCATATTTCCTTTTAAATCTATAATCCCTTTTCTTATCAAGATGTTTTCCTTTATAATAATCATTTTCCCTTCTTTCCCTTTCCCTTATTACCATACATGGTTTACAATAGGATTTAAGGTATTCTTTATTTTTATATTTTACCTTACTGAATTCTGATTCACCCTTAAGTACTTTACACTTTTTACAAACTTTCTTCATGACCTTTTTTATCTAGAAAATCTAGTCTAGAAAACATATTATGTTCTCTTTTTAAGCCCCCAGACTGCTGATCGGGTATATCCGGGTATACCCATCCAAGCTTGAAAATCATATATATTCCAATCATACAAATCCTTTTCTTTCGCAGTATGCCAGCATATTTCTGGGTGAGCTAATTGAGGATTGATATGTATAGTCTCTACATAACTCTCACCATCAAAGAAATCCATCTCAGATTTAATCTGAAACCCCCTGGCCATCAATTCTTTAACCACCTTTTCCTCATCCTTTGGTATGGCACTAACAGTATTACAATGTTTATGAATCCTAGTTTTCCATTTAGTATAAATAAATATTGCCACCGTTGCCATATCATATAATCCTATATTGTAATATTCATTTAATACTCTTACGATATTACAAATATGCCTAATATCCTTAGGCCATTCATACTTCTTTTTAAATACCTTAAGCCCTTCTACTGGCTTTGAATAAGCCCAATGATTATCTCTATAATGACTTAATCGCTTAATAAATAAAACAGGTTGATCATCCAAGATTTCCCAGACTGCTGTTTCGGTTACTTTCGGAAGTCTTTTTTTCTGTTTCATCTTTTTTCTTTCCTTATTTCTGAAGATTTGCCTATCAAGTTGAGAAATAGCATTAGCTGGGTAATTGAATTTGGCGGTATGTTGGCCATGTTTTTTCTTTATATTAATAAAGTCCCTAAGTCCATATTTAAGGGCTACTTTATAATTGATAACATCGAAATTTTTATCATAATATTTGTCCCTAAATTGTATAGCCTGCATTTTATTATCCAAATGCTTACGGACAAGAACTGGTTTATGGAAATCTCTTAAATCTACCAAATACCATTTCCACTTTTGAACCTTAAACCGTTCTCCAAGTAATTTATCCCTTGGCATTATCCCAATACTTTCAACCCTTGTTTCTTTAACCAAGATATAGACTTATTATTCTTACCCTGATATTTTATTTCTGTATTCCAAATTCTCCATCTAGGATGATATCTTAA
>Ga0307376_10005660_pt1 | contig 11218 bp, 8 predicted proteins | sample TR2MG_FD_202536 | JGI IMG/M metagenome (GOLD analysis project Ga0307376, IMG submission 202536) | Soil microbial communities from Risofladan, Vaasa, Finland - TR-2 | ecosystem: Environmental > Terrestrial > Soil > Coastal area > Acid sulfate soil | place: Finland: Risofladan, Vaasa | collected... | reverse complement strand
TACAGTGCAGTCAACCTGGGCGACCTGGCAAATAGTGTCCCTTATCTGACGAATACTGGGACTATTCCCCAATAGTCCACTCTTATCCATCTCTCTATTGCGCAGATAATTCAGTTCATCAATATACTGCTTGGTTAGCTTTTCAGAGTACTCAAGTTGTTCTTGCAATTTAATTAACTCAGTTACATCTCTCATTACCGAAAGTATTTGAATTACCTGGCCATAATCGTCAAGAATAGGATTGGCAGCAAATATAACTTTTCTATCGTTAATGAGCGATACAAGCGCAATCGTTCTCTTTTCCCGTACTACCCTGGAGGTGATCAGATCAGGAGTCAATCTTTTTTCTACCAATAACGTGGCGTCGCCACCCTTGATTTTATCCTCCTTGATGCCGCTCATCTTGATGAAAGCCTTATTGGCAGCAATGATGGTCCCGCCCGTATCGGTAAGATATATTCCGTCGCAAAGGACGTCGCCGATCGTCAAGGCTTCCAAATCAGTGCCCAAGTACAGCGGTGATCCGCTATTAGTACCGTCCAGCAAGGTCTGACCGGGAATATTCCCCTGGATTAATCCTTTGATTAAATCATTGGAATTAAGTCCGGTAGAATGCATCATCATATCCATTTGCTTTTTGACACTATCATCAATATCCAAAATGTGCTCAGCCACTTGGTCTCCCCCTTAGGAAAATGATGAATATTCTGTCAACTTGACACCCAAGTGCATCTCTTCTTCCGGTTCTCCCACAACGAGCGGCCATACACCGGCCGGGTAGAAGCCCCGCCGGTCGCCACGAACATCCCTACCCCTAAGTGTAAGGCTATTGCGACGATCACTCAAATGCCGTTTCCCGCTGAAAAACAGAGGTAGGCGGAGAATACTCCCTCTCCCAGGCCGGAGCGTCGTCTGTCCCTCTTACGGCCCCGACGTCCCCCTCCAGCAGTGCTGGCATGGCCCAAGACCGGAGACAGGTGAACCCCGGGGATCTTCACCCGGGGTTCACCTTGAAGGAGGGTCCGCCGGCACTACGTCCCCGCCGGATACTTATGATGGAGCTTGAGCAGTTCAACCAGGACCCGGTCCCGGAACCGGCAGGCGTCTTCAGTTGTTGTTCCAATGTGAGCCGGCAGGTTGGCCAGTTCCTGGAGGACGCCCTTTTCGGCAAGGTCGGGCCAGTCGGCCGGCATCTCCTTCCAGGCGGCCAAATCCGCCAGCACCGGCCCCGCCGACGGGGCGAGCATGCTCATGAGTCCCTTGATGCCGCCGGGTCCGCCGCCCAGGTGATAGAGCAGGTTGGGGCCGAAGATGGCCCAGCGCAGGCCCGGCCCGAAATTTATGGCCTTGTCGGCGTCCTCCACTGAGCACACACCGCGGGTCACCAGATCCACGACTTCCCTATTGACGGCCATTTGCAGCCTGTTGGCAATAAATCCCGGCACTTCCTTGTTCAATACTATCGGCTCTTTCCCCAGGGATTTATAAAAATTAACGCTTGCGCTCACAGTTTCCGCCGCCGTCTGCTCGCCCTTGGTGATTTCCACCAGGGGCACCAGGTGAGGCGGGTTATAAGGATGGCCGCCGATACATCTTTCCGGCCTCTTGGCATACTTGGCGATCATACTGATAAGCAATCCCGAACTACTGCTGGCGTATATCGCCCCGGGACCGGCATGCTCGTCTATCTGCGCCAGTATGCCTTGTTTAACCTCGTAACTCTCCGGGCCGTTTTCCTGGATAAACTGGACATCTCCAACGGCATCCCCAATATCGGTGGTGTAATGCACAAGTGATAAGCTATGCTCAATTTGTTCTTCCTTAATGATATTCCCGGCCGCGAGGAAACGAAGGTTCCTCCTGATGGCCTCCCCGGCCACGGCCAGCTGCTTTTCATTGACGTCATAAAGATTAACCGGATACCCCTGGACAATGAAATTGGTCGCCCAGCTCGACCCAATGGTGCCTGAACCTATGCAGGCAACTCTTTTGATTTCTCCCATCATAAACGGTCCACCCTTTCCGCCGCCTTTCTTTCCTTCCAGGCGGCAATTTCTTGAGCCGTACCCGTATGAATCACTCCGGCGGGGCAGGCGGCTTCACACGCCGTCCGCCTTCCTCTTTCCCGGTCTTCCCTGTGGCCGCACAGATTACAAAGCATAACCTTCCCGTCGTAAAACCGGGGGACTTTCCAAGGACAAACCGCCAGGCAAAGTTGGCAGCCGGTGCACTGATCCCTCTTAACCATTGTTATCTTTGTTTCCGGGTCCTTGTAGAGGGCGGCAACGGAGCAGGCCTCGACGCACGGGGCGGGGAGGCAATGCCGGCACATAACAGGCTGGAAATACTGGTAGACCGCTTCGCCGCTAACATCCGGTCCAACCTCGGCAACCCGGATGAAGGCGGGCGCTGTCTGGTCAGGCCGAGGCGGATTGACCGGATGGGGGGGCAAATTATGTTCCAGTTTGCAGGCCACCACGCATGCGTAGCACCCGACGCACTTATCCCGTTCGATGAAAACAAGCCTTGTCACCCGCTATCCCTCCACCTTGGAGACCCTGCACAGCAGGGCCCGCAAATTGGTGGAACCGATAGCAGGGTCGTAGGGAGGTTCGTTAGACGTCAATACATTGGCATTACTATCCCACAACCCGTGATCGGGGGAAGGGTCTTCGGGATACCACCAGGAGGCGGAAATAGCCACCACCCTGGGATCTATGCCCCGAAACAAGCTCGCCACCTGTTTAATTCTCCCTCTGGGGCTTTCAACCCAGACCCAGTCTCCTTCGGCAATGCCCAGTTTCCCGGCCGTTTCCGGGTGGATCTGCACGATGGGGTACGGCTGCCGTTCCCTGAGCCAGGGAACCTGCCGGTACTGGGAGAGGAAATAATTGGGCGACCGCACTCCGGTGGAAAGGATCAACGGATAATCTTTGGCTAACGCGGATGCAGCGTATGGGCTCTCCGGAGGTTCCCGGTAGAATGGCAGCGGGTCATAACCAAGGCGCTCCATAATAGTAGAGTACAGTTCCACTTTACCGGTAGGAGTAGCGAAGCCACCCCCTTTCTGCCAGTAATCGGTCTGATACTTAAAATATGGTTGTTCATTGCTCATTTTCGCCAGAAAGCCCAGATTGGAAAACTCCCGCCAGCTAATATTGGCCTTTCTCAGTTGATGGTCCAGCATCTCCTCTACATTGTCAAACCAGTACTGCGGAGCAAGCCTCTTCCCCAGCTCGTTAAAAATTTTGTTATTCGCCCAGGCTTCTCCAGGTGGTTCGACGACTTTATTTATGGCCCCGATCATGAAACGGGGGTGCATGTCATAAATGTCGTCTATCTCCAACCAGTGAGCGGCCGGCAATACGACATCCGCATATTCGGCAGTGGGAGACATGTAAAGTTCGACAACGGATAGGGATTCCAGGTTCAGCAGACCCTTCAGCACATCTTTCGTATTCTCATAGCATACTAAAGGATTGGAGCCCTGGATATGCATAACCCGGATCGGACCGGTTCCATCTTTCAACTGCTTGAAAACGGTAACCATGTGGCACATACCGAATAACGGTGAGCAAAGCAGTTTGAATGTATCCGCGCCGACCGGCATCTCTTCCGGTGCCGGAACTTCGCTGGCAAAATGCTCCATCGGGCCGGTATCCGGCGGTACCCAGTTAACCATGCTACCCGGCCGTTCAATATTTCCCGTAACCGCCATCAGGGATACTATGGCCCGCAGAGTCTGCACGGAATTGCTCCCGGCGTCGAGGCTCATGCCCACCTGGATGCACGCAGGCCCCTGGGTGGCAAAGATCCTCGCCGCCTGTACGATTTTTTCCCTGGGAACCCAGGTTATCCCGGCCACCCGCTCCGGCGTATACTCCTGCACTCTTTCCTTCAGCATCCCAAAACCGTACGTCCATTGCGCCACGAAATCCTTATCGTACAACTCCTCGTTAATAATGACATACAGCATGCCCAGGGCGAGGGCGGCATCCGTACCGGGGCGGAGCTGCAGCCAGACGTCCGCCCGGGCAGCCAGACGGGTTGCCCGCGGGTCCACCAGGATGAGGTGCTCCGCCTTTTCCAGCGAGCTCAAAAACCACACTGCCATTTCGCCGTCGGCGTTAGTGATCTCCAACTGTTTCCCCCAGGAAATCTGGGTCCGCGGGTATTGACCACCCCATCCGTGATAGTCACAATACAGGCGACCGCCTACCATCATGTCGAAAACAGCCATCCTGGGAGCAAAGCAAAAGTGGGCGGGAAAGCCCACGTTCGGCGTGCCGATGGACCGGGCAAAACGGAAAGTATAGCGGTTGAACCCCCTTCCCGTACCCTGACACACGGCGATTGAACCAGCCCCGTGCTCGGCCGCGCTTTGCTTCATCTTATCGCTTACGAGATGGAGAGCTTCGTCCCAGTCGATTCTCTGCCACCTTCCCCCTCCCCGCGGGCCTTGCCGCTTCAGGGGGTACAGCAACCGGTTGGGATTGGATATTTCCTGCACACTCGCCAAGCCCTTGGCGCACATGGTTCCCCGCGTGGGCGAAGCAGGATTGCCCTGCAGGCGAGTGATCTTCCCATCCTCCAGGGTGACGAGAACCCCGCAACCACCGTGACAACTCTTGCAGGTAGTCTTAATTACCGTTCTGGCGGGGCTCACTTTAAAGCCCTCTGCACCAGGGTTCTGGCGATCTCCACCTTGTACCCGTTCCCCGCAAGGGGCCTCGCCCCGGCCAGGGCGAGCCTAGCCACTTCCGCCACCGTCTCAGCGCACAATTCTCTGCCTTTTAAATACTCCTCTGCCTGCCGGGCCCGGACAGGGCCGGGGGCCACCGCCCCCAGGACCAGACGGGCACCGGTGCAGGTCCCTTCCTGAAGGGTGATGAGCGCGGCCACGCTGACCACGGCGAAGTCGATGGGCTGCCGCAGAGTGAACTTGAGGAAGGTCTGTCGGGCAGCAGGGTCAGGCTTGGGGATGTACACAGCCGTAATTATTTCGGCGGGGCCGAGAACGTTCCCCACCGGGGTGTAAAACTCCGCCACCGGGAGGCGGCGGGTGCCCCCGGTCCCCGCCAGGACCAGCGTCGCCCCCAGGGCGGTGAGGGCAACCGCTGTATCGGAGGGGCAGACCGCATGGCACTGCCCGGCCCCCATAACGGCGTGGTAACGATTTTCACCGGCTGCGGCCGGACAGGTCTTCCCCCCTTTCCGGAAGCAACTGATCATGCCGCCGATCTCCTCAGGGTAGCGATAGTACCAGCAGCGGGTATCCTGACAGATGTTGCCGCCGATCGTGGCCATGTTGCGGATCTGGGGCGAGGCGACGGTTTGGGCGGCCTCTCTAAGCAGAGGACAGATCCCGGCGATAGTGGGCGAGGCAACGATGTCAGCCAGGCTGGTTAACGAACCTATGCTTAGCGCGTCTGCGTCCTCTTCAACCCTGTTGAGGCCGGGGATCGTTTTCAGGTTGATGACCGCCTCCGGGTAGTCAGGCAGGATACGGTCCTTCAAGACCCCGAGCAGATCGGTGCCCCCGGCATTGAGTTTGGCCTTGCCTTCGTACCGGGCGAGCAGTTGGACCGCTTCCTCCACCGAGCGGGCATTGATATGGGTAAACGGCTTCATCGTTTTCCCCTCCCCGGCGCCCCAGGCAGCTTCCCCAGGGCCCTTAAGATCTTGTCGGGGGTGAGGGGGTAATCGGTCAGCCGCACCCCTATCGCGTTGGAAACGGCCATGAGGACGGCGGACGGTCCGGGGGACGGGGCGATCTCGCCCACGCCGACGGCGTGGAAGCGATGGCTGGGAAGGGGTGTTTCGAGGATAACATGTTCCATCGCCGGCAGCTCAGCAAAGGTACGCCACTTGTAGTCGATCATGTTGGCGTTCATAATGCGTCCCAGCCGGGTATCCAGCACCGTCTCCTCAAAGAGGGCGCTGTCGATGCCCGCGGAGCCCAGGCAGCCGTTGAGCTGGTTGGTAAGCGAAAGGGGATCGATGATCTGTCCGACATCGGTGGCGCCTACTACCCGGATGAGATCCACCTTGCCGGTGCCGGTGTCGACTTCCACTTCGGTGAAGATCATCATAAAGTTGGGTAGGGTGAAATCAGGCTGGAAACGGCCGCGTCCCAGGCAGGTGCCAAAGTAGCGCATCCCCTTGATCCAGGGGAGCCGCGGTCCGGTTTTCCCTTGGACATAGACCAGCCCGTCTTCGGTTGCCAAATCTTCCGGTTGCACGCCGAAATGGGGGGCCATCAGTTCGAAAAGCTGCCTTTTGGCATCCTCGGCGGCGGCGATGACCGCCCCGCCGATGGCATAGGTGCCCCGCGAACCGACGGGTCCGAACTCGAAGGGGTTGATGCGGGAGTCGCACGCCGTTACGGAGACCCGCTCCAGGGGAATCTGGAGTATTTCGGCGACCATCTTGCAGATATTGCTACGCTGACCCGTGCCGTGTTCGGCCAGGCCGGAGTGGATGGTGGCCGTACCGTCGGGATCAAGGCGGACAAAGGCCTCGGATACATCCTCGCCGACGTCGGCGTTCCCGTGGACGCCGACCCCGACACCCCGCCGCCGCTCGCCGTCTTGGCTGGTGGGCACCAGCCACCCCTTCCATTTCTCCCGCCAGCCGAAGGTCGCGGCGCCCTTTTCCATGGCCGCCGCATAGTCGGTACCCCTGCTCACCCACCAGTTGCCGTCACGCCAATAATAGCCGTCGCCCGGCTTAACGTAGTTCTTTTTAAAAAACTCAACCGGATCAAGACCGGCCTTCTCCATGGCCATGGTGAGGAGCGGGAGCAACGCGCATTTCAGTTCCTGGCCACCGAAGCCCCGCACCTGGCCGGAAGGCGTCCGGTTGGTGCAAACCACCTGCGGTCTGAGATCCCAGTTGGCACACCGGATCGCGAGCTGCGCCTCACCGCACCCCACGGCGACCATGCCCTGGGCTATTTCCGAGAAGGCGCCCGTGTTGACCAGCCAATCGCCCGAGAAGAACGTTACGGTACCGTCCTTCTTCAGGCCGACCCGGCCATGCAGGCGGGATCCCAGCCGGACCGTAAAGGCCGCCAGGTGTTCCGCCCGGCTGTAACAGAGCTTGACCGGCCGGCCGGTTTTTTGCGCGAGGGCGGCGGCCGGAAAAACATACTGCCAGGTCATATACTTGGAACCATAGCTCCCTCCCACAGGGCTCCCGATGGTCCGCACATTTATGGATCCCAGCCACCGCTGGAGAGTAACCTTGAGCATGTGGGGGCCTTGGGAGGCCGGCCATACGGTCAAGGTATCCGTCCCTTCCCATGCCGCGATCACGCTGGGAGATTCCGGGGGCAGCGGATTGGGGATGTTTTCATAGGCGCAGGTTCCCTCCACGATGAAATCGGCCTCGGCGACGCCCCGCTCGATATCACCGGTGACCAGTTCCTGGAGGGGGTGCGGTCCGAACACGCGGATGCCCCGCGGTAGGACGTTGCCGGGGAACTGTTCATACAACCGCGGCGCCCCCGGTTGCAGGGCCTCTTCCACGTCGTAGACCGCGGGGAGGGGTTCATACTCGACTTTGATCAGGCGGAGAGCCTCTTCGCCTATGTCCTCCGTCTCGGCCGCCACCAGCGCCACCGGGTCACCCACGAAACGGACCTTGTGGTCGAGGACCCGGACGTGCAGGGGCACTCCTCCCATCCAGTCCGGCACCTCCTGGTAGGTGAGGACGGCCTTCACCCCGGGAAGGCGCGCGGCCTCCGTGGTGTCGATGCTCTTGACGAGGGCGTGGGGGAGGGGACTGCGGAGAACCTTACCGTAAAGCATACCGGGCAAGCTGAGGTCGCCTGCGAACTTGGTCTTCCCGGTTACGATGTCGAGGGCATCCTTCCGGGGGGTGGACCGGCCGATGAAGCGGTATTTGTTCATTTGTTCGCCCCCCCGGCGGCCGCCAGGACCGCGTCCAGGACATGGTAGTGGCTGTTGCACCGGCAGAAGTTGCCGGATAGGGCTGCCTGGACCTCCTCCCTGGTGGGATCGGGGTTTTCGTTCAGGAGGGCCTTGGCGCTCATAATCACCCCCGGGGTGCAGAAGCCGCACTGGAAGGCCGTGTGGTCGATAAAGGACTGCTGGAGGGGATCCACGCTGCCGGTGACGGTATCGCCCAGGCCTTCAATGGTGGTGATTTCCTTTCCGGCACACTCCACAGTCAGGAGCATGCAGGAGAGTACCGCTTTCCCCTCCATAAGCACTGTGCAGCAGCCACAGGCACCGTGATCACAGGAGATCTTGGTACCTGTGAGCCCCAACCTCTCCCTGAGAGTGTCGACCAGGGTGTGAGAGGGACTGATCTCATGAGAACCCTCCCCCAGGATGAACGAGTGAGTTGTACCGTTGACGGTGAGAGTGACGGTAGGACAGGATGGCTCTACGGGTGTCGGCGTCACAAAAGTTCCCCCCAATCGAGCCTGGAACGGCCCGGCAATCACGGTTGAACCCGGGCCAACGCGGCTGCATTTTCGCCGGCGATGCGTCCCGAGTTCACGGCAAAACCGAAGGCGTGCCCCGATAGCACGTCGCAGTAAGTGTCAGATTCCCAGCCACCCGTATCCGCGCCGGCCGCATAAAGCCCCCGAATGCACTTATCCTGCTTGTCAAGGACCTCCATTTTCTCGTTTATTTTAATGCCACCTATTGTGCCCATCAGGGAAACATGACAACTGATAGCGTAATAAGGGGGAGTGCGCAACGGTACCAGATACCTTCGGTCTTTGGTAAAGAGCTGGTCGTATCCACGATCACACGCCGCGTTATATTCATCTACGGTGTTCTTTAGGATCTGACCATCGGTTCCTATCCAGTCGCCGATTTCTTCCCAGGAATTAGACATCTTGATTAAGCCTTTGTCTGCCACTGTTCCAAGTTCCCTTGCCAAACCCGGTAGTTTATTTCCCTGAGCCCCTTCGGGAAGACCCATGCCAAGGATGAGACCCTGGTCAATCATGGTCTCCATAATTGCCCCGTCGAAGAGAGTATAACTAACGCTACCCGGTTGCCGGAGCACAGCGTTGGAACTCATATAATGATGGCGACCGACGGCTTCATCAATAAACCGTTCCCCTTTGTTGTTCACCCAGACCGTGTACGGCTCAAGAGCAATTCCCATTAGACGAATCCGGAATGTATCGGGCGGAGTGCCGACTTTCAAAGATATATTGTCCGGGGTGGCAGGCCCGCCCGTATGCAATATTCCCAAGCCTTCGGTGGCGGCCCCTGTTTCCATAGCCATGATCAGCCCGTCGCCTGTATGCGGTAAGCCGACGAGTCCCATATTATCGCGATAGTAGGGAGAATATTTCTTCAGCAACTCCTTGTTGCCGGCATAACCACCAGTAGCCAGGATGACGGCCTGGCAGGAGATTGGCAACTCTCCATCCCGATTGGCCGCCAGCACCCCGGTCACCCCGCCTTCCGGTGAGGTTAATATGCTCTTAGCCGGAGTACCGGTAAGAAGTTGTACTCCCAGGTTCTTGCCGTTCTCAACCAGGTTTTTCACCAACGCGGCACCGCGACCTTTGGGGATGTGCCAGGTAGGTACTTGATTGGGATAGAGCGGAAAGCAACTAAACTCTAATCCTTTTGTTTCCAGCCAATCAATCGTTTCCGCTGATTTGTCCACCAAGGCACGCACAATCCGTGAGTTGATGCGCCAATGGGCGAAATCCATGGCTGTTTTAAAAAAATAGTCTCTGGAACAATCGATCATGGCCCGCTTTTGAACGTTGCTTTCGGCAGCACAAATACCCCAGGCAAACGCCGAATTGCCGCCGGGTCCTCCCCGTTTCTCCAGCACCACTACCCGGGCGCCCTTTTCCGCTGCGGTAACCGCGGCCGCCAAGCCTGCCCCACCGCCGCCGACAACGACCACGTCGGCTTTTATCTCTTTACTTTCTGCAGTTCCGTTCTCAGCCATAACGTCAACCTCCTGGTACATACTCAGAAATCGTCAGTCAACTGAACTATTGCGCCCGATCTATCTTCGCCGCGGAGAAAGGATCTCGGTGGTCAGCCTTTCCTGCACCAGGCCCCAGATTCCCCGGGGAGCCGCCAGAATGACCACGATGGCTATGGCGCCCAGGATCAGCAGGTTGAGACCGCTATACTGGGACAGGTATTGCTGCAAAAAAACATAAATGATGCTGCCGATGATAGGTCCTTCTATGGTTCCGATGCCGCCGATGATCACGATGAACAGCATGGCGATGATCCAGTCCATACCAAACGCCGAGTTGGGCTGGATGAACACCTGGTATATATACAACGCCCCGCCGGCCACGCCTGTAACGAACGCTGCGATCAGGAAAGAGTAGAGCTTAGAACGGAATATCTTCACTCCCAGGGTCTCGGCGGCCACTTCGTCGTCCCTCATGGCCATGAGCCCCAGCCCGAACCCGGAATGAAGCAGGGCGTACAGCAGGGCCACGGATCCTACGCCGATAACCAGCGCCACGTAATACTCCAAATTCGTGGACACATTGTACGAAGCCGTGATCATGAAGCCTACCCCTTGCCGGACATAGGGCCAGTTGCTGAACAATATCAGCACCGCCTGGCCGACAACCAGACTGGCTATCGCAAAATAGTCGCCCCTCATCCGGAACAGGGGAATCGATACGACCAGAGCAAAAAGCACCGCCACGAACCCGCCCAGTATCAGGGCCAGCCAAATATTCATCCCGTAATAGACCGACATAACCGCCACCATGTAGCCACCCACTCCCAGAAAGATCTGCTGGCCCAGGGAAACGAGGCCACAGAAACCGGCCAGCAGGTTCCACATCTCGGCAATGGTGAGGTAAAGAAAGAAAAGGAGAAAAACAAACACCAGGTAAGCGGGGGCCCACCCCGGGAGAGTCAGGAGCACCAGCAGGACGAAGGCCAGTACCAGGTTCCGGATCGAGAAAATCCTGTTCCGGACGGCGTCACCCTGAGTTACATGTCGCGAGTCTATCTTCGTGCACTCCCTTTCCCAATGAGCCTTCAGGCGCGTGAAAACAGTCCCTGGGGCCTCACGGCCAGCACTATCAGCAGCACAAGGTAGGCCGCCAGCAGTTGGCTCCCCGTGCCTATATAGTAGGCGCCCAGGAGCTGGGCCACGCCCAGGATGATGCCGGCGGCCAAGGTTCCCGACACGCTCCCCAGCCCCCCGATGACCACTACCCCGAAAGCCAGAA
>Ga0307376_10005654_pt1 | contig 11224 bp, 6 predicted proteins | sample TR2MG_FD_202536 | JGI IMG/M metagenome (GOLD analysis project Ga0307376, IMG submission 202536) | Soil microbial communities from Risofladan, Vaasa, Finland - TR-2 | ecosystem: Environmental > Terrestrial > Soil > Coastal area > Acid sulfate soil | place: Finland: Risofladan, Vaasa | collected... | reverse complement strand
GCCTCGTTGGCCACGCAGATGACCACGGTTCCGCAGCCGGCGGAGGCCGCGTCGAAAGCGGCCAGCTCGGCGGGCCTGGCCGCGCTTTCGGGGAAGAAGGAGAAGCTGAAGCTGCGGGCGCCCGGATAGGCCGCCAGGGCCGCCTGGGCGAACTCGGGGAAGGGGCCGGCCACGAGGATGCGCCCCTCCGGCTTGAAGGGCAGGCGCGAGGGATCGAGGGCGGTGGCGCTCCGGAAAGCCTCGTGCCTGAAGTACTCGGCCGCGCCCGGGGCGGGAACCCGGGCATGGAGGGTGGCGAGATCGGGCACGAGAGCCTCGCGCCCCCAGGACTTGAGATAGCGCAGCTTGGTGAGAAGGACGATGGTCGCCGCCTCCCTGACCCGGGCGCGGAATTCCGGATTCGCCCGATAGGCGGCCAGAAGCTTCGTCCAGGCCGGATCGTCGAAGTCGAGGAGCCGGCTCATCATGAGCATATCGTCGCCCGCGTCCATGGCCTTGAGGCAGGCGTCAGACACCGTCCAGCGCGCGACGCCGTCGGGCAGGGTGGGTGCGGCCCCGCCCATGAAGAGGTCGTCGGTGACCACAAGCCCTTTGAAGCCGAGGCGCTTGCGCAGGAGATCGGTCAGAAAGAAACGCGAGAGCGAGGCCGGATCCGTGCTGCCGCTCACCAGGGGAAAGCAGAGGTGGCCGCTCATGACGGCCGGGATGCCTTCGCCCACGAGCACCCGATAGGGCACGAGCTCGCGGTTCCAGAGGGTCTTCTCGTCGATGCGGATGACGGGGAGGGCGAGGTGCGAGTCGAGGTCGGTGTCGCCGTGGCCGGGGAAGTGCTTGGCTGTGGCTATGACGCCCGCGTCGCCGAGCCCCTTGGCGAAGGCCGAGCCGAGGGCCGCCGCCTCCATGGGATCCGCGCAGAAGGCCCTCGGGCCTATGATCTCGCTCCTGGGCCTGGTGGCCAGATCGACGACCGGGGCGAAGTTCATGTTGACGCCGAGGGCGGCCAGTTCCCGGCCGATGTAGAGCCCGGAGCGATAGGCGTCGTAGGGCCGGCCCGAGGCGCCTATGGCCATGTTGCCCGGCGTGAAGGAGGTATCGCCCTTGACGTGGCGGATCCATCCGCCTTCCTCGTCGGTGGCGATGAGAAGCGGTATGCCGCCCGGGGAAGCGAGCGCCGCCTTCTGAAGCTCGGCGATGGCAGCCGCGGCCTTGTCGCTGCTCTCGGCGTTCCAGCCGAATATCTTGACGCCGCCGAGTCCCCGCTCGCGGATCCAGCGGAACATGAGCGCCGGCGGGGTGTCGCCGGGATAGGCCAGCATGAAGACCTGGCCGAGCACCTGTTCGTCGCTCATGCGATCGAGGAGGGCGGAGGCTATGGCCTTCGGGTCGCCGGCGGCCCAGAAGCCCGTGCCGGGCTGAACCGCGCCGCCGAGCAGCAAGGCCGCGAGGAGGCCGAGCAAGAGGAGCCCCCCGGCCCCGGTCACCGATCGGCGCGGCCCCTCGGCCCGGCCCGCAGCCCCGCAGCCTTCGCCGAATTCAGGCGTAGGCTTCTCCCCGCAGCTCGTCGATGTACTGGGCGGCCGAGTGCGCGGCGACGGCTCCGTCGGCCGCGGCGGTGACGAGCTGGCGGAAGGGCGTCACGCGCACGTCGCCCGCGGCGAAGAGCCCCGGCACGCTCGTCTGCATCCGCTCGTCGGCGAAGAGCGAGCCGGCCTCGTCCTTGCGCGCCTCTGGAGCGAGGGCGCTCTGGGGGATGGAGCCGACGAAGACGAAGACCGCGGCCACGCTCTCCTCGTACTCGCCCTTGCCTTCCTGCCTGAGCAGGACCGACTCCACCTTCTTGTCGCCGCGGATCTCCTCTACGACGGTGCCGAAGCGCACCTCGATGTTGGGATTGCGAAGGACTCGCTCGGCCAGGGAGCGCTGGGCGCGGAAACGGTCCTTGCGGTGGATCATGATCACCTTGTCGGCCAGCTTGGAGAGGTACATCGCTTCGTCGCAGGCCGCATCCCCGCCGCCCACGACGAGCATGCGCTTGCCCCGGAAGAAGGGGCCGTCGCAGGTGGCGCAATAGGATACGCCGCGGCCGGTAAAGCGCTCCTCGCCCGGCACGTCGAGGTGGCGGTGCTTGGCGCCGGTGGCGAGGACGACCGCAGCCGCCCGGATCGGCCCTTCGCTCGTGTCGAGGGTGAAGCGGCCGCCGTCCTTGCGTATCGTGGATACGGTGGCGGTGAGGAAGGCCGCCCCGAAGGACTCGGCCTGGACGCGCATGGCTTCGGAAAAATCGTAGCCCGAAATCGGCCCGACGAGGGCCGGATAGTTCTCCAGGCCGTCGATGAGCAGGGCCTGGCCTCCCGGAGCCATTTCCTCGATGAGCAGCGTCCTGAGCGCCGCCCGGGCGCCGTACTGCGCCGCCGCGAGCCCGGCGGCTCCCCCGCCGACTACGGCGAGATCGAATTCCGATTCCATTGTCCCTCCCGACAGCTCTGCGCCCCTGGCGGAGCGCTTCGGTCGCGCGGCGCCTCGGTCGCGCGGCGCCTGCGCTTGCCTACTATACCCTGAGATCGCTAGATTTGAAAACGGAGTGAGCCGATTTCTGAAGTCGCCCGACTAGTGAAAAAGCCTCAAGTCCGTTCCGTACTAAGGGAAATTTCAAGCGCGGCGAAGTCCTTTCGGATGACCGCGGATGGATGGCCAGTTGAAAGCGAAGCGTGGTTCAGCGATGCGGTTGTCGGCCTTCCTGGGCCTCGTTCTCCTGATCTCGGCGGGCGCCTTCGCCTCCGGGCCTTCGGGCGGGCTCTTCGTCCCCGATCCGCATTTCTCCGCTCTGGGAGCCGAAACCGAGCCTCTTGCTCCGGCCGATCTGGAGAAGGCCGCCTTTCTCGCCTCGGGACTCCCGTACGACACGGCCCTGCAGTACGCCTCCCGGCTCGATGCCTATATCGCCCAACTGGACGCCGAGGCCGCGGGCATACGCGACCCCTATGCCCGCGGCGAGGCCGCGCTCGCCTTCATCCACCATCGCCTGCTGAAGGCCTACCGGGCCGAGGCCACGACCTTAAACGGCATCCTCGACACCGGGCTCTACAACTGCGTCTCCTCGGCGGTGCTGTACATGATCGCCGGCCGAAGCCTGGGCCTCGATGTCGAAGCGGTGCGGACGAGCGACCACGCCTTCTGCGTCGTCCGCCTGGACGGCCGCGATGTCGACGTGGAGACCACCTCCCCCGCCGGCTACGATCCCGGGACCAAGCGCGCCTTCACGGACTCCTTCGGCAAGGTCACGGGCTTCTCCTACGTGCCGCCCGGCGACTACGCCAGGCGAAAGGACATCGACGACAAGGAGCTCGTGGGACTCATCCTCTCCAACCGCGTGGTCATCTACGAAAGCGCGGGCGACTACCGCGCCTCGCTCGGGCTCGCCGTCGACTACTACGCCCTGGAGCGCGACGCCGCCGCCCGGTCCTTCCTCGTCGATCGCGTCAACAACCTCGCTTCCGAGCTGGTGCAGCGCGGCGATTATTCCGGAGCCGAGAGCCTCGTGACCGCCTCGCGCCTCGCGCTCGGCGAGGATCCGAAGCTCGCAGAGCTGCGGGGGAAGGTGGCCTACATGCGCGCGGCCGCCGCCGCGAACGCCTCGCGCTGGGAGGAGGCGCTCGACGAAGCGGCGTCCCTGCGCGCCGAGGGCATAGCGCCGCCGGAGCTGCCTTCGCTCATCGAGGCCGCGCTGGGCAACGAGATCTACGCCCTCCTGCAGCGGCAGGACTTCGCCGGCGCCCGCCGCGTCCTCGCCGCGCGCGGCAGCCTGGCCGGCCCCGCTCTGTCTTCCTCGCTCTCGGAGAAGATAGGCGAGGCCGAGCTGGCCGCCGCGGTCGACGGCCGGCCCTTCCGCGAGGCCCTGGCGGCCGCCGACGGCGAGCTCGCGGCGGGAAGCGTGAGCCGCTCGGCATGGGAGCGCGCCGCGGCCGCGCTCTATCTGAACGAGGCGAACCGCCTGGCCCGCGCCGGCGACTGGCTCGGCGCCTCGAAGACCGCGGCCGAGGGTTCCGCGCGGATGAGCGGCGAAGCGACACTCGCGAGGGCGGCATCGGTCTATCGCTCCAACTTCGTCGCCGACGCCCACAACCGCTTCGCCGCCCTGTACAACGCCCATGATTTCCCCGCGGCGCGCGATTCGGTCCGCGCCTCGCTGGCACTCATGCCCGAGAATCCCACCCTGCAAGAGGACCTTCGGCTCGTCGATCGCGCGCTCGGAAACTAGTGGCGCGGGAAGGCCACCCGCACGACGGCGCCGGCCTCGTCGGCCATCTCCACGTTGCCTTTGAGCTGGGCCGCCAGGGCTCCCACGAGCTCGGTGCCGATACCCGTCCGCGCCGTTCCGGATCGGGAGGCGGAGAATCCCCGGCCGTCGTCCGAGACGGTGAGCAGCCAATTCTCGCCCCGCGGCTCCAGGGCGATCCGCACCCGGCCGCCCCGGTCGGAGGGGAAGGCGTGCTTGAAGCAGTTCGAGACGAGCTCGTTCACGATGAGCGCCACGGGAATGGCCTCGTCGAGGTCGAGCGTGACCTGGGGAGCCTCGACCGACCAGCTCACGCCGTGGACCGTCCCGTCGTACATGCCGGCGAGGTAGTCGATGAACTCCCCGAAGTATTTCTGCATGTCGATCCGCTGAAGATCGCCGCCGCGGTAGAGCTCCTCGTGGACCATGGCCATCGACTGGATCTGCGTCTGGCAGTCGAGGAAGATCGCCCGGTCCTTCTCCTCGACCAGGGCCGATTCCTGCAGGTTGAGAAGGCTCGACACGACTTGCAGGTTGTTCTTGACGCGATGGTGGATTTCCTTGAGCCTGAGCTCTCGCGCGGCGAGGGATTCGACGAGCTCCCGCTCCTGCGCCTTGCGCAGGCTCACGTCGCGGATGATGCCGAGCGTGCCCAGGGACCGGCCCTCGAACTCGGGTAGCTGAAAGCCGGTGCAGCTCACCTCGCCGTAGGCATTGATCTTGCCGTAGGCCACCTCCCAGGCTGCCGCCGCGGAAGCGGCGTCCTTCGCGCCGGCGTCCTTCACGCCGGAGCCCGGGGCGGTGCCGGGTGAGGTTCCCGCCGAAAGCGGCGTCCTCGACGAAGAGGAAGACGGCGAATCGACGACCGCGGGCAGCTGGCCGAGGTCCGCTCCCGGGGCGAGCCTGAGCCTGAGTTCGAGGTTCTTGGTCATGCGCGAGCCCGAGCGGCGCTCGTCGAAGAGCTTCGGCGCAGCCTCGGGGCCGGTCACGACGCCGTGCAGCGACTCGAGCACCGCGACCCGGCTCACCTTGGCCACGTCGGCGGGGTGGACTATCTCGCTGAAGTGCTTGCCGATGAGGTGGCCGGGGTCGTAGCCGAGCGACTTGACGGCATCGTTGAGGTAGATGAAACGGCCCTCGCCGTCGAGGATATAGACGATGTCGGGAATGGCCTGGAGGAGGTTGAGGTACTGGTGCTCGGTCATCTGCAGGTGCGCGTTCTGGCGCTTCACGCTCTCGCGAATGCCGATGACCTTGCGGATGAGGATCGGGAGGAGGCGCAGATGCCCTCCGTCGGGCCTGCGTTCCACGAAGACCGAAGCCTCGTCGCGGGTCGTGCGCTCGATGCGCTCGGGCTCGTCGCCGGGATCGACCACCAGCACGGCCGGCAGCGGCCAGAACGTGAGCCAGTCCGCCAGGGCGCCATTATGGAAGTGGAAATCGGTGACGATGGCGTCGGCCTCGTCGCGCGAGTAGATCGCCTCGACCTCGGCGATGTTGAGCGGAAAGGCGAGTTCGCACGCGGAACCGGCCACGAGGGCCGAAAAGGACCTGCGCTCCTGCTCGTCGCCGACCGCGAAGATCACCCGGAGAGTTCTCATGCCCCGTCCCCGGAGCCCGGTATTTCCGTGTATGCCATCGTTTTCCTTGGGATCAGTCTATTGAGACCCCGGTCGAGCCGTCAAGCCGGCGGCGGGCTCGGCTCGATTGCAGAGGTTTCGGCCTTCTTCTATACTGGAATACGGTCGGCGGAGAGCCCGCCGTGTCAGGAGTGCAACATGTCAGACGATCTCGACTTAAGCGTGCCGACCCTCGGCCCCTGCGGCATCCCCTCGCCCATCGTGCTTTCGAGCGGCCTCGGAGACTCGCTCGCGGACTACGTCCGGGACGATAACTACGTGCGCTACGATGTAGCCGCGGCGGCCGGAGCGCAGCCCGACCTCGACAGCCGCGGGCTTCTGCAGAAGGCGGGGCCCCGGCAGAACATCTACTTCAACCCCAGCCATGTCCACGCGGGCGTCGTCACCTGCGGAGGGCTCTGTCCGGGCATCAACGACGTCATACGGGCGGTCGTGCGCAACCTGTGGTTCCGCTACGGCGTGCGCCGCATAACGGGCATCCAGTACGGCTATCAGGGTTTCCTGCCCGAGTACAACATCGGCATCAGGCCGCTGGACCCCGAGGCGGTCGACGAGATCCACAAGGTGGGCGGCTCGTTCCTGGGATCCTCGCGCGGCGGCGGCGACCGCGTGGCCGATATCGTCGACGCGATCGAGCGGCTCAACCTCAACATGCTCTTCACGATCGGAGGCGACGGCACGCAGAAGGGAGCCCTCGACATCGCCGACGAGATACTGCGCAGGGACCTCAAGATAGCCATCGTCGGCATTCCGAAGACCATCGACAACGATCTTCTGTACGTCGACAAGACCTTCGGTTTCGAGACCGCCGTGGCCCGCGCCGCCGAAGCCGTGACCGCCGCCCACGTCGAGGCCCACTCCGCGATGAACGGCGTCGGGCTCGTCAAGCTGATGGGGCGCGAGTCGGGCTTCATCGCCGTGCACACCGTGCTCGCCGTGCACGAAGCCAATTTCGTGCTCATCCCCGAAGTGCCCTTCGAGCTGGACGGTCCCAACGGCTTTCTGAGCCACCTCGAGAACCGCCTGGCCCGCCGCTCCCACGCCGTCGTGGTCGTCGCCGAGGGGGCGGGCCAGGAGTTTCTCGCGACCGACGGCGCGCACGACGCGTCGGGAAACGTCAAACTGGCCGACATCGGCGTGTTCCTGCGCGAACGGATCTCCGCGCACTTCAGGAAGAAGGGCATCGACCATACGATAAAGTACATAGATCCGAGCTACATGGTGCGCTCGGCCCCCGCCATCCCCACCGACTCGGTCTACTGCGAGCGGCTCGGCAACAATGCGGTCCACGCGGCCATGGCGGGCAAGACCAAGATACTCATCGGCATGGTCAACAACGAGTTCGTCCATATCCCGATCAAGGCGGCGGTCGCCAAGCGCAACCACGTCAGCCCCGAGGGCTCGCTCTGGCGCGACGCGGTGGACGCCACCCAGCAGCCGCTGTCCATGCTCAACCCGAGGTGACCATGGCCCGCAAGCACGTGCTCATCATCGACGAATCCGACCTCTTCCGCGAGTACCTGCGCGAGAAGCTCGCGGCGAGCGGGGTCGAGGTCGAGACGGCCATCAACGGCCTCGACGGAGTCGTGAAGCTGCGCAACACCATGCCCGACCTCGTCGTGCTCGACTACCACCTCACCCGCAAGAGCTGCAAGGAGGTGCTCGAGGAGAAGAACCGCAATCCCAACACCGCCTCGATCCCCGTCATACTCACCGCGCAGCAGATCGACAAGAACCGCCTCCTGGAGCTCGTGCCCTACAACATCAAGCGGGTCTTCATGAAGCCGATCAAGATCGACGGTCTGTACGCCACGTTGGCCGAGCTCCTCGGCGTCCGCTTCGAGCTGGACGAGACGCCCTGCGTCATCGAGGCCCACGTCAACGACAACATAGTCTTCATCGAGATAGCCAAGGGGCTCAACCGCGAGAAGATCGACCTCCTGCGTTTCAAGATAGCGGAGCTCCTCGAGCTCTACGCCATCAAGAACGCCCGCATCCTCGTCATGCTCGCCGGCATGGACCTGAGTTTCGTCGACGGGCCCAACATGGAACTCCTCATCAAGACCCTCCTCGATCACTCGGGGGCCAAGGCCAGGCACATCAAGCTGCTCACGAACTCCGCCTTCGCGAGCGAGTTCGTGCGCGGACGCTCCGAGTTCGCCGAGATCGAGGTGCTCTCCAGCCTCCAGTACGCGATCGACGGCCTCCTGACCGACTACGATCCGGAAATCGAGATGGGCGAGCGCAAGAACGAGCTCATGGCCGAGCGCATCCTCGCCGCGCAGACGCACCGTTCAGGCAGCGAGTCGATCGAGATGCGCTTCGAGACCGAGGGCAGGAAACAGTACAGCATCGAGGGCATGCGCGAGGCCGGCAAGGGGCTGTCGATCGCCGTCGTCGACGACGACTTCGTCATCCAGGAGCTCGTGAAGACTACCTTCGCCGCCATCAGCGCCCAGGTGAGCGCCTACCAGGACGGCAAGCAGTTCATCGACGCCGTCTCGTCGAAGAACTTCGACCTCGTGTTCCTCGACATCCTCATGCCGGCCATGGACGGCTTCCAGGTCCTGTCGCGGCTCCACGCCGAGGACATCGGCGTGCCCGTGATCGTGCTGTCCGCCGTCTCCCAGCGCGAGGCCGTGGTGCGGGCCTTCCAGGCGGGCGTGAAGAGCTATCTCATCAAGCCGCTCAAGCCGGACCAGATCCTCAAGAAAACCCTGGAAATCCTGAAGGCGAATTTCTAGCCATGGCTCTTCCCGAGGCGCTCTTCAAGGCGGTCTTCGAGCAGTCGCGCGCGCCGACCCTGCTGACCGACGTCCGCGGCGTGCCCGCCCTGTGGAACGGCGCCTTCGAAGCCTTCGTCAGGTCCGTGGCCGGCGTCGGCCCCGAGCGCCTGCGGGGAAACCTCTTCGACTTCATCGAAGAACACGAGGGCGTCAGGCTCGAATACTACGCGGCCCAGATCCTGATGCGCGGCACGAGCGAGGCGATCGTCGAAAGCCCCCTGCGCGCGGCCGACGGCACGCGGCGATGGGTCCGTCTCGTCCTGTCGCTGGTCGAGGCGCCGGCGGCCCAGGCTCCCGTCTCCGGCGACCTGGAGCGCTACCTGCTCTGCCTGCTCGAGGACGTGACCGATCGCTTCCTGCGCGAGCGCAGGCTGCAGGAAGCCAAGGAGGAGGCCGAGAAGGCGACGCACACGAAGAGCCAGTTCCTGGCCAACATGAGCCACGAGATCAGGACGCCCATCCAGACCATCATCGGCGTCGTCGAATTGCTCAAGGACACGAGCCTCGATTCGGAGCAGTCGGACTACGTGGGCCAGGTGCAGTTCTCGGCCGACGTCCTCCTCGGGCTCATCAACGACATCCTCGACTTCTCGAAGATCGAGGCGGGCAAGCTCGACCTCGAGACCACCAGCTTCGATCTGCGCGCGGCCGTGCACCAATCCACCGATTTCCTCGTCATGGACGCGCACCGCAAAGGCCTCGAGATCATCGTGGACATCGACGACGAGCTGCCCACGCTCGTGCGCGGCGATCAGGGACGGCTGCGGCAGATTCTCGTCAATCTCTTCAAGAACGCCATCAAATTCACGAAGATGGGCGAGATAGGCGTGACCGTGCGGCGGCTGGAGTCGAATGCCGGACTGCGCATGCGCTTCGAGATCCGCGATACGGGGCCGGGCGTGCCGGAGCCGGTGCGGGACCGTCTTTTCACGCCGTTCTACCAGGGCGAGCTCGGACAGGCCAGGAAGGTCGGCGGCACCGGCCTCGGCCTGGCCATCTCCCGGCACCTCGTCGAGCTCATGGGCGGCGCGATCGGGCTGTCCGAGGCCGAGGCTCCCGGCCGGGGAGGGGAAGGCGCGGGCTCGGTGTTCTGGTTCGAGATTCCGCTCGTCTCGCCCGAGTACTCCGCGCCGCCGCGCGCCGCAGCCTTCGCCCCGATCACGGGACCGACCGCGGGGCCGACCGCGGGACAGCCGCCGCGCGTCCTGGTCGTGGACAACAACGACTCGGCCCGCGCCTTCCTCGCCGGGCTCGTGCGGAAGTCCGGGGGGCGCGTCGCGGCGGCCGCCTCGGGCGAGGAGGCGCTGGCCGAGCTGCGGCGCGCCGCCATCGAGGGCGAGAGCTTCGCCGTATGCCTCATCGACCAGAATATGCCGCAGATGGACGGCTGGAGGCTGGCCAGCGAGATCACCGGCGACACTTCGATCAACTCGGCCAGGCTCATCCTCATGGCTCCCGTAGGCACGATGGGAGCCGACGCCAAGATGAAGCTCCTGCGCTGGTTCAACGGCTATATCGCCAAGCCGGTCAAGCCCGACGAGCTCTTCGAGGCCGTCGCCAAGGCCATGAGCTCGGAGGTGGACCTCGAGCCGGCCGAGCCCCAGCCGGCTGCGGAGAGCGAGAAGCCGAGCAGGATCTTCGAGGGCGAGGTCCTCGTAGCCGAGGACCACGAGGTCAATCGCGAACTCTTCACCATCCTCCTCGAACGGCTCGGCTGCCGCGTCACCACGGCGCGCGACGGCCTGGAGGCGGTGGACATAGGCTCCGCGAAGCGCTTCGACCTCGTGCTCATGGACATCTTCATGCCTCGCATGAGCGGCTACGAGGCGACGCAGGCCCTGCGTTACAAGGGATTCACGGGACCGATCGTTGCCGTGACCGCCAGCGCCCTCAAGGGCGAACGCGAAAAGTGCATCGAAGCCGGCATGAACGACATCCTCGTGAAACCCTTCAAGAAGGACGATCTCGCCGCCATTCTCGCCGCCTGGCTGAATCCCGCGGAGCCGAACGCGGCGAGTTCGGTGTCGATGGCCGCCGGCGGCTCCGGAGCCGCCGCGACCGGCGCGGCGCCGAAGGGGGCGGCGCCTGCCGGAGCCGCCGGAACCGCCGGAGCCGCCGGAACCGCCGGAATCGCTGGCTCCGGCGCCGCCGTGAAAACCGCCGCGAAGTGCGACCCCACCGTCTTCGACTGGGTCTCGGTGCTCGATACTTTCCTAGGCCAGAAGGCGACCGTAGCGGGTCTCCTGGCGCGCTTCATCGACAAGGCCAGGATTCAGGAGACCGAGCTCGCCGAGGCGCTCGAGGCCCGGGACTACCCCCGCTTCCGGGAGGTCGCCCATTCGCTCAAGGGGGCTGCCTGGAACCTGAGCGCCCGGCGCCTCGGCGATGCGGCGCGGCTGGCGGAAGAGGCCGGCCGAGAAGGCGACGAGGCCAAGGCGGCCGAGGCCCTCAAGGACATCCGCTCCGCCTTCGAGGCTTTCTCCGAGATGGCCAGCCCCTACGCGGCCGGCTGAGGCTTCGCC
>Ga0307376_10005651_pt1 | contig 11228 bp, 11 predicted proteins | sample TR2MG_FD_202536 | JGI IMG/M metagenome (GOLD analysis project Ga0307376, IMG submission 202536) | Soil microbial communities from Risofladan, Vaasa, Finland - TR-2 | ecosystem: Environmental > Terrestrial > Soil > Coastal area > Acid sulfate soil | place: Finland: Risofladan, Vaasa | collected... | reverse complement strand
ACCATCCGCTGGCCCAGTAACAGCTTCAATAATACGCCTTACGTATCCGTCCCATTCTTTACTTTCAACTTCGTGATCGGGCACTATTCCAAAACAATAAAGAATCTTCCCGCGCCAACCCCGATCAAAGCATCTCTGATCATCCAACCGAAGCCAGTCAGTTGGTCGGCCCCTCCATGGCTTCCAAAAACACCATTCAACAAGGTTCCCAACACCTTGCACCAAATGGCCTAACCCAAACCCTATGGCCAGCATAAATACCGCTGACGCTACGCCACTCGTCAAAAGGCTTATCACATTCTGCGGTAAAATAGCCATACTACCAGCTATAAGAACCACCCCAGGAACAAAGACTCCTGCAAATTCGTATATATCAAACTGTTTCGCGTCAATCCGCCTCCTGTACTTAATATATAACGAAACTGCTCATTAATACACTTGACATTCCATCGCATCCACCTGACCCGAGTCAATTACCTGGAAAGCAGCTTCAATAAAGGCCTTATAAGCAGGATGCAGAGTAAACACCATTTTTGTCTCAGGAGATACAATTAACATAATGGGCTCATCTGTAGCATAATTGATTTGTGCTGCAATCTCACCCATACTTCTTATGTCTCGCCCACTAGGTTCTGAACTTCCCACGGGATGGAAGTGCCACTCGCCGACGTACTGACCTTTGAGTCCAAGTAGATCGCTGGCTTCCTTAAGCTGCTGCTGGCAATACTCCACATCCCTGTCAAACCAAGTGGGGGTACGGACAGCTTTTGGGCCTGGGCCAGTTGCCCTAACTATAACAACCTTCCCATTCCTAGCTCTAAAGCCAATTAGAATCCCCCCGGTCTCAATTCCGATAGACTTACTCACCTCTGCACTTACGGCGGCAAGCGACTCTCGCGTTATTAAAACCCCCCTTGCTTCAAGCCGCTGACAAAGGTGACATTTGGGATGAGGTGGAATATATTGGCGAAAACAGACGGCTGATTGGTCGCTTTTCAACGGAAGCCTTGGGTGCAACTCCTCAGTGTACCAAATCCATTGATTATAACCGGTGTTAGTATTCTGTAAGTATTCAATAACCAACTGGGATAGCACCCCTCCAATAACGCTCATGTCAGCACCACTACCAGGCCTAACCGGATTATTACATTCGTTGGTTAGGAGCGGAAGGTCAGGATCCTCATTTAGAGTTATAAAATGTGCCGAACCTTCCTGTTTATACAACACCAAACATTGCTTACAGGCATCAATCCCGGGCCGCACTCTAAAAATGCGTGCCGCCTTACCTCCACGAAGTGCACGTGCATAGAAAACTGTCCGCCCAGTACGTATACTCTCCTCGTTCAAGAAGTGCTCCGCAGCATCATCAGCTATGGTTGAAATACCTATCGATAATCGATCAAAATATTCTTCAATTGAAGACTCCAAAATATTTAGAGTATTTATGCCTACACTTACAAAAGGATTGTGCGCGGCGATAGAGTTTATACCAACTGCAGCAACTTTCGGCCAACCAATCCACGGCAACCCACAAGTGTGCCTAATCGCGTTATGAGCATTCATAATGCCGCGGTCTACAAGATTTACCCGCCCGACGCCGGCCTTTGCCAACGTCTCCGCCAATACCGATCCCAGTGCTCCGACCCCAATAACAGTCGCAACGTTGTTCGCGAGTAGCGAACGATCTGCTCTTGAACTGTTCCTAAGATGGAAATACCTTTCGGTCAACTGTTCTGAGCGAATAGCCTGAATCTCCCTGGTCCGGAGGCTGTCTATTGCGTCCTCCAATGTATAGTCCGACCGTAGCAGCAACCTTCCCGACTTCACTAAGTAGAAAAACTGCCACTCCAACTCTGCTCTCCTATTAAAGAACCTAAGGCCTATGCATAGGTTATCCTGACCTAGTTTACCAAGGATCATAAGCTGTTCAGCAAGCTGTCTTAACCCATTTTCATGATCAATGACTCCAATCAGCTCTTCGGCTAAAGCGCAAGGCAGTGGCTCATTTTGAACGTGCCACCACCACCCTTCGATTACCGTCCCATCACTGATAAGGTGGCTATATGTCCCGCCGTTCGGAATTAGGTCCATACTACCGGGAGCTGTAAATGTATTAAAAAAATGGCCATTTTGTTTACAATTTATCGGATATTCTATACCGTTCTCAGGAATAGCATACATTCGAAATCCCAAATAATATTTAATGGTGGGATGTGACATTTGCAGGCGGTGAAAATAAAACTTACCTTTACTGATTTCTGGTGAGAAAAATTTGTCCGGAAGAAGGAAAATTAGATCATCCCTTTTGCTAGGAAAGTGGGAATACAGCTCTACCTCCCTGTTATCCGGAGGAAATTCTCCTGTCAAGTGGCCCCTAAACCATTGTCTAATTCGCTCGATCACGTCCCTAGTCCTAATTAGCTCTAACCTATCGTCGTGTATATCATCGTTTTCAATAATGCACAAACTACCATCAGAATTTTGATGCCTATGATAGTAAAACCTTATAAAACCTTGTATTTTACCAGCGATTTCCACAGGCGATAATTCTGATAAGTTGCGAACTATATCAGAACATATCACCGATTTGAGTAAATACACCTTTGGCGGGATGTAGGGTGTAGCATCTTCAAAAACTATTAGGACAGGAAAACGGTACACCTGACCAACCCTTAGAATAACCTGACCTGAGGATACCAAGGTCCGATTCACGTAAGTCGATACTTCCGAGTAATTCCCGTTATTAGCTAACTCGCGTAGTTCGGAGTGAAGCAAATAGGGCTTAGATACAAACCAGCGCATATCCTTGGTTACCCCATCGGTTTTCTATCTATGGCAGTGTAGGTATAGGGCATAGCGAATTTCTTATCCGCACTACTATTGGAACCCCCACCATCTCCTCCCTTGTAACCGTACTCTTCAACCAATTCCTTATCGAAATAGACGTCTATGCTGCCATCTGCTGCAATATCAACGATTACGCATTCACGATTGGCTCCTAAATGGAGGATATTTTCTTCGTCAAAGTATTCTTTATAAATTTCAAGCGCATCATCATGAGGATGGCCATGGCGACTTTCATCCTGTTTCGGTGAGCTTATCACCACGTACGAGGCATTTATGATTTCAATATGGTCCGTGTAGGGGTCGTCCTCTTCCTCGTCTTTAAAGAACGTTCGCGAGCCATGGTGCGAAGCGCTCAAAATTACTGCAGGAATTCGATCCTTGTGATAGTCTGTAATATGGTTTCTCCATGCCGACAAATCGGAATCGCCTGTAACTAAAATGCATGCCGCATCAGGTGAGCCATAGCAAAACCTCAGAACGGAGCATTGCTCATGAATTCTCCTATACCTAGCATCATCATCCTCGCCGTCTATTTCGTCTGAGACATATTCAGCCGGAGCCAAAATATTGTAAGATACATCACCAAGGAAAAGATCGCTCCTAGTACCTTCCAAGGTTATTATTCCGTCTTCAGTAACATTGTCTATTACTTCCTGCAATTCGTCATATGACTCCTTGTGATCCTTGCCAGGGGTATGTCCTGAATGCCAGATCTCGGCTATGTTTACTTGTTCCGAGATTTCCTTGATACCCTTGAGGTGGTCACTGTGGGGATGTGTGTTAATAAAGACATCAATTTTCCTATTTAGGTCTGAGAATAGCTGGGGAAGATTAATCCCGCCAAGAGACTCATCCTTGTTAGAGTCGATTAGAGCAATTATATGCCTTTTCCCGTCAGGTATCGCCATGAGAGTTGCTTCACCTTGTCCTACATAAAGGAAGACTGTTCGAAATATGCCTTCTGGCGGAATGATGACTTTTGTGGCTGTCGTTGCCATACGTTCCCACCCCCATATTCCATATTTCTATTCGGCACGGGAGGAACAAATCCTGCTAGGATGTGAAAATTATTCCGTCCGTTGGAGGGAATAGGGTTATCATCATGCCGTGAAGGTTTGTCGCAGAGTCGATGGTGACGGTTTATCACACATTAATGTGCCATATACCGGATGGTTCACCATATTCTGGAGATGCCAGCGGGGGTCAGGCCCCTTGAATATCGGGTTAGTAGACCATTCGAGCATCCCAAATTGTGTGCTGGCTATAGGTTTCTAGTCCGTGCTCACTTAGACGTAGTCTCCCGGATGCCTTACACATTCTTACACCTAGCATTTCCTTTCAGCGGTCCTGTGGTCATGCCAAGTAGTTTACATATTACCGCTAGTAAGGCTTTCGTGTGCCTTTCTGATTGATGCTATGCTGACCGATTGCTGAATATCTACCCCCGAGCATCTGCCTCTAATATATTTACGCTTCTTTTCAGAATGCTCCCGAAGCTAAAAGAATTTACTGAATATATCTAGAATACTTGAGGCGGTACTCACAACCGTAACGAGGGGGCTACTATCCATGATAATACACGTACTACATGTTAAGAACGGGCATTATACCATAATTAAACATGGTTCCAGAATGTCACTGATTGATATTAGCAAACTTTCAGAATCTGAAATGGCACTGGAAAGGGAAGGGAAGGCAAGGGAAGGGAAGGGATTTTCGAAACACGTTAAAAGGTTCCCCTGCTGGATATGTGTACAAGGCTTCTGACCCTATTTCATACTAAAAAGATGCTTTCGGAAACCGTTCGGCATTTCAAGCAATAATAGCTCATCCCGACGAGGATCACCTGAAAGGTTTCAACGAGTTCTGCGTCTCTGTGGGAATCCAAGTTTTATGGATATCTACGCGGCATATCGATACCATTACTGATTCCGAGGACGGCAAGAGAATTAAGGCAATTGTTAGCGGAAGGGAGAGCAACAGTAAATTCATTGAACCAATGCGTGGTTCCGACAATAGGTACTTTGGGCTCGGGAGGGCCGAGTGGGATCAAATTGAAGTTCTTCATCCGGCTAGTTCTCACAAGTCAGACTCCTCAAATCAAGGCTCTTATCTTCTGAAAATCCTCTATGGAAAGAGCTCGCTGATTATCGGCGGAGATAACCCTTAGATTAACTTCCAGTTATCCATAGTAAAGTCGGTCCCCTGGGGCCCTGAGGACCGGCCTTCAAGGATGCGTACTGGACCGACTCGTGGCCACAGAGGTGGTGCCGTGGTGAGAGCGGCGAGGGATGGAATGCCCTGCTACACATACCCATCCTTCCACGGGCTGAATGGTGGCTTTGTCCGCAGGTAAGCCTCAGGTACGATACCAGCCGGCCGAGGCGTCAGCAGCGCACATACAGTTCAATCGGCTGTGGTAAACAGATCGCCCATACCGGGCAGGGCCAGGATTGCTACCAGGCGATCCATGTCACAGTTATCCACCCGGTCATGGTGCCGATTCGGATGGCTTCACTCTCCTGCTCCGGCTGACGGCGATGGTCTCTCTGTCAGCGGCCACTCCAGGGAAATGGGCACCGTCCGGCTCAATGGGTGTGGATAGCCTCTAAAAATTTACTATAGTAAACTTTTAGAGGCTATCGGGTTCTATGATGGGAAAAGCTCCGAGCTTGGGTAAGTGTGGAAATGTCACACCTTCTTACTCACAGAGAAGTCCTGCTCAAACAACTCTGCTGGTCGTGACCGCGGTCTACGCCCAGCAGATCAGCGGGAGTCAGTCAACGGACGCATCGTCGACCACGGCGGCCGCCTCATCGAGTAATCTTGAGGTGAATATCTTGTTGAGTATTTGTTCCAATACCTCAAACTTGTTGATTTGTTTGACTCGCCGCTGCAAGTCCTGCGAATCAGCGCCGAAGTTGTGCGCTAAAAACTGGCAGACCGCTTCCCTTATGACCTCGGCCTTCTCTTCGTCCACCTCATCCTTCACCCACGATTGGAAGACTGCTGATTTCCTTAGAAACGCTCGCAACTCCTTGGCCTCTAATTCGCTCTGAAGTCGGAGCACGCTCTCGCGCGGCAACCCAGTGATTTTGACCACGAATCCGACGGACGACTCTTCCCTCAAGGCGGCTCTGGCGATCTCTTCGCGCACCTCAATCTCGGTCATATTCGACACCTGTAAGGCTCGTGACCTCGGCTACGTCGTCTAGGCCAGCAGCACCAGTACAGAAGTCTCGCCGCCGTGTCCAGGTGGGATTCCCGTCGGCACTCCTCCATCGACTCTCCCGCGTATTCGGCAAATTCACAGAGAATTCCATACCTTCCTTCACCTCGGTCATTTACTCATCGTAATGATACCAGTATTTGGCCGAGTCTGCAATTCCTGCTCTCTGGCACCCTCTTGGCAAAACAAGGATAGGTGCGTCAGCCAGAAATATCATCTTCACACCTATTATATAAGAGATCACCTTAGTGAGACTGTCCAACTTTCTTTACGACCGACCCCACCAAAAAGGGATACCATCTTAGACAGAATAGGCTTTACCCATAATGACTAATAACCGGCTCAAAAGAACCAGCAGTGCTTGTGATGGTTTTCCGGTGTGTCCAATCGTAGTTATGGCATAGTTTGAACCCGGAGAGCCCTGAATACTTGGGTGTGCGGTATTAGACAATACCGTGATTACCCATAACGTCAACATGGGGTTTCGGTTCCGAAGGGGTGTGGAACGTGGCGGACGAGGCTAATCCCTCACCAGGGTCTCTGCAAGGCATGCTTCGTCTTGACGCCTCCGCTAACCGGTACAGTGCCCCGCTGCTCCGGTTCCAAACCCGGGTTCATGACCTAAGTTGCCAGAAGAATTTTACACACTATTCACAATGCGCGGCACCCCGTATTTACTCACTCACGCAGTATTGTGTGCGGTTTTACACGTCATAATTGAATTGTTCAGCAAGTCGGGGGAGGCCTGCGCCCAGTATCTGGCCCGGGGCCGGCAGGTGGGGGTGGAAGGCAAGTTGCACGCCCGCTCCTACGATGACAAGTCCGGCATCCGCCGCAAGGCGGTGGAGGTGGTGGCCGACCGGGTCTATTTCCTGGACCGGAACCGGCAGGAGGGGCAGGGGATGGTGGAAACACCGGAGGAAGGCGACTTTTTGACTGTCGGGGAATCGGCCCTGGCGGAGACGGCTCAGGCGTAGCCCCCTTCGGGCTACGGCACCAGGTGAACCAGGCCGTTGGTCCCGGTTCGGGCTAACGGCCACTCCTTGCAATTGTCTCTTTTGAGTCAGGCTACGGCCTGTTTTTTGCCGCTTAGGCAAATGGCCCGCGGATCATGCGGTGTCTTTTTTTGCGCCCGGCCACGGGATGGACGGGGCATTGCCGGCGGGATCTTTTCCTGCCTGGATTGTCGGAGCGGTTAACGGTCATGTACCTGACTTGAGAGGTGGACACCGGAAAAACGATAAAGGAGTGGTGAAAATGGGTGCTGTACTGCCGGAGCGGGACGTCGCGATTATCAGTTTTGTCAATGGCATGGGCTATGTGAGCTATTCCCAGTTGAAGAGGAGGTTTACCCGGGAAGTCAGCCGCCGTCGTCTGGGGGAACTTTGTCGCTGTAGTTATCTGCGCTATGACCGTATCTTTTTTAAAGGTGAGGGAATTTACCGGGTTACCGCGGCCGGGGTGAAGGCGGCCGGCCACTTTTTGCGTCCGCTGAAGACCGTAAACCTGAGCACCTACCGGCACGACCTGCAGGTGGTGGATCTGGCCCTGCTTCTGGAGCAGATGACCGGCGGCTGTTGGATCAGCGAGCGTGTCCTCCAGCGGCGCTTACGGCTGCAACCGGGGCGGATCAGACGCGAACCCCTGCCGGACGGCCTATTGGCCTGGCCGGGCCGGGAAGTCGCGGTGGAACTGGAGCTGTCCGGCAAACCGTATTGGCGCCTGGAGAAAATACTCCGTTCCTACACTCGCTCGGCCTACGATGAGGTTTGGTACGTCACCGGGCGGGCGGATCTGAGTGACCGCCTGGAGCTGTTGCTGGCGGCTTTGCCCTTTGTGCGTCTGGCTAGCCTGGAAGGAGGGAGCCTGCGATGGATTACCTCCTCGCCGAAGTGATGCTGGTTCTGCTGGTGGGGGCACTGGCCGGCCTGTTGTGCCGGCCCCGGCGGGTCCGTGTTCGGGGAACGCCGCCCGGGGGACCCGCCGTCCCGGGTACTCCACCAGAGGTGGGTATATCGGGAGAAGGCACCCTTTTGGGTGACGGGCCGGACGGTCCTGTGCTCCTGTCGGACGAAGAGGTCAATGCCCATGTCCTGGTGCTGGGCGCCACCGGATCCGGTAAGACGACCACCCTGCTGCGGTTCATGGAGAGTGCCGTGCAAAGGGGAATCGCCCTGATCGTTGTGGACGGCAAGGCCGACCCAGGCCTGGCCGGGCGTATCGGTGCCCTCGCCGCCGGTTGCGGGCGCAGGTTCCGCCATTTCGACATGACCCGGCCGGATGAATCTACCCCTTATAACCCGGTGCGCCGGGGGTCGACCCTGGAGCTACGCGACCGACTGATGGAATGCAGTGACTGGAGCGAACCGCACTACAAATTCGCCGCGGCCCGTTATCTGGCGGAAGGCATCGCCCTGGTCCGGGCCGCCGGTCAGGGAAGTGACCTACCTTCCCTGGCCGGGGCCCTGGAGCCGCACAACCTGGCCCTCTTGGCCCGCTCCCTGGCCAAGGAGGAGCGTCTGCGTGTCAACGACCTGATCGACCGCTGCGGCAAGGGGGCGGCCGGGCTGCTCAACCGCTTGGCCGTTTATGCCCCGGCCGGGACGGCGGGCCTTTTGCGGGAAGACCGGGAGGCCATCGACCTCGGGGAGGTTTGGGAAAGGGGCGAGGTAGCCCTTTTCTCCCTGGACAGTCTCAGTTATCCGGAACAGGCCCGTCTGGTGGGGCGTCTTTTCGTACTGGACCTGAAGGCGGCAGCCGCCCGCATGCTGGCGGACGGCCGTCCGGTGTTCGTGGTTCTGGACGAGTTCGGCGTTCTGGCCGGGCCCCAGGTAGCCGACCTGCTCAACAAGAGCCGGGCGGCCGGTATGCACTTGATTCTGGCCGCGCAGGAGCTGGCCGACCTGCGCGTAGGCGGGGGACAGGCCCTCATGGAACAGGTGCTGGGTAATACCAACGTCAAGATAATTCACCGGCAGGACGTGCCGGCCAGCGCGGAACTCCTGGCCCGCTGCATCGGTGGCCGCGAGTGTTACACTCGCTTATTAAACCTATGGTATCTAAGGGCAATCCCGTCAGGGGTATTCTCGGTGAAAGAGGAAAAGTCCTTCCTGAATCCTAGAAGATTGTAGGGCCGCCTGTCTGCTGAGAGACGAGCAGTAAGATCAATCCGTTTGGTCTGCTGCTCATGCTATTCGATGCTAGTTGATGACAGGAATGATCTCTGATTAGCTCCTGTCACGCGAGGTTGGCCCCTCTACGAATATGGTTGCAAAAGATACGGCATTACCCGAGTTGTTTGGTGGCATCGACCTTCGTTCTGGACCCAAGTTGCGATCCCAATATATGGATTACGGGAAGTGTTAGAACCCCTTATCCTGTCTACTTGCAAATGTTTATCTCAATTTTGGTTAACCCATGGTTTTTAAAACCAACATGGTAGAAAGTATCGTCTGTATCTATAATTCTTCCACTGCCTTCGGGGTATTTAATAATAGCACCTTGACCGTTTTCATCATGGACAAGGAACGCATCATTCCCAAACATGTCATTGCAGTATTCCATCATTCGTTCAAAGCTTCTTTCCCACGCCATGGACCCATCTTTCAAAATCGTGCCACTGTTGATGTCATTGAGGATTATGTTGCCCTCCTTCTTGTTGTAAGACATTATTCTATATATGGCTTTAGTGATACTAAAAGATCGATCAAATACATGGGGCTGTACTGCAATATTGTGGAGATGCTGGTTTGTTTTTCCTTCTTGCGCGCTATTGTATACTATTCCTATGTCCTGCTTGTTACTATTAATAATTGACCCGGAATTAAACATCTTATGCGCGAAAGCAAATGTAGCATTGTAATAGCTCTTGTTTGGAGTTGTCAGTAAATGATTAAAGAAGTCGATAAAAATATCTTCCTGCTCTGCCACTCCTTTATAATCACCCTTTACGCCTATGGAAAAGAAGACGATATTCTTAGGATTATATGCAATCTCCGCCTCACAAAATATTTGATAATAGTCGACATTAAGTTCTGCCAGGGTGCATAACGTTGAAGTAGTTAAATATGCTATGGACTCGCCTGCATCATTAAGTCTTCCAGGCTGCTTTACGATGCCTCGCGGAGGATATTTTAATTCATTAGCATTAGAGAATAAACGGGTTTTATTGGCAATTCTCCCCCGATAAAAAACATCATTCTGAAGTGTCATTGCATGCCACCTGACCAAATGCCAAATATTGTTGTATATGTCCATGAAATATTGGATATCAGCCCCATTGGATATTCCATCCTTTATTCGTTCCATTTGAGCATTAATCATGGCAACATCTCCTGTAGTTTTAAGCAAAGCTTATAATCATCCTCTTCTCTAAGCACTTTTGTTTTAGCTAACCGAACTTCCGATAACAGACAAACTGTGTAATTATACTAGCCAAGTTGTTTCTGCAGTTCCTCAAATAACACTATAATCTCACTGCACTTTGGTAACAATATTTCATCGTATAGCTTTATTCGATCAGAATAATTACTCATAGCCCCGTTGTTAATACGGTAATTCTCTCTACTCCGAATGATTTCGTTAATTTCATTCGTGAGTAGTGACAATTTACGAATTAGTAAAAGAGTATTATCTTTTGTTAAACGGCTAGGAAGGTTAATCTTAACCAAATCCCAAATACCTTCCTGTAAGAGACACAAGGGACCTACCATACTTCTCTTCTCGGGTAACACAGTTAGCTCTTGCTGTAGCATTTTTTGATTACTGGAAAGGATATCCAAATTGCTAATCATTTCTTCCTTAACTGCTGTTAATACCGCCCGATCTCTGTTTCCAGCATCCCTGTTATACTTAAAAATATCCCAAAACATTGTAAGTAAGAAGCCAATTATTGTTGCGATTACTCCACTTAAGAACCCTGCCAACCAAGAAGAAGACATTTCTTTATTCCCCCTAAAACTGGAAACCAGTTTTTGTTTTTCTTGGGGTTCCAACAACAAGACATGGATTTCCTATGATGGCAGACTAGGAGAGTGTTGCAAAACACCCGCGGAAAATGGTAGATATTTACTTAGCGCTGTCCATGACACAAGCCTAAGCCAATTTTGGTGGTTTTATCCAGGCCGAGACCCTATTCGCAAGGGCATCCAGA
>Ga0307376_10005649_pt1 | contig 11228 bp, 5 predicted proteins | sample TR2MG_FD_202536 | JGI IMG/M metagenome (GOLD analysis project Ga0307376, IMG submission 202536) | Soil microbial communities from Risofladan, Vaasa, Finland - TR-2 | ecosystem: Environmental > Terrestrial > Soil > Coastal area > Acid sulfate soil | place: Finland: Risofladan, Vaasa | collected... | reverse complement strand
CATCTGAATAGCATAATTCAACAGGATTCGCATCTCTTAAATCCCAAATCAAATATAAGTAATTTCCATTAGAACTAGCAGGGACAATAAAATCAGCATAAAATAATGGACTTGAGCCTGCATTTGGACTAGCTGTAGTTGATGCAGCTAAAAGAGCCTGAATGTCAGTATCATTATTAGCATACAAAGTATTTGTTCTAAGGTATCTAAACTTGTCTTGAGAGATGTTAAAATCATAATTATCAGGAACTATTTTGTTGGTTGACATTCTAACTGTGCTTAACTCAGGAGGAAAACCGCCTGTTCCAACAAAACCTGTTGAAATATTGTATCTTGATACTATAGGAATGTTTGAACCTGAGCCAAATATAACCAAGTTAGATAATAAAGGTCCGATAAAACTTCCGTTAGTATATCTGTATTGACTATGTATGGTTTTACCTGCTTCAAAATCATTAGTTACAACAACTTCTACTATGTTTAGAGTTTCGGTTAAACAACAGTCAGCTAACACAGATACAACCATATCTCCCGTATATGTAATGGTTATTTCAGCAGTTTCTTCTGTGATTAAATTCTTATCAAAAAAGATACTTCCCGGCACCGATGTAGCTCCTGAGCTTGTGATAACTCCATTGTAATTGACTTCAATTTCAAACGTAGCTGAAGGCTCTATAGATGCAAAGGACCAACTTACTTCACTTACACCTACCACAGCTCCTAAATCTACACAATACTTAAATGTTTTTGAAACTTCTGTATCAATAGATAATGTAAATGTTTGAGTAATACCACAATCTAAACATTGAGGATTAGACGGAAGCAACACATCATTTGAGCTTAATACATATTCATTCATGTAAGGGTCAAATCCTCCAAGTTTTTGGGTATTAAATGATTCATTAAAAGTATCTCTAAACCAAGTCCTCATATTTTGCTGAGAGATAACTCCTAATTGGTCGCTTTGACTAGAATTTCCTTTTAATTGAATAACAGCCCCTCTTTTAGCATCCGTAAAGAATCTGTCTGACCCCCATTGAACATAGCTTTCGGGATTAAAACTTATACCATACTTATCAGTACGGGCTATTTGAGTTCCTAGTACCTCAGGTGTCGCTGTAATAATATTACCTGCACTTGCGTCAGATAATAAGTTTTTACCTGCTAAAACGTAAGATATTTTGTCCTCTTGAAGTACTAATACATCAGTCTCTCTACCATCTAATACTTGAATTTCTCCAAAAGAAACTTCACAATTTTTAAAATTAGAAAGACCCTTGTTAAATTCATTTAATCTATTTACATTGGTCTCTAAATTATAGTTACCACTATAAGTAATATCAGCAAATCTATCTACCTCAGCATACTCTTGCTCGGATACAGTTGTTACTCTTTCTCCTAAATTAAAAGTTCTACCTACGATAGAGTCTCTAATCTTATAGCTTTCAGCACCATTTCCAAAAGAAAAGCAATTAAAAAATTCTGTGTCAATAATTGCAGGAATATTTAGTGAAATATCTTGATTCTGAACATTTCCTAAATGATTTCCATTTTCATCAATTTCAAAAGATAAATTATTTTCAAAGAAAAGGTCAGGTAAAGCATCTTGAGGCTGAGTCTCAAAAACTATTAAGTCAATTGCTCTAAAAACTTCTATATCGGCAATAACATAATAGCTTCTTGATGTTGGATACCCAATTCCTGTACAGCTTTTCCCTGAAGACATTTGTAGTGTCAATTTATTGGTAACAGGGTCTCTGTAAAACTGAAGATACATTATCTCAAAATCATTTTGAGTAAGTATTCCGTTAGCAGTTATGTATTCTAATTCTGTAGTTCCATCTATAGATGTTCCTGTATCTAATAATGCAGGAATATTATCTCCGACCCACCAATCTGAAAAATTATCATAATCAGCAGATACAGTTATTCTTCTCTCAAACTTATACCCTCTTTGCTCACAAGCACTTCCAACGCCCGCTCTACTCCAATTTAAGTTCAAATTTATAATACTTCCTGCAGGAATGCTATAGTCTTCATATTCCCAAAGAGGATTTAAAGGGTCAAAACCTGCACCTTGATTAATATTTACTACATAATTTAATTGAGTAAAATTACCTCCTCTTTTTGCTCTAGCTTCTTCTTTACCTAAAGCTACAACAGCATTAGGGTCAAGAACTACAGAAAAGCTATTCGGATTTATTTTCATATAAACTCCTGCAGGAACCACCACATCTTCAATAGGCACTATAAACCCTGATGGTTGACTTTCCTTTTCAAGCACAGTTGCGTATGCACAATCAAGCCTAGGACCACTTGTATCTGACTTAACGATTAATCTGTCTCCTACTTCTACCTTTTGAGCATTTTCTCCCTCTAAATAAAAGAAAACAGAATTGGTGTTAGGGTCTGTAAAAAACAAGTTTGAGTATATAGTCTCATAATTTTCTTCATCAGGCTTGATTACAAACTTATACCTTTTAGCCCAAAATGGAGCTCTTTGAGTTGTTGGTATTGTAACCTGAATAGAGTTTTGATTAGCAGATAATCCACAAGGGATATGAATCGCATTATTTGGGCTTACTAAAGCTGTTGACGCTCTATTAAACTCATCCATATATACAATTCCTATCTCATAACCTCTATTGCTATGTAAACTTCTTGGGTTACCTATTTCTTGAAAAACAGCATCTGCAAAAGTTATACTATAATATTCATATACAAAACCCGTTGGAGTAACAAGGTCGTCAACATATTGCATAGCAATAATTTGAAAACCTATTTCAGAACTTGCAGGAGATGTAATTATTGATATTGGTTGGTCTATTGATGATATACCACTTGCTGTTTTTTGCAACGCATCTAAATTATTTGGAAGCTGACAATTAAAGTTATCTGTGAATGTAATACCATCACATGACGTAGCTACAGGTAATATGTTTGAAGCAACGCCTACCGCTTCTTGAAATTCTGTACTTGTAGCAAGTTCATAAACAGAAGAATAATTTGCATTTAAAAAGAAATCAAAAGATATAGTTATATTGTCCGCGGTTTCTGCAGGAAAAGGTAAAGTTCCTGAAAAATTCTCATGAGTTATTGTTATAGTTAAACTAATAAAAGAACCTGCAACCAAACTTGCGCCTGACAAATCAATAAAAACTACTGAGTTTGGGATAGATAAAGCACCATCAATTTGATAATTTCCCGAACTTGTCGAGTCGGGAACTTCTGTTGTTCCAATTACCGTAGATATTAATGATGCGCTATATTCTAATCTTGTAGGCTGTTTGTTAATATCAACAAGGTTATATCCTTCAACGTAATTTCCGTACATAAGTCTATTGCCCATAATAGTTTGAGCTTTAGCGAATCTTGGAACATTATCGTAAAGTCTTAGTATTTCTGCCTCGTTTAAAACGGTAAATATTTTGCTATTATTAAATGAATACTGCTCAACCTGATTGTCTGCAAGACCTAATGTTGACTTGTTTAGTTTTTCAATTAACTTTATAACATTATTATTTGATTGCTTAAACAATAAATCTATTCCAATTACTAAAGGACCTCCTGTGTTGTAGTTTATTATTGCAGTATTCGCAAAGTTAGTCATGCCTTCATTTAACATACTGTTAATGCTAAACTCAAAAGGATTAGGAATAAAAGCAACATCAGACCACTGAGACGTAGCTGAATACTCTCCATTTTCATATTCGTATCTATAAGCAAAACAGATAAATCTATCCTCTAAATAATTCTCTTGCCCTCCCGTTGTTATTAATTGAACTTGAGGAGCTTCAATAGGCGGCTTTTTAATAACGAGAATAGACTCTTTTGAAAGTTGGTCTATGTTTAAAATAGGATTACCATAGTTTTTATTGATATTTATTTCTCTTGGAGGATTAAAATCGTCAGTAAAAAATATTAAATCCTCTACCATATCAACTCCTGTTATTAAATAATCAGGGTTAAAATTCAAAGTAGTATTTACCCCGTCTCCATCATCTATACTTATTATGTGATAAGTAAGAATATTGGTAAGAACATTGAATGAAACAATCAAGTCAAGTTTTCCCGTTGCTCCTATAGTGAAATTTGGGTCATGCACAAACCAATAAATAGTCTCTCTAGCACTATCTTGCAAAGCACCTATACATTTTGCATTAATACTTAATGGCGTTCCATCAATGTACGCCAATGATGTCAAGGGCGTATTGCCCTTTGTGTTAGAAATAACTCCAACCTCAGAATTTTCAGTTGAACCCATTCTAATGTTCATAGCATCAACATATTCTCCTTCAGGAAGCAATCGTTCATCAACGACTTTATTCATTCTTCCTGCTATAAAATTTCTAGTTAAGTTTGCCATACTATTTAATTATCTTGTCCATTCCTCTTAAATTCATAAGTAATCTACCCGGATGAATATTACTTATTCTGATTTTTGCATTTCTAAATAAAGCTGTTTTTTCTTTTCTTGCACGAGAAACTATATACTCTTGAACTCCAAGCTTTGAATTTAGTATCTCGTATGTAATGTAGGCATAAATGTATTTTTCAAACAGCTTATTTACAGAAATCGTAGAATCATCTCCGCCCTCCATTCCATCAGAAACATACTCTAAAATACAAGATTCTCCCGACATACTTGAATCAAAATTTATAACACCTGCTTTTTTGTCAATATTAAAAGTAGGGTTAAAATTAGCAGTTTCTGTATTTAATCCAAATCTTGTTTCAAAAAACCAAAATCCATTTTCACACCAACCTTCGTATCCATCAAATTGATGTCCATGGTTTAAGTAAATACTTTTTTTCTTTTTAGTAAGTCTATCAAAATCTATGTTTGAATATTGAGGCTCAAGAATGTTTCCATTTTGGTCAAAAAGTATGTTTCCTTGATTATCCTGAAGATATGCTTTTGAAGATAATGTCTGAATGTTTTCAGTCAATGGTCTCAACCAACCATTTTTGTATAAAGAAATACGAACCCAATTCACATAGTCTGACGGAAGCACGTATCTTAAAGAGTCAGCAACACTAAGCTCTAAAACTTTGATTTCTTTAAATGCGTCATAATTTAATTCTTGAATAGCACGTTTTGCGTGAAATAAAATCTTATAACGCTCTTCATTGTTTACTAATGAATGATTTCCTGAGTACATTAAAGAATAGTTATTTACTATGTCTTCAAGACTTACATATTGATAAGAACCCCAATTTACATCTTGAGGCTGATTGCCATTATTGTCGTAGTATTCGTATTGTGATAAGTATGCCATTTTTATTGTTGATTTTGTTGATTTTGCTGACCTATTGCGAATGCAGCTACCTCAGTCTCCCTAATTGAAATTCCACAGTATTGAAGTATCTTCATAACCAATGTATAATTATCTTCTTCAGGAAGCTCAAAGTCTTGATAATCAGGCTGCGATTGGTCAAAGACCGGCTCCCCATTTGCTAATGTAATAAAGGTCCACTTTGGCGGCAACGGGTGTCTAAAATAAACACACTCAACTTTTCCTTTTGCATTTATGGTTTCAGGAAATGCTTTAATAATATTACCTTCTAATGTGTAAACCGGGAATATGTTATTGGGTCTTGTTAGTAGTGAGTTGTTCAAAGATGTTATTTTGCCCACGCTAACTTTTTCAGCTTCTTTTGCTGCTTTTGAATAGATAATATAATTCTGACCCGGTACAAAAATATTTGAGTTTAAAATCAAGGTTGTGTCTGAAACTATCTGTGTAATAGTAGATATATCTCCTGTATTTTCATTCACAACAACATCTCCTACTGTTAACCCATCAGATAAAAATGTTGCTGTAGAGTCTACAAGTCCATTATTCAAAAGATTTGTAGTTAATCCTGATGCTAAAGTTTTTGTATGGTAAAGCATCTTTAATATATAGTAAGATGTATCTCCCGTAGTTGTAACAGAAGGAGCAAAGAAAAAATTACCTGCGCTATTAGATAAAAATTTAGTAACTAAAAACGTTTCCATGGTTTCAGCAATAGGACCTTCAATTTCAGCATAATCACTTCCTGCCATACGAGCATTTTCCATGTTTATTGCCTTATTGTAATTGCTAAAATAATCTTCAAATATTTCCATTTGAGCATTTGTAGCAAATAAATTAAAGTCTGATGGAGATATGTATCCGTAATTGTTTTTATTCAAAACAGATAACACCGTATTTCTAACTTCGTTTATCATATCAAAAATAGTTTTTACAAATATACATAAAAAAAAAAGACACATTATATGTCCTTTTTCTTAATAATAAAATATGCAAAGTATTGCTACTCAGATAGAATGGTTTCTATCATTTTTAATGCATCTATTCCTTCATCACTCTGCAAATAATCTACTGCCATATCAAATGGAGTTTCCCCATAAGGAACAGAAATCATTTTCTTCTTGTTAGTAGAAGTATTAAACCAAATCTCTTTGTCGTTGTTTCTAGTTACTAACAACCTGTTTTCAAAGAACAATCTAACTTTTCCCTGAAATTGCAACTCAGGGTCGTTAAGAATATTCAAAAACTCTTTAGGTTCTGTTTTTGCAAATACCAAAATATCTCTTTTTAATATCTCTGTAGAAATAGTAGAGGGGTCTTTTCCAAACATAACCCTTGTAAGAGTTTCAATTTGGTGTAAAGAAAGTTCTCTAGCAGCAACTAATGCGTCAATTTCAGAATTAATATCATCAACCTCTACTGAGGCTTCCTTTTGTTCATCAACTTCAGTGAAAATAACTCCATTCAATGGATGATAATGCAAAAATTCTTGTAAAACAGGATTTGTTTTTGAAACAGTAAGATACCCATCAACAAAAATAATTGGCTCTAAAATAGCATTTCCATCTTGCTCATCCTCGAAAGGAGACTTTTGATTTATAGCGTATCTTAAAGCTCTGTTTTGATTTTTTTTCTCATCAAACCACATTAAAGGAAATCTTGGGTGGTTTCTTGATGCTAAACTATAAGAAAGTGGAGAGCCCACTAACATTTTGTAGATTTTATCTACTTGTTTTGCTTTTGACATTTTTTAAAATATTTAATTTAATTTGATTTATAAAAAAAAAGATAGAGAGTGTCTTTAAAGACACTCCCTATTTTTTGTGCTTCTATTATCCGAAACGGAATAATACGAAGTTATTTGCACCTAAAGTACATACACATCTTTCAGACAAGAAGTTAACCTCCATAGCGTCTAAATCGCTATTTGAAGCACCACCGGCAGAACCTGTAATCCAAGTTTTGTAGCGTCTATCTTCTGTTTCCGAAGCTCTATAACGAACGTGTAAGAATGGTCTCTTAGCGTTTTTACCCATGATTTGGTCATAAACTGAAGTAGAACCTGCAGGAACTAATAAACCTGTAACAGTACCTGAAGCGGTAGCTGCAGTTTGGTTTAGACCACCTCTCATTGTTGGGTCATTTAGGTATTTCCAATCAGACTTGTAGAAATCGTAACCTCTACGGAATCCTGTAAATCCTAAATTCAAAGCCATTTGCTCATCATTGTCGAAAAGACCATAAGAAGTACCACCAACTCCGTAAGAGTTTTGAGCAGCCAACATATTGTCAATATCGAAAGATAATCCACGGTTTACGAATAAAGCGTTTTCTTCAATAGCACCTTGCTTGTCAAGACGAGAAACGATTGTATCCCAATCAGACAATGTAGTTGGTGTACCACCACCCCAAACATTTCCTCTGTTGTTTACAACATAGAAAACTCCTTCAGAGCCACCTTGACCGTTACCACCTAAAGCAGCAGCAGCACCTGAACCATTCTCAGCAGGAACAGCCTCAATCATTGCCGTTTCTAAGTAATCTTCGAAACGTAAACGAGTTTCGTGCTCTGATTTCAAGTACCATAAGTACCCTGTAGCACCATTCTCAGTTGTAACTTCAACCCAACCAATCTGAGCCATATCAGACCCATTTACAGCATATTTATCTTTAATGATAATAGGCTTGTTAGAGAAGATTTCATCTTCTGATTCTAAAGAACCAACCATTCCGTTAGTTCCTTTTTTGAACTCAGAACCGTAAATAAATACAGAGCATTGAGTAGCTACAGCAAAAGTTTGACCTAATGCCTCATAGTAAGCTACTGTGAAAGTAGTTGCAGAAGGAACAGCAGTTACGATTGCTTTGTTGTAAACACCTGAAGTGTTGTTTTGAATCATAACCGTTTGACCAACTCTAATCCCGATGTAAGTAACACCTGCGTCAGCTACTGTAAAAGTAGCAGTATTAGATGCTAATGCAGCAGCTGAGGTTACGTTAGTGTATTTAATATGAAGACGACCTTGCTCAGCCCATTTAATTTGGTCAGAGTTAGAAGGCATCTCAGCTCCCACCATTCTCAAGAATGATGCGATACTTCTATTACCGTAACGCTCAAACTCTTTTTCATAAGTATCAGGAAGATACTGATTTAAAAAGTCGAAGTTAGTAATATAATTTGTTTGTAATGCTACTTGTTCTGCTGCAGGTTGCAACGCAAAAGTAGGATTTGATAATAATGCACTTGCCATAATTTTTAATTTTTAAATTTTATACTTTTTTTATACTTCGGATTTTTAGGCTCCTTCCCGAATCAGGATTTACAGCTTTTACTTGAATGCCATCTGTAGATTTCTTAACCTGCGGAATACTCTGACTACCCATTTGGATATTCTTAATATTCCTCATTGTCCCATCTACAGCGTCAGCTTTACCTTGTTCATAAAAGAACTTAGCAAATCTATCAGGATTCATAGCTACAGCTAATGCTTTATGGTATCCATGAGCATCTTTAATTAAACCTTGCTCATCTAAAAACTTATTAATAAAGTTTACAGGAGTAGATTGTAATTTTTTTAGCTCATTTCTATCCCCGGGATTGAAAGCGACTTTTTTGTCATCTAAGCTGAACTCAAAACCTTTGAATCCTTCTGAGAAAACTTCATCAGACTTTTGGTCAAACCACTGTCTTTTTCTTTCACTCTCCTCTTCGATTGTTTTAGCTTGCTGTATATATTGCTTATAACTTTGATAAGTTTCTTTTTCTTCATCAGAAATAAGACTTTCTCTTGACTCAAGAGGAATCTTGTATTTTTCTTTTTCAGAACTAAGAAACTTTTTAGCTTGAGCAACAGCCTTTTTTGTTTCTAATTTTATTTTTTTGATTGTAGATTCATCATCAATATCTTCATCATATCTGAAATCATCCATAAGAACCTCTATATCATCTTCATCAAGACCCTCCTGAGTCGAAATAAGATATTCTCTTAAAAGAGTTTCATTATCCAAGGAATCTATATCCTTATTCACTTTAACAAAATCCTCAAACCCCCTTCCTGTTTCTTGCTTATACTTTAGGTAAGCCGCAACATCTTCAGGTAATTGTGGAGAATTTTGTTTTTCAGAAATTAATTCATCAAAAGATTTAATTTCTTTGTTATATTTTTTGCCAATAAATGAAAGAACTTTTTCTTCTGTTAAGTCATCATCGTTACCTATTGGAGGTTCGTTACTTATTAGAGGTTCATTACTCGTTGGAGGTTCATTACTCTCTAATTCTTGTTGATGCTTATCTAATAACTCTTGCTCTAACTCTGCAATGCCTTTAGGCTCTACAACGTCTAAAGCTCTTACTTTAAAATTTTCCATTTGATTCGATTTAATTTTTTACAAATATATACTTTTTTTTTTATTTTTTTATCTAGGCTCAAATTCTCCTAAATCAAAACCATCTAAGCTATCTTCGTTAGATTCAAAATTCATTGGAGGTAAATTGTTTTTCCTTTGATTGATTAATTTAGATTGCTCAGTATTTTGTTGGCTTATTCTATTTGCTTTGGCATCTTCTTTTTCCTTCTCACGAGAATTTAAGCTCTCAACCTCCATACCTCTAATTTGCTGATTATATGAAAACTCTTCTGCCATTAACTGAGATTTTAACTCAGCTTCTCTTTCCATTTTCTGAATCTCAAAAGCAACCTCAGCTTGTTTGATTTGCATTTTTGAATTGGTCTCACTCTGTATTTTTTGTATAGAATTTTTAGCAGCCATTTCTTGAGATTGCAATTGCTGTTGAGAAATCATAGCTTGTTGTTGCATTTTCATTCTTTCTTCACGCTCCTGCTTTTTAACTCGTTTCATTTTAAGCAATTGATTTGCAAGTTTTAGGTTTTTAATCTCCCTAATATCAATAGCATCTTCAAGATTAATATCGCCTTTAGATAAAGCCATTTGAATATTAGCTTCAAGCTGAGCTTTTTGTTCTTCATCAGGAGAAACTTCTATAAAGATACCAAAGTCATAAATATAAAGTTCTTTGATGTCATTTAAAATAGAAACATTATATCTTCCAATCTTACTAATAAAATCATCTCTAAAATCAGAATATTCTAAAATATCAGCTATACGATATGTCAACGCTTCAGCTAATGTTTTAAAAACAAATAAACTAGTATCCAATATATGTCTAGTCGCTGTATTTGAATTTAATGCAGCTAATTTCTGAACTCCTACTAATGCGTTAGGGTCAGGAGTGGAACCATCTCTAGCCTCATTAAGTCCTGTAACAGACCTAATCATATTTAGGTAATGGTTGTAATTAGAGATAAGCATTTGAGTTTTGGATGCTCCTGAATTTGATGTTAACTGCTGAATAGGTATTCTAGCATTATTAAAATCTCCATCTTGAGTATAAGACCTACCGATAACAGAACCTGTTTGAAAGTAAAGCCTCAATGCATCTTCAGGATTATAAGCCGCACCTGTACCTAAGTCAACTTCATTTAATCCATCGGCATCAATAAAAACTCCATCAGGAACTACTCTATTTATTACTTGCTGAAGTTTTAAATGTGTAACTTGGATAAGGTCAGCAAAAGGTATCATCCTTCTCACTAAAGATTCAATTACTCCTTTATACATACGTGGTGCCGCAGCAACATAATTTGGTATAGCGTGTTGAGATGCTGACTTTGGTCTAACCATATTCTTAGAAAGCTCCCACTTTAAAAGAATATTTGTTCCCATAACCATAACCCCTTCATACCATACATCAATTGTTTTTTCAATTTTCTCGAAATTACCTTCTTCCATCATTTCTACAGGAGGATTGAAAGTGTCATCTTTCTCAATAATCCTAGCGGCTCCTCCTTCAAGGTTTTTTTTCTTATAAACTACTTTTTTTGTAGTTTTATAATTAAAATACATCAATGT
>Ga0307376_10005647_pt1 | contig 11232 bp, 7 predicted proteins | sample TR2MG_FD_202536 | JGI IMG/M metagenome (GOLD analysis project Ga0307376, IMG submission 202536) | Soil microbial communities from Risofladan, Vaasa, Finland - TR-2 | ecosystem: Environmental > Terrestrial > Soil > Coastal area > Acid sulfate soil | place: Finland: Risofladan, Vaasa | collected... | reverse complement strand
GTTCTGATCAAGTGAGTCATCTGTTGATGCAAGCATACTCAAAGTTACGGGTTCTTTAATAGACAAGAAATTCTCAACACTAAATTGTAACAGCAATTCCATTCACCCTCCTACTTAAATTTGTCTTGGCCAACGCCATAAGCTTATGGTACAGGCAAATACAAGTATGTTCGCCGTAATAGGAAATCAATGGCAGACTAGCAAGCCTTCGGCTATCGGTGTCCAAGGACCACGCCCATCGGCAGCGCCTAAAAACATTCCTCAGCTATATCATAACCGATGTTTTGAGGAAATGCTACAGAATCTAAACATAAAAATTAGAATTATTCCAGTCTATCCGGGTAACGGGATCAAGAGTGGTCTCAGAGTACATTTGCACCGTTCGAGGCCCATCGGTACTCAACAACCTATGCCGCAAACCATGGACTGGTATCTGAACAAGTCTGCTTGCCCCGTCCCCTTCCGATGTTATATAATAGTCCCCGTATGAGGGTTGCCGGGGCTGACGCCATAACGGCGGTCGTTGCCAGTCGCTGCCTGATGCAAGAACGGCTTGAACACAGATCAACCAGCAAGAGGCCGGTAAGCGGCCGACCCACGGTTGCCGGTGCCATGGCCTACCTCGCGGACTACCCTGCGATCAGGAACAATCCTTTGGAGGAAGGTTGGTGACTACGCCGGCCCCCGGCGTTACCGAGCGATGTTCTATTTTCGTACGATCACCGTCTATCCCAAGCTCCCTCCCCCCATTGCCCGCCTGCGCGAACTGGCCTACAACTTCTGGTTCAGCTGGAACCCGCAGGCCCAAGCCCTGTTCCGCGACATTGACCGGGACATGTGGGAGAATACCACCCACAACCCCGTCAAAATGTTGACTTACGCGGACCCGGCTAAACTCTCGCGATTGGCCGCGGACGAATCCTACCTGGAGCGGTACAACGGCGTGTGCGCCGCGTTTGACCGCTACCTCACCGAAGAAACCTGGGTGAAACGCCACTTTCCCCGGCACGAGGAACACACCATAGCCTATTTCTCCGCCGAATTCGGCCTGCATGAGGCCCAGCCCTTCTATTCGGGCGGCCTGGGGCTACTGGCCGGGGACCACTGCAAGGCGGCCAGCGACGCGGGTCTCCCTCTGGTGGGCGTCAGCCTTTTGTACCGTCAGGGCTATTTTACCCAGTTGATTGACCAGCAGGGGTGGCAGAAAGCCATGTACCCCTACCAGAACTTCCACGAACTGCCCCTGCAGCCGGTCTACAGTCCCGAGGGCGGCCAGTTGGCCGTCAATATCCAGATCGAGGGGGAGACGGTCACCCTCCTGATCTGGCACGTCCAGATCGGCCGGCTGTCGCTTTACCTCCTGGACGCCGACAATTCGTTCAACAGCCCGCACAGTCGCCAGTTGACCCAGCAACTCTACGGCGGGGACCACGAGATGCGCTTCGACCAGGAAGTGGTACTGGGCATGGGCGGGGTTCAGGCCCTGCGCGCCGTAGGCATCAAGCCGCTGGTATGGCATCTCAACGAAGGACACGCTTCCTTTTCCCTGATGGAACGCCTGCGCGAACTGGTCCAACAGGGAGTTCAGCCGCGCACGGCCATCGAATATATCCGAGCCTCCAGCCTCTTCACCACCCACACCCCGGTGCCGGCCGGGCACGACATCTTCAGCTCGGAAATCATGGACCGGCACTTCGGAGCCATCTATCCGCAGTTCGGCCTTTCCCGCGACGAGTTCCTGGCCCTGGGCTGGGACGAGACACGGCAGGGTTTCAACATGACCGTGCTGGCCATGCGCCTGTGCGCCAATATCAACGGTGTGAGCCGCCTGCACGGCCAGGTGACCCGCCAGATGTTCAGTTTCCTGTACCGGGACATCCCACCGGAGGAAGTGCCGGTTATTTCCATAACCAACGGAGTGCACACCCCGACCTGGATGGCGGGGGAGATAGCCGGCCTTCTGGACAAGTACCTGGAAAAGGATTGGCATAAGCACATTTACGACAAGTCCATCTGGGAGAGTGTCCGGTCCATACCCGGCCAGGAGTTGTGGGAGGTGCACCAAAAGCTCAAGGAACAGATGATCCGCTTTGCCCGCAAGCGGTTGGCCGCCCAGTACAGGCGCAACCACGAACCGGCCGAGATCATCGAGGATACGGCCCACTTCCTGGAGCCCCGGGCGCTGACCATAGGGTTCGCCCGCCGTTTCGCCACCTACAAGAGGGCGCTCCTCATCTTCAGCGACCTGGACCGTCTGGACCGTCTGGTCAACAACCCGGAGCACCCCGTACAGCTGATCTTTGCCGGCAAGGCCCACCCGGCCGACGGCGCCGGACAGGAAATAATAAAGTTCGTCTGCGATCAGGCGCGGTCGCCCCGTTTCTGGGGGCGGATCATGTTCCTGGAGGACTACGACATCAACCTGGCCCGCTCCCTGTTGCAGGGCGTTGACGTATGGCTGAACACGCCCCGCCGCCCCATGGAAGCCTCGGGCACCAGCGGCCAGAAGGCCGCCATAAACGGCGTTTTAAACCTCTCCGTTTTGGACGGCTGGTGGCCGGAAGCCTACGACGGGGAAAACGGCTTCGCCATCGGGCGGGAGGACTATCCGGACGAGACCACCCAGGATCGCGAAGACAGCCACGACCTTTTCAACATCCTGGAGGAAGTGGTGGTTCCCCTCTACTATCGCCTGGACAACGCCTGGGCGGAAAAGATGAAGGCCTCGCTGGCTTCCATCCCGCCTGTTTTCAGCGCCGACCGGATGGTCAAAACCTACGCCACCCACTTCTATTTCCCGGCCGTCGAGCGCTCGACCCGCCTGGCCGCCGACAATCTCGATCTGGCGGCCCGCCTGCAGCGCTTTAAGGCCTTTGTGGCCGACAACTGGTCCTCCGTATCCATCCAGCGTGTAGCCAGCGACGACGCCGGGGAGATGCCGGTAGGACAGGGGATCAATGTCCAGGCCGTGGTGCGCCTGGGTAAAATCGATTATCACGACGTGGTGGTGGAACTGGTGCTGGGAACCGAAGCCGGCGGCAAGCTGGCCGGACTCTCCCTCACCGCCATGGGCATGGTGGAGCAAATGGACCAGGAGACCTACGTCTACCGGGGCGAACTTCTACCCGGACAGGGCACCTGCGGCTACTCCTTGCGGGTGCGGCCAACCAGTGCCGACTTCGCCTACCGCTTTGAATTACCCCTGGTGACCTGGGCGCCGGCCTTTTAGGAGCAAGGTGTCAAAAGCCGGCTTAGCGCCCTGAGCAAACCGCGGATACCCTTTCCTGGCGAACCGGGAAGAAAAACCCGCGCCAGGAAACAAATTTTATGATTCTTTTATGGTTTTTGGGTTGAGGAGCCCTTAAAATTACTCCTCAACTCGCGTATAATATAGGTGGGTCAAAAGCGCCGGTCCGGTTGGTGTTCCCGTGACGGGCGCGGATTTTTATGTGCTTTTTGCGACTTATGGTTTGGAGGCGGGATAAAATGGCCCGAAAATCACGAAAACTGACAATCAGGCCCCTGATCATTGTGGCCGTGCTGGCGGCAGTCGCCTGGGGAGGCTGGACCGTGTACGGTGCCGTGGCCACGCTGCCCAGCATCAGCAGCTCCCTCCTGGGCCCCCCCCCGGTAACCCAGGTTTTTGACGCCAACCAGCAGCTCATCGCCGTGGTGGGCACCGGCAAAGCCAACTTGAGCGTACCCCTGAGCCAGATGCCCCAGCCGCTCATCCAGGCCGTGCTGGCCACGGAGGACGTACGCTTCTATGAAAACAGCGGCTTCGACTTCCGTTCGTTCATGCGTTCGGCCTGGTACGACATTTCCCACCTGAGCCTTTCGCAGGGCGGCAGTACGATCACCGAACAACTGGCGAACAACGCTTTTCTGGCCAACAACCACCAGACTTCGTTCAAGCGTAAGATCCAGCAGTTCATCCTGAGCATGGAACTGACCCACCAGTACACCAAGGACGAGATCCTGGAGATGTACCTGAACAAGATCTACTTCGGGTCCGGAGCGTGGGGCATCGGCGAGGCCTCCGAGGTGTACTTCGGAACCAACCCCGACAAACTAACCCTGGCGCAGGCTGCCCTGCTGGCCGGCCTGCCGCAGTCGCCCTCGTACTACTCACCCCTGGTCAACCCGAAGGCGGCGTTGACCAGGCGTAACGAAGTGCTGGGCAACATGCTCAAATATAACTTCATAACCCAGGCCCAGTATAACCAGGCCATGAACGGCGGGTTGCAACTGCATCCCAACCTGAACCAGGGGTATTCCAACTATCCCTACGCCACGGATTACATTCTGCAACAACTGGGCCAGATTATCGGTTCGGACAAGGTCTATCAGGGCGGTCTCAAGGTCTATACCACCATTAACGCCACCGTGCAGAAGGCGGCCCAGGACGCCCTGGCCAACGAGGCCAACTTCCCGTCCTCGGCTAAAGACAAGAACGGTCTCATGCAGCCGGAGGGCGCGGCGGTCTTCGTCGACCAGCATACCGGAGGTATCGAGGCCATTGCCGGCGGCCGGGAACACAATATGGCCCTGCCGCTGGACCGCGCCGTGCAGTCCTACCGCCAGCCCGGTTCCAGCATCAAGCCCTTTCTCGATTACGGGCCGGCCATCGAGTACGACGGTCTGACCCCGGACTCCCTGGTCCAGGATACGCCCCTGACCATAGCCAACTACTCACCGCAAAACTTTGACAACACGTACCTGGGCCCGGTCACCCTGCGCTTCGCCCTGACCAATTCGATCAACGTGGTGGCCGTCCGGCTTCTGGACATGGTTACCATTCCCAAGGCCGTACAGTTTGCGTCCCAGTCCGGCATTACCATCGCCAACGCCGACCAGGACGGGCTGGCCATCGCCCTGGGCGGCATGTCCAAGGGCGTAACCCCGCTGGAAATGGCCGGCGGCTACGCAACCATCGCCAACGGCGGCGTTTACATCCAGCCCCACGTCATCAAACAGGTGGTCACGGACGGCGGCGCCTACCTTTACAACGCTTCGCCCGATACCCACACCGCCATGCAGCCCTATACCGACTGGGCCCTGACCAGTATGATGCAATCGGTGGTTCAGGAGGGCACCGGCACCGGGGCGGCCATACCGAACTGGCCGGTGGCCGGCAAGACCGGCACCACCACCGAGGGCAAAGACCTCTGGTTTGACGGTTTCACCCCCGTCCTGACCGGGGTGGTATGGATCGGCTACGACTCACCGACGCCCATGCCCCAGGGCTATGGCGGCATTTACGCGGCCCGCGTCTGGCGCCAGATTATGACCACCGCCCTGGCCGGACAGACGCCGCAGGACTTCACGGTACCGCCGGGCGTAAACATTACCCCGCCGGCTACCCAGACCCCCGGGACTACGCAGGGCGCGAGCAACCAGGGCATACCCGGGGCGCAGACCGGCCAGACCGGCCCCTCATCCGGCTACCCGACCGGTTCGCCAAGCGGCGACCAGGGCGCGACCCCGCAACCGGGAACCAACACTAACGCAACCCCGGGCACCGCGCCCGGCAAGATGCCGCCTTCCGGACTGCCTACGGCATTCCAGCCTGACACTACGAAGGGTGACGAATTTGCTGCGAATAACGCCTGAACGGCAGGGTTTTGACCTGCCGACCGTGGAACAACCTACCGCCCGGCCGGAAATAGCCAAGAAGGTATATGCCCTCCTGGCCGTTTTCGCCATCCTTTTTTTGGTCCTGGCCGGCCGGTTGCTCTACCTCCAGGTTTTCCAGTTCCGCTGGTTCAACGACCTGGCCGACCAGAACTACCTCCGGCTGGCCCCGGTGATGGCGCCGCGGGGACTCATCTATGACAGCACCGGCCACCTGCTGGTGGGCAACACGCCGGTCTACAGCGTATCCATCCTGTACACGGCCATCAAGGACGAGAACCAGCTGGCATCCCGGCTCGGTCCCATCCTGGGTATGGCCCCGGACCAGATCACGGCGCTCATAGATAAGCACCAGCAGGCCAACGACATCTATCTGCCCATCCGCCTGGCTACCAACGTCGACCAGGCGGTGGTCAACCAGATCGCGGAAAACCAGATAAACCTGCCCGGGGTAATCCTGGACACAGTGCCCCAACGGTATTACCCCTACAATGACCTGGCCGGCCAGGTGTTCGGCTACGTGGGGGACATCAACCAGGCCGAACTGGACGCCCACCAGTCCGAGGGCTATACCTTAAACGACCAATACGGCCAGGCCGGCCTGGAAAACACCTATCAACAATACCTGCACGGAACCGACGGCGCGCTGGAGATGGAGGTCAACGCCCAGGGCACCGTGGTGGGGCAAAAGGGACAAAAAGATCCCACCCCCGGCGACAATCTCACCCTGACCCTGTCCGCCCAAATTACACAGGTCGGGCAGCAGGCCCTGGCTACCCAGATAGCCAATGCCCAGAAACTAGGCTTAGGCGCCCAGGGCGGAGCGGTAGTACTCGAAGACGTTCACACCGGCAAAATCCTGGCCATGGCCAGCTATCCGTCCTTTAACCCGGCTGTTCTGAGCCCCAACCCGCCGCCCGGTGAGAATACCAATATCTTTCAGGACTCGGCCCACCCGTTTCTGAACCGTGCCCTCATGGCCTATCCGCCCGGTTCCACCTTCAAGCCGGTGGTGGCCACCGCCGGCCTGGTGACGGGCGCCATCACCCCCCAGACCGAGCTATACGACCCGGGCTATTTCATGTTGGGCAGCCATAGGTTCAATAACTGGTACCACCCGGGCTTCGGCGACCAGAACGTAACGCAGGCCATCCAGGATTCCAATGACGTTTTCTTCTATCAGCTGGGCTTGAAGTTAGGCTGGCAGCCCATCGCCCAGTGGGCGCAGGCGTACGGGCTGGGACAGCCTACTGGCATCGACCTGCCTGCCGAGGAAACCGGGGTGGTGCCCACGGCCGCCTACAAGACCAAGCTGGAGCAGAGCTATGTCAACCAACTGCTGCAGCAAAAGGAGAGCACCCTGCTGGCCCAGTACAACGGGGACAAGAACTCCCCCGATTATCAGAAGGCATTGGCCAAGCTGCAGAAGGACACGCAGGCCGCCTACGCCTGGGATATGCAATGGCAACAATACGACAGCGTAATCACAGCCATCGGCCAGGGCTACAACCTGTACACGCCCCTGCAACTGGCCGACTACACGGCCACCATAGCCAACGGCGGTACCCTGTACAAGCCCTACCTGGTGGACAAGGTCATCGCTCCGGACGGGGGATTGGTTTTGCAAAACCAGCCCACGGTGGTCAGGCAACTGAACATCCCGCCCAGTGTACTCGACGTTATCCACCAGGGCATGGGCCTGGTGACGCAGGACCAGGGTACCGCCGCCGCGGTGTTCGCCGGCTTCCCTGTACCCGTAGCAGGCAAGACCGGTACCGCCCAGAACTCCGGCACCGACGACTCCCTCTTCATAGCCTACGCTCCGGCGAACAACCCACAGGTAGCGGCGGTAGCCGTGGTCGAACACGGCGGTGAGGGTAACGCGGCTGCGGCCCCGGTGGTAAAGGCGGTTCTATCCGCCTACTTTAACGTTCCGACGGCCGGCACGACCACCCAGCCAACACCCACCTCCGGTGGGTCCCCGACGCCGGCAACCGGAACCACTACACCGGCCCAACCGCCGGCAACCCCGTCGACCACCGCTCCGACCCAGACTACCGCTCCGCAAAACCCGGCCTCGGGCACCGGACAGCAGCCAGCGGCCGGTAACAATCAACAACCGGCGGCTACCACCCCCGCCCAGGGAACCGGTAAGCCGCCCGCCGCTCAGACGACGGCTCCGGTCGGTAAGCCGCCGGAACCCCCACCCGCCCCGGCGGCTAAGCCGCAATAGGAGCGGGAGTAATAAGCGGGTGTAAAGCCGAAGGCCGGGAGTCGGAACGTGCCCCCCGGCCTTCGGCGTCCCGAAAGAAAAGGAATCATGAGGATAGCCAAAGTCGAATGGCGCAGCAAGACCCGTCCCGGCGGCCAAGCCGCCTCGGGGCGGAAAAGCGGTTGCTGCGATGTGGGGCCGGAGAGTTAGAACGTGAAGACGGATGCCTCCGCCGCCAGCTCGATCAGGCGGTCGGCCGTAGCGAGGCGGGCCCCAGGTATAAAGTTTTCTTCATCCAGGTTCCTGGCCCTGGCGCAGGGCGTGCAGACGTAAAACGGAACCTCTTTTTCCACCAGGAAATCCAGGTAGGGTTTCACGCCATCGCCGGTGGGCGCCTTGACGTTTTCGGCAAAACCTAGCTCGGCGTATACCACGCCGTCATCGACCAAAAATATATCCACCGTGTGGCCCTTGTCCCGGGCCACCTTGGCCAAGTGGAAGGCCCGCGTGGCGCGGGTGGGATCCTCCAGACCACGACTAAGTACAAATAGAAACTTGGCCATTATGTACCCCCTTTTTGGTCCTGTTCTCCGGCCCGGCCCAACACCTGCCGGCCCTGAGTGATCAGGTTGCCCAGCGAGGCCGCCACGTCCTGCAGGAGCAGCATCCACTCGCCCAGATGCTGCCGCCCCGCCGGCGTCAGCTCGTAGACCCGCCGGGCGGGTCCACCGCCACCGGTCTCCCAGGCCGAGGTCACCCGGCCGGTGGCCTCCAGCCGTCGCAGGGTGCGATAGATCGCCGGACCGTCCAGTCCGGCGCGGGTTACCGCCAGAGTCTCCGCTTCCTGGGCGATCTGGTAGCCGTGCGCCGCCCCCAGGCGGGCCAGGGACAGAAGCACCACCGGCTCGGTATACCGGTACAGGTTGCCCATCTCGCAGGCATTAGAATCAATCCCCGGCCTGTCACAGCATCTCGTCCCGGTCAAAGCGCACCTCCCCCCGTATGGTCCGGCATCTCAACCAAAAAGCCCCCGCTCGTTTGGCCGGGCGGGGGCTCAACCTGTTCAAGCCTTGCTGCGGCCGCGGCCGGCAACCGCCAGGATCAGCGCCAGTATTATCGATACGATGATGCTCCCGTACTTGACGATCGTCGGGTGGCCATGCACACCGTACTGGACGGCATATCCCCCTACCAGACCGCCCACCAGACCCAGAACCACCGCCATGGCCGGCTTGCCGGCCCCGCGGGAGAACCACCAGCCGATAACCAGACCGATGACAACATACGCAACTAAATGCAGCATAACTTGCCCCCCTTCCATATTTCCCCGTTCCAGTATAAACCAAAAAGGATGCCCTGGCAAGGTCCACCCGGGCCGAAAGAGGGACTAAAACCCGAGAATGCGCCTCAGCTTTTTAGCCTGGGCCCGGCTCACCGGCACCTCGCTGCGCTCCTTGTCTTCCACCACCAGGTTGTAGGTGCCGTTAAAAAAGGGCACGATCTCCTTGACCTTGTGTAGGTTGACCAGATAGCACCGGTGGGTGCGGAAGAAGACCCCGGAATTGAGCCTGGCCTCCAGTTCCTTCAGGGTAAAGCGGGTAAACAACTTGTCGGAATGGGTCTTGATATAGACGTAGTCCTGTTCGGTAAAGGCGTAAAAGATGTCCGACTCGGTCACCAGGATAGTTTTCCCCTGCTTTTCAGCTGGGATGCGATCGATTTTGAAGCCCGGTGCTCCGTTGGATGCGGCCGGCGCCGCGGCAGGCGCCGCGGTGCCGCTCTCGGCTCCCCCGCCAGTCTCCTGCTGCTGCCGAGACACCTTGTCGATAGCCTTCTTCAACCGCTTGGGGTCCACCGGCTTGAGCAGGTAGTCTACCGCGTTGACCTCGAAGGCGGCCACCGCATACTCCTCGTAAGCGGTGACAAAGATGACCTGGGGCGGCCGGGGCAGATCCTGAATGGCACTGCCGATCTCCAGCCCGTTCATGCCGGGCATGGAAATATCGATGAACAGGATGGAATAGTCGAGAGCCTTGATCAGGGCCAGGGCCTCTGCGGCATTGGTTGCCTCGCCCACGATTTCAATATTGTCGAAGCACCCAAGGGCAAAACGCAGTTCCTGCCGGGCCGGATATTCGTCGTCCACGATCAGCGCCTTAAGCTTCACCTACCGCACCGTCCCTCCTGGACCCGGCTTTTACCAGCGGCACCCGCATATACACCGCGGTCCCCTTGCCGGGTTCACTGATAATGCGCAAGCCCCAGTCTTCACCGAATAAACTCTTCAACCGCTCGTTGACGTTGGACAGGCCCACGCCGTTGCCGGAGCCGAACCCGGGCTGGAACACCTGCTGCAACCGGTCCGATCCGATGCCCACCCCGTCGTCCTTCACAACCACCAACATCTCCTGGCCGCGCAGGGCCTTGATTTCTATATGCACCGTGCCCTCGTCCATTTTGGGTATGATGCCGTGTTTGACCGCGTTCTCCACCAGCGGCTGGATGCTTAAAGCCGGCACCTGGTAATCCATAAGGCTCCGGTCTATGTCGCGGGTGATCCGCAGTTTTTCGCGGAAGCGGGCCTTCTCCAGGACCAGGTAGGTGTTGATGTATTCCAACTCCTCCCGCAGGCAATTGAAATGGCCGTGTCTCTTCAGGGCCTGCCGGAAAAACATGGCCAGCCTGATCAGCAGGCGCCGCGCCGTCTCAGGGTTGGTCCGGCTGAACATAATGATGGTATTCAGGGTGTTGAAAAGGAAATGAGGATTGATCTGGGCATGCAGGGCGTCCAGTTCGGCCAGGGTAACCAACTGCACCTGGCGGTCCAGTTCGGCGAGTTCCATCTGCACGCCCAAAAGCTGGGCAATCCCCACGGCGAGTTTGACCACGTCCGGATCGGGATGGCCCCGCCGCGTCTGGTACAGTTTCACCGTGCCGGCCACCTCGCCCCGGCACATCAGCGGCACCACCACCGCCGCCTCCAGGGGGCAATTCTTGTGCGGGCAGTTGAGGCCCTTCTTGCTGTCCACGATGTTCAGTTCGCCCGTGGCCAGCACGTGCTTGGTGGCGAAGGTTATGATGGGCCCGCCCGCCTTGTGGTGGTCGTCCCCTGCGCCGAGAAAGGCCAGCACCCTCTGGGTGTCGGTAATGGCCACCGCCGATACGTCGCTGATCTTCTGGATGATCTCAGCCGCCTTGCGCGCGGTTTCCATGTTAAGACCCATTCGCAGGTAAGGCAGGGTCTCCCGGGCGATCTTCAAGGTCGGTTCGATGGGATCATCCAACCGCACCGTTACCACGCGGTGCCTTTCGGTGAAGTCGAAGCCGAAGTAGAGAGCCGCGAAGCTCCCCACCAGCATCACCAGGGCCACCACCCAGTTGACCAG
>Ga0307376_10005642_pt1 | contig 11237 bp, 12 predicted proteins | sample TR2MG_FD_202536 | JGI IMG/M metagenome (GOLD analysis project Ga0307376, IMG submission 202536) | Soil microbial communities from Risofladan, Vaasa, Finland - TR-2 | ecosystem: Environmental > Terrestrial > Soil > Coastal area > Acid sulfate soil | place: Finland: Risofladan, Vaasa | collected... | reverse complement strand
TGAAAATGGTATGGCATTGATATATCGCTTACCAGAGGATGAGGCAGTATATGCTGACTTTTGTTTGAAGAAAACAGATTCTTCATTTCAATTCAATACAGATGTTGTTAAAAATGCGGTTCAGCAATTTATGCCAACAGAGAGAGGCCACCTAGCTATTATGACTGCACTACTTCGTCCCGGTGCTATGGATGCAATTATGGAAAACGAAAAAGGTAAGGACATATCGGCTACACAATGGTATATGGATGTACGAATGGGCAAACGAAAACCTAAGTATATCCATGACGATCTCAAGCCATTCTTAGAAGAGACCTATGGAATTATTGTTTATCAAGAGCAAGTGATGGCAGTTTTAGTGGATATCTGTGGATACACCTTAGAAGAGACAGACCGTATCAGAGATGCAATCGCTAAGAAGAAGTCAGATGTTATGATGGCTGCATTCGATCGCATAAGAGAGGCAACCTCAGCACGAGGATGGACACCTGAGCAATCAGATGCTTTGTGTAATACAATCCAAGCATTCTCTAGATATTCCTTTAACAGATCTCACTCACACGCTTATGCTGAGTTAGGTTATATAACTATGTATCTTAAGCACTACCATCCATTGGAGTGGTGGAGTTCAGTATTAAATAATGAAGGTAAGGAAGATAAGATTAGAAAATTCATAGCGTTATTAGGTGATACTATTAAGCCACCTTCTATGAAGAAACCATCTGAGTTATTTTCTGTAGAAGAAGATCACATCACTGCCCCTATATCTGCTATCAAAGGTGTTGGGCCAGCGTCAGTACATGAACTTGTAGAAAAAGGTCCGTTTCTTAACATAGAAGATTATGTTGCAAGAGTGGATCATCGTAAAGTTAATAAGGGCGTCGTTGAAGCTTTGGTTAAAGCTAGATCGGCAGATTCTTTTATGGACAAGAGTTTGATTAGCTATAGTGATCGCAAGTTAGATTTCTTAAATAAATATAGTCATCTTAGAGGTGGTAAGATTGCTTGGAAGCCAGATGCAATAGAAACAGATCCTTTAAAGATATTCTTTTTAGAAAAAGAAACCAACAAGACATTCAATAAGAATCTACTTGCCGATAAAGATGTGGTTGCATACTTAAAAACTAAGTGGCCAAATCTAGTGCCAACTGGTAAATCTGGTATTCCATTCCTTAACGGCAAAACACCCATTATTAATGGTGTTAAAATTGCTGAAGGTTTGATCGAAAAAGAACACGATGCAGAAGTAGGTATGATAATGGTTTTTGAAGGCAGCAATATTCGCAAAGGTGTTTCTAAGACAAGTAAGAAGCCATATTGCATGTTGAATATACAATTATCAGATGGTTATTCAGCAGTTGAATGTGCAGACTGGAATCGCAAATCACCACTTAAGTATGCAGATAACAGTATTGTATATATTAAAGGTACTCTTAAAAAGGGCTGGAAAGAATCTGTTGCTATAAATCTTAAAGAGATCGAGTTAATAGGATAGACATGATATTTAGAGAATTATTTCCATTTGAAGTAACTAAATTTTATCTTGATAATCCAACTGAATATTTGGGTACCAAGGCTGCTACTATTCCAGGTGCATACTATTTTGGCATTATAGACGAATGCGGAAAGACTATAGCAGCTACATGCTATACAATACTAACAAGTAACTTAGTATCTATGAAGAGTACCATGGTGACAACTGGCAATAGAGGACAAGGAGTTGGACGATTCTTAAATGGGCAACTCGAAAAACACCTCAAAGAAAAGGGGTTCGGGAAGATAGTGAGCCACATATATACACAAAATCTTCCAAGTATAATCCTGAAACTTAAGCTTGGTTATTTAATAGAAGGAACATTGCGTGATCACGACTTTACAGGTCAACACGAATATGTTCTTGGAAAAACAATATAATAGGAGAAACAATGCAGTACCAATTAGTAGACTTAGCACCAAAACACATTAAAGAAAATGAGATGGTTATTTATAAACCTAATTTCATTGAACAAATTGCAAAAAGTAAGTTACGACGCGGTGTAACAAAATTAACTACCGCAAATGCTCTAAGAGACGCACTCATGCTCATCACGGACGCTTATGATAATACCGTAAATCCTTATCGTATCAATTTAAGCGCGTATGAAGGATTGGCATACGAGAATGATCATGACCTATCGGCCATTGTTCTTAAGATCTTAGACGATCAGGGTATTGATTTACTTACTAAGGCTATCGATGTACAGTTAAAAGCTAGAGATTTGAAGGTCGATACTGTATATTATGTAAGTGATGACCTAGCTGGCTCTACAGCGTTTCTAGCCAACGGATTTGCACTAAAAAATGCAAAGAAAATCACCAAGAACGAAGAAACAGTGGTATAATAGAACTATGCCAATTATGGCAGCAATTAAACTATGGCTGAAAAGCTAGCAAGGAGAATACGAATGGCAAACATTCAAATCAATATGGATTCACTCAATCCAACATCTTTCAAGAAAACAGTAAGACACAAGGTATTAGACGGAAGCAATATTTATCGCTTTCTACCCCCTTTTGGGTCTGAATCAAATGGCTACCCTTATCGTAAGTGGAATGTTATTTGGGGTCTCGTTGATCCAACTTCAGGTCGAATGCGACCATTTGCATCATCTTCAACTTTTGAAGGACGATGCCCAGTCTATGACTATTTAGACATTTTAAAGCAGAAAGTTGAAGATCTCAAGAAAACAGGTGCCGCAGATGAAAAGGTGACTGAACTTGAAAAATATATTAGCGCAATTCGCCCAAAATCTGTGTACGCATACAACGCATCAGATAAGTCTGGTATTGTTGGTGTACTTGAACTTAAATCTACTGCTCACAAAAAAGTAATCAGTTTGATGAATGAGTATATCACTCAGTACAATCAAGATCCAACATCTTTAAATTCAGCTGTTGCTGATTCCGGTGTATGGTTTAAGATTTCTCGTGCAGGAACTGGTTTCAACACAACTTACGATGCTGCAAAAAATCAAAACTCAACAAAAGATCCTAACACGGGTGCATTGGTATACCAAGACGACCGTAGTTCATTGGCCGATAGTGTTGTTGAAAACTTTGATGCACTTGCTTATGACCTTAACAATATTTATCAAAAGCTTTCTTATGATGATCTTAAAGACATCTTGATTGCAAATCTTGTTTCGGCATCTGATGCATTACCTGAACTTCTAGTTCCTGGTTTTGGTCTAGATGATGTAAGCGGTGGCAATGTAGAACAACCAGTTTCGTTTGTTCAAGCCGCGACACCTGTTACTCCAGTTGTGCCTGTTACTGAAACTGTTGTAGCTCCAGTTGCAACTCAAACACCTGCCACAGCTAATACAGATGATTTGTTAGCCATGGCTGATGACATCTTTAATTCGTAAGGAGTTACAATGGCTAACGAGTTGCAGACTATTGATGTAACCAAATTAGTCGAATATAGCAAGAAAATTAATGAGATTGGGACGCTAAACAAAATGTTAGCTCCCAATTATCTCAGAGATTTCATTAATGCTATGGATTTGACTAGTTCAATGCTATCTAAAGCAGTTAAAGCTAATCTAGAATGTAAAGCAAGCCTTGATAGATTCAAGGCTATTGCTTATTTAGATAAGGCTGCAGATTATTGTAAAAACAATGACATTAAAATTTCTAACGGTGCACGTGAAATGTATGCTGATATAGATCCAGATGTTGTTGAAGCTAAGAATAAATTTGCTGCTTCTGAAGCTATGGTTCTATTTCTAAAAAATAAATATCAAGCGTTTCGTTGTGCTCATGATGATGTCAAGAAGATATCATTTAATGAAGCTCAGGGAACAGGTTTTGAAGGCTTTTAAAGGAGAATAAATGAGCACAAATAAGTGGATGAAGAAATTAGAGAGTGATTTTGCTAAAGTTGCTTCTACGATGAAACGTCCTTCTGATTCAGTTATACAACTAGCATCACCTAGTCTTAATTGGGCGGTAGGTAATAGCGGTATTGTTGAAGGAAAAGCTGTTTGCTTTTTCGGACCAGAGAGTTCTGGTAAATCTTTGCTAGCACAACTTGCTATTATAGAGTTACAAAAGAAATATCCAGAATCAATTCAAATCTTAGTAGATGCAGAATTTAGTTTCAACCGTGATTGGTTTCAAAAATTAGGTGGAGATCTAACTCGTCTCTTAGTTAAGCAAACAAATGATCCATTGGAGATCTTTGATTGGTTAGAGAAAGATGTATTAGAGATGCTTCAAGAAGGTGCACCCATAAATGGTCTCATGATTGATTCAGTGAAGTCTATCCGATATCCTGGCGATCACAAGGCCAAATCAACAGATATTACTATGGGCGGTTCTGGTGCCAAATATCTTGGTCCAGCATTAAAAGGTCTACTTCCCATTATCAGAACATATTCAATTACTACTTTCTTAGTTCAACAGGTTAATGAAGAAATGGATCAATATAAGAAAATGAATAATCCATGGATCATTCCCGACGGAAGAGCTCTTAAACATTTCTGTGACTATATGTTGCAGGTTGAAAGAGTGGATTCAAAAGCTGGTCGCATTGAAGAAGGTAAGACTATTGCCGGTGGTGCAAACCAAATTGGACATAAGGTTCGTGTTAAAGGTAAGAAGAATAGAGTCGGAGCTCCTTACAGAGTAGCTGAATTTGCTCTTCAATATGATTCAGGAATTGTAAACACAGAAGAAGAGACTTACGAATTAGCTAAGTCATTAGGAATCATCTATCATCCTATCTCTGAAAGTACTGGTCGACCCAATAATATGATGTGGGCGTTTGCCGATCATGAGCATGTTAAAGGTGATACTAATATGAAGCATTACATCACGGCAGATAAGGATATACTTAAGCAAGTATATGATGCATGTCTCAATGTTGATGATAGTGCTGTACAGATTAGAAACAGTATGATAGAAACTACTGAAGTCGATTTAACAGAGTTTGAATAATGAAACTTAAAACACTTAGGGTAATCGGAATAGTAGCAATGCTATTCTGTGCATTTCAATTAGGTAGAATTGATGCAAATACAGCATATCTAAAAAGAATAGATACATGTGTTAAATTACCAGAGCATCCAAGTATTCAAGAGTTTTATGGACATGGTTTTAAAAAAGAAAACCTAGCACACACAATATGGAATCACGCCGTTGCTCATAATGACCATATATATATGAAATGTATTTTTAAGGAAATAAGAAAATGAGCAGTATTTTATTTATAGGTGATCCTCACTTACGTATGACTTACTTTGACCAATCTGTTAAGTTCCTTAGATGGGTTGAAGAACAAGTTGAAATATTAAAGCCAGATATAGTTTGTAACTTAGGTGACACCTTTCATAATCATGCCATATTACGCTCTGAACTTCTTAAAGAATTCAAAGACCATGTAAATAATTGTAACACCACATATTGGTATGTATTAGGTAATCACGACCAGTATAAACCAAAGGATAGTAAATATCATGCATTGCAAGTGTTTGAAAACCTCCCTAACTTCAAGTTATTCGATAAGACTGAGCACCTCAGCGATCTTGGTATAACGGTAATACCTTATGTACAAGAATTTAAAGATTTCCCGACCAACACATTGCCAATTGTTATCACCCATAACACGTTCATTGGGGCCGACTATGGATTTAAGAGAGAGGACTGCGGAATCGACGCTGATAAGATTCATGCTGACATTATCATATCTGGGCATATCCATAAGCGACAAACCTTTGGAAAAGTTCATTATCCAGGGACCCCGTTTGCACATAACGCTACCGATGTCGGCCAAACTAAAGGAATTCTATTATTCGAAACTGAAACCCTCGAACAGCAATTTATCGAATCCCCATTTCCTAAATGGCGCTCAATAGAATTTGAAGTTGACTACACTAGACCCACTACCGCCCTACATACACTACTTGAACATTCACTTGACGATCAAAATAAGTGGATTTTAAAAGTAAGTGGCCCAAAAGTAGAGTTAACTGCCTACTTTAAGTCTAAAAAGTACCTCAAGTTGATAGAGGGCAAGAATGTAGTCTCTAAGACTACACCCATTGATTCTGAAAAGCAAAATAGAGTAAAAATCGAAGCAGTGTCTCCAGAAGGCATAGTCTCAGAATATGTTAATAAAGTATATTCTGGAGGTGAGGACAAAGACCTCATAATCAAGAGAGCCCACCAAATAATCAAGGGCACCCATTAAGTTTGGTATAATGTAAGCGAGAGGTAGGTATATGGAACAAAACATTGACCATCATTCATTTTTAGTAGAGCACAATTTGCTTACTGAAGAGATGAAAGCAAATATTGCAATGGCTGGTTACTGTATAGTAGAAAGTGTCAAAGATGTCACTACTACAATTAACTTTAATGATAATGTTGTAACCTATAATCTACTTATTCCTGGTGATCTTTGCAATAATTTAAGATTACTAAGTAGATTTGAGAACGGTGAAAGCATAGGATTTTGGAATTCCATTAAGCTTAAAAGGTTCTTGAAGAAAAAAAAGGAGATTGATAAGGTTGACAACACTGGCGTTGTCGGCTATAAGTTGGAACAAATAGCTAATAATTTTGTAAAAGCTTACTTAAACAGAAAATGGAGCACAAGCGTAAAAATTTATAACGCAGACAATAAAGATGAAAGCGAGAATTTTAGGATTCGTGGCACAGAAGATCAACAGGTTGACTAGCGACGAGGATTTACAACAGGAATTGTGGATATACTTTTTAGAAGGTAATTCGCCCTTTTCATTTGAAGAAAAACTTATATCAATAAGAAATAAAAGAGAAAACGATAACATTATCGTTTATGTTAGTATGGAGATGTTAGATGGCCTTAAAGAGAAACTTTAGTGACGAAGAAAAGATAGGTCTTTCCAGTCAAGAAGTCGAAATAGGCGAGAAGTATCTTAGAAAAAATAAGACAGCTGGTGCCATTGATAATGTCCCGGCATTAAGATTATATGAAATGTATCTCATAGGCAGTTCGTTTCATGAGATAGAACAACAATTTCCTCAATATGAATTAGGACAAATTATATTAACCGCTGCGTTAAACCGTTGGGGATCTGATAGAGATAAGATGCAGGGTACTCTACGAGATAGGGTAAGAGCTAAAGTTGTAAAATCTGTAATTGATCAAGTTGATTTCCTTACATCAATGCTTGGTGTGGCATCTGCTGAACACATGAAGCAAATGAGAAATTACTACCTTGATCCAGAAAAAGAACCAGTACCATCACTTAGAATTAAATCAATTAAAGATTATAAAGAAGTAACTGAAACATTAGCTAAAATTGTTCAAGGTGCTACACCAAATGCTAAGAACAATAATATGTCTCCAATGTTTGATGCTTTGTCTCCAGGTGCTTCACAGCCCAAAGATGAAGATAAGGAACCTGAAGAAGAAGTGATCGACCTAGATAAAATTCTAGATCAAGAAAAAAGGGACAAATAAAATCGTGATCACAGAACAAGAACTCGAAAGAGCCTTAACATTAAAAGATCAAATAAGAGAGTTGAGTGTCTTTGTGTCTAAACTTGAACAATGTAAGATAGCTGTTCACAGCTCTATAAATACCAAAGTAACTATTGATAATAACGTAATCGATGTCAATGAATATACCATTGCAACCCTCAAGCGGTTTCATCATGAAATAATTAATGACCACAGACAAAGGCTTAGTAAGCTGGAAGATGAGTATAAAGCTATTATATTCTCACCAGAAGAAGCTTTCGAGCGTGCATTAAGAGAAGCTGAGGACGATGATGAGTGCGAAAAAAAGAAAAAATAAAGAAAGCGGCTTCGATGCTCTATCTATAGAGCAAAAGAAAAAACTTTTTTTCAAGAAATGCACTTCAAAAGAAGAACTTTCTAAGTTCATACAAGTTTTCTTTGGGTTACACTTACCTGATCAAACGGTTTCCAGATTCGCAGATACAAATCCACTTCATATCATATGGGAAGTCTATGATATATGTGTGAACAAAAACAATCCAGAAGACATTGAAGAATTATTATATGTTGCAGGTCGAGGCTCTGGTAAGACTCTAGGTATGGCTATAGCAGAATTGCTAGTCATGTTACATGATGGTAGAGATGCTTGTCATGTTGGTGCAGTGTTGGCTCAGGCAAAGCGATGTTATGACTATCAAACTAAGTTTATGCTATCCCGTCGCATTCGACCTATCATAGAGGATAGATCTGTTCCTCAAGAAGATCGTGTCTTACAAAAATTAAACATGGAAAAATCAACATTCAATATCGATGATGAAACAGTAACGTTAGAGGTTCTTCCTTGTACACTTAAAGCCTGTAATGGTCCTCACGTTCCATTAGTTGTGACAGATGAGATCGATACTGTCTCTGGTGAAGGTTTAAGAGCCTTCAAAGAGATTGCGGGTATGCTAGATTCAAAAGGTGGTAAACGAGCTCTAAGGGTTGGTATATCTACTCGAAAATCTAGATATGGATTAATGAACAGAATGATGGAAGAAGCTGAACAGGCCGGCAGACACGTACGTAGATGGACAGCATTTGAATTCTCACAAGCATGTCCTGATTCTAGGTCTGGTGTCATACCAACAGATTCATATCACATACAGGATGAGATGGAAGTCTTATCTGAAGCAAATTACAAATTAAAAGATGATAAGAAAAAGAAAGAATATACTAAGCATGTTATGCCTGGTGAAAATTGCTTAACTTGTCCAGCTGCAGCTATTTGTTTAGGTGATGCTAAAAAGCAAACATCTAAATCATGGATGCTAAAACCCATATCTGAACTTATTCAAAAAGTTAGATCTGAAGGCGCTGACTGGGCATTAGCTCAGCTTATGAACTTAAAGCCTTCTGTTGAAGGAATTATATATAAGGAATTTGAAGAGAAATTACACGTCAATGACTGGAATGGAATGTGGGTTAAGTTAACTGGTATTGAATATCCAGGTGAATGTACACACGATATATTTGTAAAAAAATGTCACTCAATGAGACTATCTTGCTATGCTGGTGTCGATTGGGGTTGGTCTAATCCAAATACTGTTGTATTTTTCTTCCTAGACAAAAAAGATAATGTATTTGTAGTTAAGGCAGATGGAATGACATTTGTATCTCAACCAGAATGGATACATTATATTAAGGGTAAATATCACCACTTATATAGATGTCAACTATATTTTCCTGATATTGCGGATCAAGGTGCTGTCACAGAAATGAGAAAAGCAGGATTACCAGTTGCTACTGATACAGATAAAGCTATCAATACTGGCATTCAGGTTATTAAGAAGTTATTGAGAGTACCTGGCTCAACGGATACAAAGATTCATTTGGCCAAAGACACAACTGGGCCTTTGATAACTGAGTTTATGACATATCACTTTAAAACAGCTGCCGACGGAACAATTACAGAGATACCTGAATCCGAATATGATCACTGGCTTGATGCTTTAAGATATCCACTTACTATGTTATTAGGTAAGGGAACATTAGTTATGGGTAATGGTATGGTGGAAGAAGAAATTCAAATACAGGATGGCAAGGGCCAATATCATAGAACCCCGACACCAGAAGAGTTTGCGACTATAAACAATATACCATTGAATGAAGATATGAATGATAAGTCTAAATTGGGTAAAATTGGTAAATTATCAGACCTCGATGATGACGATGAAGATGATGACTGGAATGGTGGCGGAGGTTTTCTTTGGTCACTTTAAGTGGTCAATGGGGACAAATAAGGTATAATAGATTAAATAGCGGAGAGTAATTTTGGGTATTTTCGAAGATTGGTTCAAAAAAGGCATAAATGATGAGTTAGAGCAGCTTTATAAGGCTGATGCTGATGCTATCCCTGAGAACAGGGATCACATGCCGGATGACGACAATCCAGAGATTGGCCGTAAAGCTATCCTCACAGACCCGTTCTTTACTCAAGCTAGTCAACAGACTTTATTTAAGTTCCGACTATCTCGACTCTCAAATAAGACATTGAAAGACGTCTCTCTCAGAGACTGGTTGGTTTCTGCCATCATACAGAACAGAGTAGATATACTTTTAAGGTTCTCTAGACCTCAACTCAAGAAGTTTGATATGGGCTTTAGAGTTGTTAAACACGACTTAACAGAAGAGTATTCTAAAGAAGAACGAGAAGAAATTGAGAATATTCAGGCATTTATATATAATTGTGGACGCATAAAGAACACCCCGGATGATGACAGAATGTTATTTGGTGAGTTTCTTAAGCTCACAATAAGAGATGCCATGACATTTGGCAATATCACTGTTGAAAAGATTTTAACTCGCAGAGGCGCTTTGCATAGGTTTAGACCTTTGCCAGCCGAAGGCGTGTATCATATTAATAAAGATGCACCTAAATCTCAAATTGAAGGTCATATTAAGTCAATCCAAGGTACCATTGCACCTAAATCAGACAATGATCCTGAAATGAAATATCAACATAATCAACCTGATTTAGATTACTACAAATATGTACAAGTATCATACGACAATCGTCCCTTGGCTGTTTTCGGCGACGAGGACATGATCTTTAAACTTTTTAATCCTCAAAATTTTCAAGACAGTAATGGTTATTGTTATTCTCCGTTAGAGATGGCAGTAATGAATATTACTCATCACATGAATACTGAGCATTACAATTCTAACTTCTTTACTCATGGTCAAGCGGCTAAAGGTGTATTACACTTAAAGGGAACTGTCACTGCTTCCCAGCTTACAGCATTTCGTCGTCAGTTTTACAACTTAATAAACGGTTCACAAAATGCTTGGAGAACACCTATCATCTCTGGTTTAGATGATGTTCAATGGGTGCCAATGGCTGGTGGCTCTAAAGACATGGAGTATTTAAACTACAATATGCATCTAATGCGTGCAGTGTGTACTCAGTTCCAGATTGATCCAACCGAAATTGGTTTAGATCTTTTAGTTACCGGTGGTAAAAATATAGCCAGCACTGATGGTCACGCCAGCAAGATTGAATTCTCAAGAGAAAAAGGATTATATCCTATATTAATGTTTATTGAGGATTTCATAAATAGCGATATAATGCCAGCTATTGACCCTGAATATGCTAAGAAATATAAATTTCAATTTGAAGGCTATACAGACGAAACACCACAAACTGAAGTGGCATTACTACAAGCCGAAATGACAGTAAACAAGTCTATGAACGACTTACTGTGTACTG
>Ga0307376_10005640_pt1 | contig 11241 bp, 12 predicted proteins | sample TR2MG_FD_202536 | JGI IMG/M metagenome (GOLD analysis project Ga0307376, IMG submission 202536) | Soil microbial communities from Risofladan, Vaasa, Finland - TR-2 | ecosystem: Environmental > Terrestrial > Soil > Coastal area > Acid sulfate soil | place: Finland: Risofladan, Vaasa | collected... | reverse complement strand
ACGCGCCGCCAGCGTTCGTTCTGAGCCAGGATCAAACTCTCCGTGATATAGTTATGCGGTCCGAAGACCGCACTCTTCTTTCACTAAAGTTGTTCCCGGCGCATCTCTACTGGCACCTGTACGCATCGCTGCGCCAGGATTTCTGTAAAGTGCTCCGTCGCCTCATCCAACTCGCGTCAGACAAGACAATTTGCAAAATCTCTTCAGATCTTGACTTGAGCCCGCTTCCAACATATCTCACCGAACAGTTACCCGCCCGGCTCAATACGCCTTCTGCATTCCTTCCCTTCTCTATTCACTGTAAAAGATCTGCGCTCGCGCTCCGTTTCCAGTTCGCGGCTATACACCTTGAGGCGCAACAAAGGACCTTCGCAACCACCTTCCGGTGGTACAAAGCCCCCGTTCGAAGTACGCCATTTTTATGTGCGGAGGATATTATTACCGAATCCGCCAGTTTATGTCAAGTACCACTGAGCTCTTTTTTAATCGGCATCACACATGCAACGCCGAAAGCGTATTGCTGATACTGACGTCAAGTTGTGGTTGAACTATAGCTGAAGAGCAAAAGTGTGTCAACACGTTCTGCTAAATCAGTGCAGTAAATTCTTACGCTCCTGATGGAGCTTTTTTTGGCGGTTCCTGTTGCATTCCTGCAAGCTGCTCCTCTTTCGACTTGATCTCATTCTGCAGCGTGTCAATCTCATCAATCAATTCCTTTACGCCTGCAGTCTTGCGGCTCAAGCTCGTCTGCCCTTCGGTGACCAGCGCCTCGAACGCCCGGGAACCGAGTTTGCCTAACAATTTCTCGGCACGACTTTCAAGCTGACTGATTTCAAACCGGAGAACTCCACGGTCAGTAAGATCCTGTGCCTTGTCACGGGCTTTATCGTACAGGTCTCGAGACGTAGCGATCCCCTTGTCCAGAGTTTCCTTCATTCGCGACCAAAAATCCATACAACCTCCCCGGAACCGTGCTTCATTGACCAATTGCGCGATGTGCGCGTACACTCAATACAATCACAAGCTACTACTTATGTCGACGAAGGAAAAGGAGCCGCCATGAATCTGATTTTCCTCGGCCCCCCAGGGGCCGGTAAGGGGACTATGGCATCGCGTCTTGCAGAGGATCAGAAGATCCCTCACATCTCCACCGGAGATATCTTCCGCGCAAATATCAAGAATCAGACGGACCTCGGCAAGCGGGTGAAGGCTATTCTTGATAGGGGAGATCTCGTTCCGGACGAACTCACTATTGAGTTGGTAAAAGATCGACTCGCGCGTGGGGATACTGCGGCGGGATTTATTCTCGATGGGTTTCCCCGCACAATTCCTCAAGCCGAAGCGCTCGCGGGCTTCTCGAAAATCGATCTTGTCGTGAATTTCGCACTATCGGACGAAGAAGTAGTCAGGCGACTTTCCGGCAGACGTGTCGCCCCGAGTTCAGGACGTACCTATCACGTCATCTTCAATCCACCGCTGAAAGAGGGGATCGATGATGATACGGGCGAGAAGCTCATTGTGCGACCGGATGACGAAGTTGATGCGGTGAAAAACAGGCTGCAGGTGTATATCAACCAGACTGAGCCGCTCATCAAGTTCTACACCGACAAGCGTCTACTGAAGGACCTGGATGCTTCGCCAAAGCCGGACAGTGTCTACGCCGCACTGAAGAAGTTGCTCGCAGTGTAGGAACCGCGTGAGACAGAAGCTATTTCGGCGCCGCTTCCGCAGGTGCAGGGTTTGGCAAGTATTTCTGAAATAACAACAGCACCTCGGATTTCGACTGGAGATCTTCGGCAGCAAGAAGATGGGCTACGGCCTTTGGATCCTGGAAACCGGCCTTGAGTGCATCCTCGAGATCTTTGAGACCGTGAGAGGGATCCGCGGCAGCCGTAAGTTCAATTGATGCTTTCTTGAACAGCACATCAGAATTCGCACCCTTTGAGAGCACAAGCGTGTACGCTGACAGCGCCCGGTCAAAGTATCGTTCCTGTGTGTACAGATCGCCGAGAGAAGTCAGCGCAGCCGTGTCGTCGGGCTTCTTCTGCACGTAGTCTTCAAAATATCGGATCGCGTCCGCGTACTTTTTCGCATCTCGTGCAAACTGTGCCACGCGCAACAGAAGATCCGTATTCTCAGGAACGATATGTTGTGCCTGAAGCACGTGGTCATACGCCGCGGCGAAATCTTCAACGGAGTGCTCAACAACCGCAAGATTGTTCAGAATAGTTGCAGAGCCAGGATCAATTCCGAGCGCCTGCCGGAATGCAGCAAGCGCCTCCTGCTTCCGGTCAAGGACATAGAGGCAATAACCTTCGGTATCAAGCATTTTCGAGTTTGACGGATCTTTGGCCAGGAGGCCGCGGAGGATCTTCAGCGCGTCTGCGGCTTTCCCCTGTTTCAGGTAAATTCGGGCAAGGTTGTAGTTTGCGCTTGCAAGGCCGGGGTTCAGGCTGATCGCCTTTCCGTAGTACTCGAGCGCCTTCGCGTCCTGCCCAATGCCGGCGTATGCATTTCCCAGGTCATAGTAGTCAGTTGCAAGATCATTTCGCGACATCCCCGAAACGCAGGAGGAGATAACCAGCGTGGCACCGAGAACTATCGCCACAAACAGACAGTGGAGTGCACACTTTGAAGCGATGCGGCGACGAAACACCGTTGGCACCCTCACAACCGCAGAACAGTCTGTTCTATTTTTCGCACCTGAGCACGATAGAGATTCGCAATATTCGATCCATAGTCGGCAATGAGCTGAACGATGTTCCTCGGCGAATCGTGCGTATCAACCCCGTTCAGCCGATCTCCCGCGTCTCCGAGCCCGGGAAGAATATAGGCTGCCTCGTTCAGCGCCGGGTCCATCCACAGCGTATAGACGGTGCAATCTTCAACGGCGCGAACTATACGAAGCGCGCCCTTCAACGCCGATATCACGTTGAAGCAGCGCACCGAGCGCGGGCGGACCCCCTGCTGCTTGAGATATTTCACGATAGTGACAAGACTGCCTCCGGTTGCGTTCATCGGATCTGCGAATATGAGATCTTTGCCGTGCAAGGCTTCGAGGTCGAAATATGAACGGTCAAGGTCCAGAACATACTCCATGTCGGCCTCTTTGCGACTGTCGTCACGCTGAATCCGGAAAAGGGCAAACGGAGTAACATAGCCTGTGCTCGTGTACTCCTGAATCTCCTTCGACATAATCATCGATGGCAGCAACGCTCCACGCAGCATGACACACATCACAGTATTCTCAAGTTCAGAGTCGACATCCGGGATTTTGTGGACTGCGAAATTCTGAACCGGGGTGATAACAGGTGTGCGTACTATCAGGTGATTCTTCTTGTGGTTTGCAGGATCGGCGAACGCTAGGTTGAACAGCAGTTCGTAGGCCCGCTGAATATAGTAGACAAACTCGTGATGCTGGGTGCGCACATCCCGGAGCTTTGCGATAAGCCGGGATGCTTCCCCATGGATCGATTTTGGAGTCTGGAACGAGTAGACGCTGATTGCCGTCTCGGTCGACGTGATCTTTTGCATCAGATCACCCATTTCATTGTACAGCCCGACCAGAAGCTCCTTCTCGAGCGCAAGTCGACCTTCATTCTGTGACGATGACAGGACTTCGAATGCATGACTTGCACGCGAATACAGCGAGTCCATCTCGTCCAGGTTTTTCTTGTCCTGTTCAGTCAGATACCCGTCAAGGTCGACCGCGCGCAGCACGATTCTCTCCATAGATCCTGCCCACCCCTTTTTGCACACTATACTCGCGGGGTATGCGTTCAGCAACCCCGGACGATTCGTTGCGGGAGGCTGGAGAACCATGCAAATCATGGTATTGTGTATATAAGCAATAATCATTCAGGGGCAGGAGGGATTATGAAGCGAAAGGTGATCATTCTGACACTTTCGGTACTGGTAGTCGGTGGAAGCAACCTGTTCTCGTGGGGTATCGGAGCCTCGTTTGGAATTGACGCTCTCGGTGGGCTTCCCGGGCAGAACGTCTTACTTTCCATACAGTTTCCGAAACTGCCGATTCTCTGGGGAATCGGTGCGCATGCTAACGGCAACTCGTACAATATGGGTGTGACTGCCGACTGGTGGCTTCTCAATCAGAGTCTCGGGGGACCCGTGAACGTCTACATCGGTCCGGGATTGTATCTGGCCCTTCCGACACCGTTCGAATTCGGCGCACGACTTCCAATCGGCCTGAACATCTTTCCGGTCAACTTCCTTGAGCTTTTCATAGAGGCGGCACCCGCGCTGGTGCTCGTCTCATCCTACTCCGGAATACAAATTCCAAACTTCAGACTCCAGGGCGCGCTTGGCTTGCGTTTCTGGTTCCGCTGACGAATCAGTGCAATGAAGCCCGTCTGTTACGGCCGACGGGCTTTTTTCTACAAACCATTACCTGCGGGGCGTCGCCCCGGATGCCTCCGGCGGTTAACTGATTAGCGCGGGTCGGTCACCTATCTCACGAGGACGATTTGAACGTCGCAGACATTCGTATTGGTTGACCCGGTCTTGAGCAGACGCCCAATCGGATCAAAGAAGCTATAAGAATCATTCCGATTGAGAAAGTCCTGGGCGCGCAGATCGAAACGGGACGCCTCCTCGAGAACTTCGATGCTCGCAAATGCGCCGGCCGCGTCGGTAGGTCCGTCGGTGCCGTCGGTGCCGGCACTCAGAAAGAACACTCCGTCGGTGTCAGCCGGCTGACTCGCGATTTCACAGAGAAACGACAGCGCCATCTCCTGGTTTCTGCCGCCCTTCCCGCCGGCGCGAACCGTCACTGTGGTCTCACCGCCGGCGATGACGCAGGCGGGCGGCTTCGCAAGTAGCGACCGCTTCCGAATATCCTTTGCAATACCGAGGTAGAACTTTGCCGCTTCCCTGGCCTCGCCGGTAACCTGGGATGAGAGAATCGTCGTACTGTACCCAAGGTTCGTCGCCTCAACACCCGCTGCGAGTAACGCCTGGGCGTTCGTGCCAAGGAGAACGTTGGACACTTTGCGAAAGATCGGATCGCCCGGCTTCGGCGTTTCGCTGAATTGTCCCTTCAACCCGTCACGGAGGATTTTCAAAGCGGTTTCCGGCAGCTGATCTTCCATCCCGTAACGGCGGACTATCGCGAGAGCGTCGGCATAGGTGCTGCTGTCGGGAACCATGAGGCCCGAGGCGATCGCATCGAGATTGTCGCCGACCACATCCGAAAGGATCAGATTCAGAGAAACAGCAGGACTGATTGCTGTGGCAAGTCTTCCACCCTTAATGCCGGAAAGGTGTTTCCGGACGCAGTTCGTTTCATGAATGGTGGCGCCGGATGACAGGAGAAGTCTGGTGACCTCCTGTTTTTCCGACAGCGTCAGCACCGTGCCGCCTGCTTCAAAGGGGTAGCACAAAAGCGCAGAACCTCCGCCCGATATCAGACTAACCACGAGAGTATGCTCGTCGGCACCGGATGCGAGCGCCACGATCTGTCGCGCAGCGTCCACCGATCGTTCGTCCGGAACCGGATGACCGGCAACAACCGTCCTGATCCGTGAAAGCGTCTCGTTATGCTGATCGCGTACCGCCACAATCCCATCGTCTATCCGATCGCCCAGCACCGCCTCCAGGCCCGCAGCCATCGTGGCGCCGGCCTTTCCACCACCGATCACGATGATCCTGCTGAATTGCGCCAGGTCAAACGAAAGAGTGCCGGATTCGGTCACCACCGAGAGTTGATTTCCCGTAAGTTTGAGACGGTCGATCATCATCGCTCGGGGATCTACCCGTGCAACCGCCGAACGGAAAATACGTTCCAGGTCATGATACGGATCGTTCACCGCCGTCCCCTTTCCCTGCCCGTTTGCGTGCTTCCGCTAGATTGTTTACAATTGAGGGAAGCGCCGAATAGGTGCGCGCCCGGCTGAAACACCTTGCCGCATCGGCGCAGGTGGCGCTGTCTTCCAGGAGAATACTCCCCAGATTGTTCCAGGCCAGGAAGTTTGTCGGATCATGACGGACGGCCGCCTCCAGAGCCGCTCTTGCGGCAACAGCGTCTCCGGCCTTCTGCAACCTGACCGCCTCTTCGAAGCCGCGATGGCTCTTCTCTACATCGGCGAAAGCGTCGGGCCGCGAACAGATGTCGATCCGCTCGCGAAGCAACACTTCATCTGCATCGGATTCTTCCAGCGCAAGGGCTTCGGAATATAGCTTCCCGGCCTTGTCGGCCTTCCCCCAGATATAGTAAAGATCGCCGAGCGTACGGGATCGAAGGTAGGTTTCACCGAACAGTGCCAGATCGCGCAAGAGATATTTCTCCGCGCTCCCGTACTGCTTGAGCCCCATCTTGACCAGACCCATGTTGTGATCGGCCCCCATACTATCCGGATCGGCATCCTTGAGTCGGCGAAAATAGTTCTCCGCGCGCTTGAAATCGCCGCTCACGAAGCTGTTGAGCGCAAATCTTTGCAGAATTTTTCTGTGAATCGACAGCACTGGCGCACTCCAAGGCAGGGATTTACCGCACGTTCCGGCATCCAGGGGTGACCTGGAGCCGGAAACGCACGACCGTCTGATTACAAATTACTCTAATGAATGAAGATCGACAGGATGGCCACACAGATAAATGCAACCACACCTTCCAGTAGTGTTGCGGTGGTGTACGCCTTGTAAGAGGTCGAAACCGGCATGTTCGAGAACTTCGACACCACCCAGAAGTACGAATCGTTGGCGTGGGAAACTACCATCGAGCCGGCACCGATAGCAAGCACGGTAAGCGCGGGATTGAGCCCGAGCGGAGCCAGCAGCGGAGCCATTATCGAGGCTGTGGTAATGATCGCAACAGTCGAGGAGCCCTGCGCAGTCTTCAGCGCGGCAGAGATGAAGAACGGCAGAAGGATGCCGAGGGGCAGTCCGGCCAGGTTGGAGTTGATGAAGTTCGCCATCGGCGACGCCTTCAGGATCGCGCCGAAGGATCCGCCGGCCCCGGTGATAACCAGAATAATCGCGGCGTTCTTGATTCCTTCGCCGGCCCAGGAGTCGGCTGCCGTTCGGAGCTGGTCTTTGCGTACGAGCGTGAGTGCGATGAACACACCCAACATCAACGCCGTGACCGGATCACCGATGAAAGCGATGAACTTCGCAAGACCACCGGCGCCGAAGGGCTTGGTGGGATACGCAGCGATCGACGAGAGCACAATCAGGATAATTGGTATGAGCAGCGGCAGGAACGAGTGAAATGCACCAGGAAGGGTTCCGTATTTCTTCAGAAGGTCATCGTAGCTCTCGGCGAGCTCCGCTTTGATATCGTACCGTTTTGCGAACTTGGTTGCCCAGATGAGGCCGGAGATCATCGCAGGAATTGCAACGATGAGGCCCAACGCGATAACTGTCCCCAGATCGGCGTGCAGGGTACCCGCGGCGGCGATGGGGCCAGGTGTCGGCGGCACCAGGGTATGAGTCGCGTAGAGCCCAGTAGCAAGCGCGACAGCCATGACCGACATCGACCTTCCCGTCTCCTGGGCCAGCGCCTTGTTGAGCGGCGTGAGAATAACGTAACCGGAATCGCAGAATACCGGGATAGAGACCACGTAGCCTGCGATGCTCATTGCCAGTGGCGAGTTCTTCTTGCCTACCAGCTTCAGGATGGCCTGCGTCATGGAAAGTGCGGCACCCGTCTTTTCGAGGATGAATCCGATGATCGTTCCTGCGACGATGACGATTCCGATGTAGCCGAGCGTTCCACCGAATCCGTCCCGGATCTTTGCCACTACATCCGTAACCGGCAGCCCGATAGCGGTTCCATAGATAAAGGCAATGCTGATGAGCACGATAAATGCGTTGACATTGAATCGTGCAGTAAAGAAGATGATCAGCACAACTGCTATGAGGAGAAATAGAAGCGCAATTCCACCTGAGACCATAAACGCCTCCCTTCACTGTGTTGGTATGACACAATTGTAGGGGGCTGTCGGGCCGGGAGCAATGTTCACAGTCCACATTATTCCGGGCAAAATATGTGCAGAAAGCACAGTCTCTGGCGTTTTGACGATGACTTCTGATCGAGTCGGGCAGTTACGGCGGCGACACGTTTGCGGAAATCAATCTGAGGTATTCACTCAGGCACATGAGAAACTCCCGGTCGCGCCCGTTGTTCAACGGATCGATGCCGAATTGGCGTCCGATGCGCTCCATCCGCAACCTCATAGTGTTGCGGTGAATACCCAGGGAGGCGGCGGCAGCCTTGATGCTCATGTTCGTGACCAACAGGGCGTCTACCGTTTCGGTGAGCTGAGAACCGGCAGATTCGTGCGCGCATCCCACCGGAACGGCAAAGATGTTCTCGAATACCGAGCTTGGGATACTATTATTGATGTAACGGTAGACATAGTCGCTGAAGTAGACGATCTCATCCTCAGGAGCTGCCTGGGCTACCAGCCACTTTGCGTGCGCGAACGATATTCCGTAAAGCCGAAGGTCGCGTTGCAACGTGCCGACATACACACGGAACGCCGGTGTCGCTTCAGTCTGCAGGTTGCTGGCGTCCGAAAGCGCCGAGCGAAGCTGCCGTATGTAGGACTCCACGGTCATTCGAATTGCCGAAATCGTTCCTCCGGCCGCGGGATCGACCGTTTTGAATAGCAGCACATCGTGGGTCAACGTAATAAACGACATGTCCTGCTGCGAATGAAGTGGCAGCTGCTTCATAATACGGAGCACCTCTTCCGCCCCTGTGTCGCCGGTGAAACGGAGCAGCATTGGTACCCGGAAGTAGCGGCTGGCGTAGCCGAGTTTCTCCGCGACATCTTCGATATCAGGGGAGGTCCGCCCCTCCCCTGTGAGCAGCAGATTCTGGAATTGGTCCTTGATGCCCTGCCTGCGTGCCACCTTTTCCTTGTACATCTCGTATTCGTATATTGATTCAACCGAAGTCTTTATCGCGAAGGCAAGATTCAGGACGACGTCCGGATTGCCGGTAATGCCGACCACACCGACTGTTCTCCCATGATGGACGATGGGCAGGTTAACGCCTGGCTTGACACCGGCCGGCAACGTATCATCCGCGTGCAGGATCTCGATATCCTCACCGCCGGTAATGATCCGGTAGGCGGCGGCATGGAAGTTGCCCACACGTTTGGGGTCGCGGCTGGCAATGATGATACCGCGATCGTCCATGATGTTTATGTTGAAATCGATGTGCGTACTGAGTTTGTCTACAAGATCGGTCGCCAGCCTTGCATTCAACATTCGTCGCTCACATTGTGTATGGATGCTCCAGTGTAAGCCGTCCGACAGTCTCGATCAAGCGCTTCCGATCGTTTAGCGTGCCCGCTGGCCCAGTCCACTTCGTATCGTCGGAGACACCGAGTTCCCCACTTCACCCGGTGGAGCGGGGAGGAGAACACTGCGGATTAACGGTAAGGCTCTCTCACCTGATCGCACAATGCACGAACCTGGGAGAGGAGGACTTTCGGGAGAGTTTTCTCTAAATCATCGCGGAATAAGGAACTGTCTTTCATCTCCTACGGGAGTCGAACCCGTGTTGCCGGGATGAAAACCCGGTGTCCTAACCACTAGACGAAGGAGACATCTGTTTGCGCTTGGAAGGTAACGCAAAAGTGAGGGTTCGTCAATGGTGGCACTCCCGGACGAGGCGGCAACGCATCACGCACGATCTCCCCGAACACATCGCAGCTGGCGAACCTCCGGTATAGCGCAAATGACGGCTCTGTCTGACGCCCCACGGGAGCCGTTTTACGATCCTGCACACAAATGAAGCACGGGGTTCTGATCGTCGACGACAAGGAAAAGTTGTGTAAAAGCCTTGTACAAAACTTCCAGCATGTCGGTTACGATTGCAGTTACGCCCTGACGAGCGCGGATGCCTTCGGATCGCCCGTGGCAAATACTGAGCAGGTAGTGCTCCTTGATGTTGCTCTCGGCAGCGAGAGTGGTGTCGACTTCCCTGCTCCATTCTCGCTCAAGTGGGAGTTGACCTCTCCCCGTTGAAGAAGGAAGTCCACTCCGGAAAGCGCGACCACTCCGGAAAACCGTTTGCCTATGTTCCGCATCTCAAGAAGTGGTATCGTCATAACTTATTTCGTTCCTTTTCAGTAAGCTCGGATCGGCAGGGCGGCGGCGTCGACAATGGTGAACTCAGGCTGGTTCGCAATTATCCACTTCGGCAGCACCCTCCGGCAGGCGTATCGCGGATTGCGTCGAACGCCGGCGGTCCCATCAGCGGATCGGTCGGAATAGTGAAGTCCATCGTTCCGTTCACAATCGCCTGCTGGGCGTCATGAACTGCATCGACGCCGACCACTTTGACTGTGGTTCCCGGCTTCATTCCATCACCTGCAATCCGCCCGAACGGGTGAAGTTGCCGGTCTGATCGAAGACGATGTGTATGTCAGCGAATTCCTTGATGTAGCCGCCGACGATGACCGTGGCGTAGAGAGAAGGAGCCGCTTTGATTCCGCGGTCGACCAGGATGACCGGAATTCCGGCTGCCGTGGCTTCGCCGAGAATCTGATCCCATCCGGTAGCAACAGCGGAGCGAGAATTATACCCTCTTTCTTCGCGGTATCCTTGATCGAGTTCGTTTCCGCGGTACGCCACGCACTTTCGGCTCCGACCTGCGCAAAGCCTGCCGTGAACGTCATCTGTCCGGAGCTCGGTGCAGATGCGGCTCCTTCATTCTGCCCGTTCGCAAAAACGCCGGCGGAGGTGAGGACAAGTAGCGTCGAAACCCAAAGAACGATAACCTCTTTCGAAGAGCCTCCTATAGTGAAACGTCAATCCCGGTTAGGCAAACGTCGTGCCGATGGTGTCACCGGGCCGGAAAAGGGTATAAGAATCGACTATCCCTATCCGTCAGAATGAGTTACGTGCGATATCCTGTTACATTAATAATGAGTTTTCGGGAAAAAGCGGACACGGTCAGCCTCAGGCTTTGCGACGAAGGAAACAGATATTTCTCTTTTGAGGAATTGAGTTGTAATCTGGGAGTCGGGTCAGGTTCAGTTGGGACCAGCCAATTCCACGCCGCGTTGATTCATGTCCGATTGCCCATTCGAGAAACGAACAACCAACGCGGTGTGGCCCCGTCTGGCAACTTCAGAAGCAAGCTGATTACTTACAGGGATTTACGAGTGAGCCGCACGGGATTCGAACCCATGACCCACGCCTTAAAAGGGCGTTGCTCTACCAGCTGAGCTAGCGGCCCGGTAGAAGCGAATCTATCAGGATACCATCCGA
>Ga0307376_10005639_pt1 | contig 11241 bp, 15 predicted proteins | sample TR2MG_FD_202536 | JGI IMG/M metagenome (GOLD analysis project Ga0307376, IMG submission 202536) | Soil microbial communities from Risofladan, Vaasa, Finland - TR-2 | ecosystem: Environmental > Terrestrial > Soil > Coastal area > Acid sulfate soil | place: Finland: Risofladan, Vaasa | collected... | reverse complement strand
TATTTACCATCATGTGGATTCTCTGAATGCATTTGGCTTGCTAAATAAGATCCAAGCTCATCAACATTAGATCCTTTAGTCTTTGCTTTATGGAAGGGATTGTTGAGAAGGTTAAAATTAGTCTGCCTGAATAAATATCTGTCCGGATATTTGTCTCTATTTGTCATGTTTTTTTACACCTCTATTTTCGTGAATCATCTATTAATTTATGGATTTCAGGAGTATAATTTGTAAAAACATCTATGACCTCTAGGGCTTTTGCAATACCCTCTGATTTACTATGAAGTATTAATCTAGAATTATACCAAGATTCTTTTTCAGAATTGCCTTTATCCCAGAACTCCTTTTCTAATTCTTTGTATTCCTTACATGATTTATAATCAGAACAATGTTGCACTGAGATCATTGAACCACAGACCGTTAAATAAGGACATACCTTCTTGCGGTCAGGATCTCTATCCAATGCTTTTTTTAATCCGTCAAACATTATTTAACTATCGCCTCATGCAATTCTATTACATTTTCTTTAAATTTCGATAATAATGTATCTGAATACCCGAACTCCTCTAAATGCCAAATGAATTCGGGTAATTCTTTTAGCTCAAGCTCGAAGATCTCAAACGAATACTCATTCGAGCTTAGATTATAAATATTAAACATGAGTTTCTCTTTCTTCTCAAGATCAGGATATCTTATTTTCCTGAGAGAATGATAAAAGGGATTCGCAAACAAATCATCCTCAGTAACAATATCCCTTTCAATTAATTTGAAATAGATCTGATTCAGGATATATTTCTCCGAATTGAATCTATTCATTATAATATGTCTGGAAAGATTCTCTATTCTGTAGGAGCATGATGCGCATTGAGAGAATAAAGGAACATGACTATTCGCATGACACACATTCCCCTTATAATAAAAACATGATATTTGTTCATATTCTACTAACATTTATTTAATTTCCTCCTTTTAATTGTAATTTTATAAGTAAATTCTTCTTTAAAATAGGGAGATTATGATCTTCATGAGGTTCAATTGAAATGCATTTAACCTCCAATTCATGATAAATAAATTCCTTTATCTCTCGTTTAGCATTATAAGAAGATGAATCTTCCATACCCCAATATTCAATGACCGTTTTCGGGAGGATTCTTAGTAAAAAATCAGAGGTAATATAATAAGGAATATTTATCCATCCTGCTTTAAGTAAGATTTCCTTCGGATAATCCTTACTTAATTTATTGATAAGCCATATTGGGAGATTTATTGGAGCATTATATTGAAAATCAATATTAATTTGACGCAGAGTTTTAGCAATTAACATCTCTCCTTTTGAAGAATACATATATCCTCTTTCATCAACAAAACATCGTTTTCTATCCCCAATAACTTGATGAACTAAATTCCCTACATGATTTGTAAAAAAGAATTCTCCTGAAGTCAATTTATTTGACTTCATTAATTTATATAATTTCTCTCCAAACCAGTCATATAACTGACTGGGAATCTCACCTCTAAAGGTGGGTAATAATTTCCAAACACCTAGAAAAGTCAGATAGATTGAGGTTTTCACGCCTCGTAAATCTTCCCGATTTTCGGGATTATTTTCAGAAGCTGTAATCATAAAATAATGAACTTTTTCAAGTAGAAAACCTTCGTTGGATTTTACACTAAATTTATTTTGCACTGTTTTAATATTTACTACAAGATATTTCGCAAATTCTCTTAATGTAAAACACATTTCTCCATTGATCGCATAATAATAGATCTTTTGTTCATTAAAGAGCCCAAAAAAATAACGAGCAAAATCCTTATCAGGCTTATATGAAAATCTCTCAACAATTGGCGTAAGAAAACGATCTAATGTTCCAAATTGCTGAAGAGATCTTTGTTTGGATCTTTTGCTCATTTAATTCCTCCTATATTTTGATGGTGTTTTCTTGATTAATCGAAGATGTTGATTCTGTGTTTTTTTTGTTTTTGTATCTTTGATTTTTTCGGGCATTAGCAAATTCAAGCAGAGCCTCTTTGATTGCATCAGCATAAGACAAAATCTTTCTTAAAGGGAATTTATTCTGAGCAATTTCCTTAACTTCATCACAAAGATCCTTATCAATTTTAAAGTTTATTTCATTACCCATCTTTTATGCACTTTTTCTAAATATATATTTTGATGATACGAAATTTTTCTACTAATATCTTCTAGAATATTTTCATATTTAAATGTTCGTTTTTATTTCGTATGAATATCGTATAGTCATCTCCAAATAGACGATTATTATCTATTATAAACAATTTTAAAAGCTATTTTACTTATGTATTATTTAAATAAGGTCTATGTGTGTAATAGAGGTTTAAAAATGGGAGATAGTTATAGCATGAAGTTACCACAAGAATTAGCTGGTTTTTTTCAAAAATATATTGATGAGCATAAAGAATTGGGGTATAAGTTTATCTCTCAGTATGTGTTGCATGTATTGCAGGATCATGCAAAAGAGCTATTAAACTTGAGTGGCGCCCCTAAAGAAAGAGAGAGAGTAATAACATTAAGGACTGGGACTTATACAAAAGAAGAGATTAAAAAAATATTAGAAAATATGAGAGAATAGGATTAAAATATTCTTAACTCATTATTTCTGCTTTTTATTTCATCTTCAATAATTGATTCGCAATATGTTTTCATTTCAAGATTAAAATATGTTTTTATGTAATTAAAATAAGGATTATATCCATCCGGTACATCAATTTCGATTTTAATATATCATTCCCCCTTTGTTTTTTGTGTGTAAAAACGTACTAAAATGTATATTCTTATAATAATAGATAGAATTGTCGGGTATTTAAGGGATCACTAAATCAGAAAGCTGGCACTAAGGAATGATGTTTCTGAGAGAGGGGGAGGGGTCACTGAAAGTAAAAATAAACTTTAAAAGTTTTGTCGGCACAATAATACTAATAATCTCTTAAAAAAGACAAGAATTCCTATGACTACCCAAGATGATCTTGATTATTTACAAGGAATTCAGAAGTTTATTTATGGACATATTGAATGGTCTGAAGATGCCACTAAAGTTCTATGTCGATTCCAAGTGCGTATTGAATCCATAAATGGAGATTATTTTGTATTTGAAGGAAATTATAATATGTTAAAAAATGAAATGAAATCGTTAGTTTTAATATATAATAAATTATTTCCCCTAACGAGAATAGATAAAGCGAACCATAATAATCCGAAACAAGTGAATAGATTAAGATTTACAACCTGGCATAAACATAAATGGGATATAATATGGGGAGATGCTGTGGCGTTTGATGTATCTTATGAATTCACTAATGCAATGACCCCTAAACAATTTATTTTTCAATTTATGAGAGAAAATAATATAGAGTTTTATCCAGGATATACTTATCAAGAATTTGTAAAAGACTTATGATAGTAAAAAATATAAGAGGGAATAACTAAAAATTAAGTAGGAGTGTAAATATAAATAAGTTTTCAAATTATTGAAGTATAAAAGGTGTAAAAAGTATGGAATGTGATAATGTATTAGATGGGTATTTTAAGTATTTGAGAAAAGACTTGGTGGAACTTAAAGAGAAGGGTTTCTGCAAAATAGAATTGCCTTTTCCTAGACCGGCAGGAGACTCAATTGTATTACTTATTGAAGAATTAGATAAGGGGACCTTTCTTATTTCAGATGAAGGATTTATTGATGATTATTTATTCAGTTATGCTATAGATCTCTGGGATTTATCGGCAAAAAGAATGAGTGAACTTTTCTTACGAACTAAAAAGCGTTATAATATTCTTGCTGAGAAGAAACCTTATATTGCAATTGAATCTACAAGAGAAGAGTTATATGAATCGATATTTCAAATGTCTAATATTATGAATGAATTAGCTTCACTCACCTTATTAGTGCGATCAGGAACGATTGATATTTTCAGGAGAAACGTTGAGATATATTTAAAAGAAAATAATGTTTCTTTCACGGAGGATCCAAAAGTCAAAATAACTCTACATGGAAGTTTATATTCTTTTCCTTTCGAGTTTAAATTTCAAAAAGGAAATATATTAACGAAAGTCATAACAAGTAATGAGATCGTAAAGGATTGGGCATTTAATTTTGATCAAATAAAACGACACTATCCAAAAGAGAGCAAAATACCAAAGTTATGGGCGCTATATAATGATAAAGATAAAATAGATATGAAAAAGGTAAGTGACTTTCTTGGGGATTATGCTGACCAAATTTTAGCGTGGTCCATAGATAAAGAGAAATTCTTACAGTTTAAATGAAATAGCTTAATTGTTTTTTATTTCTTTAGAATAATGTTTATCTAAGGTTTTAAAGAGATTATGAGGAAATTTCTCAAATGGTTTTTCTATTTTAGGTAAGAAGAGAGAGGCTAAATCGTCTAAATATGTTTCATCTGTGATGTTGTCATGAGTTGGGCATTTATTATTATCGTCTAAATCAATCCCACATTTAGGACAACATAAAAGCGTATATGCATAAAGAATTCTTTTGACTCTTTTCTTTTTTCTCAATGAAACACACTTTCAATTTTATTTAGGGATTAGAATTGATTGAGTGGACAATCTATTTTTCTTTTTTCTATTTTTCTTTTTGCCTCTGATCGCTTTTGCTCCTGAGCCTTTCTTATGATATTTCTTATATTTCTTACCTTGATAGGGTATTTTGTAAAAATCGTCTGTGCGAAGTGTTTCTTTCTCAAACAATTCTGGTTGTTGCTGCCTTTTATGTAAGAATTTCGCTTTTTTTGAATAGGGTATTATTAATCACCTTATTTTCATTTTATTGATATTTAATTAATTATTGTAATGTTTTTTACATTATACCATATTTTACCAAAAAGATATTGTAAATTGATAAGATTATAATCCATAAACCAAAATTAGTAAAGAAAAGGTATAAGAGTCTAGGATAATCTATGAAAGTTAAACAAATGAAAATAAATCCTAAACTTATAATATGTCCATTTAAACTAATCTTGTTTCTATGATTAATTAATATAAGAGTACCTACAATTGTGGTTGGAATATGTAATGTTAATGAGTTAAGTGAGAATACTCCAATTGGGATTTGTAGAAAGAGAATGCTCATAATGTCGAGAACGCAAATTACTCCGATCAGGGGATAAAGAAAAATTATAATTGAATTAAGAAATCTAATTTTTAATTGTGTTAACAACGAAATGCATATAATTATACTAATTATATTTGAAGTATGAAATAAACCACTTCTCTCAAGTTGAAGTTTTATTTCAAAAAAGCCTTCATAAAAAGGATAAGCAACTTCATACCATAATTCAATCATTGAAATAATACGTAGAATTAATAAGATTACTCCTATAAAAATATAAACGACTCTACAATTCATAATATTTCTCTTCTCTTTTTAATTTTTTAAATAGAATAATATTATTACCTTCCTAGATGTGCGATTGCTCTATCTTCAGCTATTTTGTTAACAATAATAGTAATAATTCTTTCCCTTGTTTTAAGCTTCATTTCATTTTTAGTAAGGAGCGTTTCAGAAGCTCTTTTTATAGATTCTGTATCAGGATATTTCTTAGTGTCATTTAATTCATTTTTTAATTGTTCTGAAGTTAATCCCATCCATCTTACAGTTTGATCTCTTTTAATAGGAGATGAGCCTTTCTTTATAGATTCATATTCTTGAGGGGTTGGAGGTCCCATACCATAATGAGCCTCCATTTTTAGTTCTTGTCTTACTTTTTTTAATTCATTATCAAGTACCTTTTTATCAAGTTTAGGATCTTTTTGCAGTTGTTCTAGCGCTTCAATTTCTAATTTGAGTTTGTCAATTCTATCGTCAGGAGTCATTTTAGATACACCCATATAACTCATTGCAATAAGATTGTATTTTTTATGAATTGCATTTTGTGTCTTGTCTGCTTTTGTTGTATATGATCTTTTCGGTTTTGGCTCAGGACTGCCTACTAATGAAGGATCATTTATTAGAGTCGTTAAGTGATGTTCCAATATTCTTTTTTTCTCTTTTAATTCCTCTTTTTTGCTTTCAGATAGATTAGGATCTCCCATTCTTTTCTCAAGAAGTGAAATTGATTTGGCTGTAAATTCGCTCTCTACTTTCGCTCTTATTTCCCTTCTTTCTTTTTTAGTTTTTAAGCCTCGTGTTTTCATAATTGCATTAACATCATGATGTATAGTCTCAAGTTCTTTAAGGGTCCATTCTTGTTTGGTTTCTTTTTTCTGTTGTTCTGGGGGGAGAACTATTAAAGAGGGGTTTTTTATCATTTGGTCTTCTAGTTTATGAACTATTTCTCTATAATGTTCAACTTCTTTTTCTGTCTCTTTTTCAATCTCTTCTTGGTTCATTATGCCTTCTTTCTGTTTCTCTCTTAAATATGATAGCATCCATTGAGATTCATTTAATTGATCATCTAGCGTGATTTCTTTTTTAGAAAAAGGATAGATGCGTTCTTTAAGTTCTTTTCTTTCTCGATCAATTGCTTCTCTTGTTTTCTCTTTATTCATATACGGTTTTAAATGAGCTTGCCACTCTTTTAGGTTTTCTGTACTAGTGCCAGGGATAACTGCATATGTTTCTCTAGGATAGTCAGGAAGTTCGATATTCACATTAACCATCGATTTATCATAAGGATATATTTTCACACCTGTTTTCTCAAAAAATATTTGGCGACCAAGATCTGTATCAAATAAGGTAGCTTCCGTTATTTGTTTTAACTCAGCTATTTTCTTAGGATCTTTTTCTTTTACGACTAATTTTGCAACTTCACTCGCAATTTCTAAATCATTAATTGATCCCGCATTTTTTCCTGCGTCTTTATATCTCTCTTTCCAGATATCATATTTTTGTAAATCTTCAATATTGAAAAAGTAGATCTCGCTTTCACTTTCTGGATTACGAGCATATTGAGGGTAAGAGATAATAAATTCTGGACTGAAAGTATTCATATTTCTTAAGTCTGCTGCGCTTGGTAAGCGTTGATCTTTAGACTCATAGGGATGAGAATGTCCAAATAATTCAAAGTCTCCTATTTTCATTGTTCGATTATATCCCCCTTTCGTAATTGCATAACGCTCAGGATGTACTAAATATCGCTCGAAATCTACTGCAAAAGAACGCTCTTTATAGTCTTGTGATAATTTCTCAAACGCTTGTATTTCTCGATTATATAAATATTTCTTCATGAATTTTGTATAAGGAACACTCTGTTTAAGATTACTCGGTTGCTCTATATAGAGGGTTCCAGAATGTTTAGAATCTAATATCTTTATTTGCTCTGTAGTACCGATTCTTGTAATCTCTACAAATCTCACGATTCCATTAATAGTTCGAAACGTTCTATATTTGCGGGGATATTTATGAATGGTTTTTGTGTATCCTTTTACCCATTTCCCTGTTTTCGGTTGCTGATATCTTTTAACCCTTCGTCTTACCTTTGTTTTCTTAGAGGTTCTCCTATCTGCACTCTGCTTTTGCGACATATTTTTCTTTTCCTCTTATTTTATATTTTGTTATATTGGATTCCTTTAGCTGATGACTATAGTTTTCAGTAGTTATTCCTCCAAGGTCTTTATAAGCGTTTTCGAGAAATGTTTTTTCATCTTGGATTTCTTTCTCAATTCTTTCTTTATTATGTTGCCTCCTATATCTCGCCTCCCACAAATAAGCTGTTTCCTCTCCATGTTCCTCTTTAAGCTTTTGATATGCTACTTCTATCTCTTTTGGATCTGCTAAAGTTAGATTCTTTTTTAATTGATTTAGCTTTTTTTCGGACTTTTCAATATAGTTTTCTTGAATTTCTCTTAATCTTTTGGTATTCTCATATTGTTTCACTTGCTCTTCAGGTAATTGTGTTTTAATTCGACTATCAAGATGACCTCCTGTTTTGATAACATCTTCTATATCTTTTTTTGTCATTCCATAGATTTTCTCTCCTGCCTCTAACTTCTCCTTAATCTCTTTTTCATGTACTTGTTGTTGCTTTCTCTGTAATAAATCATAGAGAACTTCATGTTTATCTTTTTTCTTGGATTCATATTTAGATTCTAAAGCCTCACATTGCTTTATAAGTTCAGCTTTAGAAGAAGCATTCATTAACGCTTTATATTCTTTAGGTGTTATCTTTATTCTTGGATCATAAATTTCTTTTTCTGTAGGTTTATCATCTTCGTCCCAGTCATCTTCATCAGCTTCTTCTATTCTTGGCGCAATAACATAGGTATATGTATCATCTTTAATTATTAAGGGAGTATTTTTCTTATAATAAATTTGAGGGTCATTCATACTTTTCAAGGCTAAATCAATATATTCTTGTGAATAATAACCTCCCCCTTTTTCATCAAAATCATATTGAAATCCTGATTGATCCATTATGATTGGTTTGTTTTCAAACTCAATTTTTTTATGATCTTTAAATTGTTCTCCAAATTTTGTCCCTTTAAATTGTTCATTTGTAGTTAATAATGTTATTTTTGAGGGATCCATTATCCCTATCATTTCATTTTCAGCACCAAACTCTATAATTTCTGCTTCTTCCCATTCTAATTTATTTGCTTTTCCCTTCGCATTCTGTTTAAATAAATCTTGCATTTCAGGGAGTTGTTTTCGAGCATTTTCATTTGCCTGCTCTCTCTCAATTACTTTACTTTTAGCTTCTGCTAATTGTTTTTCAATGTCTTCTGAACGCTTTTTTTTTTCTGTTACCTTTTTTTCTTGTGTTTTATTGTATTGCTCTTTATATTCATCAGGCATTTTCTCAATGACTTTAGAGGGGATCTCTTTCTCAACTTTAAGTGTTGCTTCAATGAGATTATCATTCCAATAAATATACTTTGTTTCCTCGAATAGCTTTTTATTTATTTCTCTTTGTTTCTCCATTTCCTTATTTTTATCATCTAATTCAATAGCAAGTCTATATTTTTCATCTGCTGTTAGGTTTTGTTTCTCAAATTTCTCTTTAATATCATTGAGTTCTCGTTGTAGTCTAAATGTTGTGCCTTTTGCCTCATCTTTTAATCTTTTATATCGAGGATCTATCTCTTCATAATAATAACGTGATGGCTTTTCTTGCCATTTCTCTACTCCAAGGTTTTCTAATTCTTTTTTGCACTGTTCAATTTCTGTTTTAACTTTCTCTTTATGAGGCGTATATTTTAAATCTTGCTCAAGAAATTTAATTCTCCCTTCTAATTCGTTTCGTCTATTTTGTCTCGCTTCGAATGTATAGAAATCATTATAAAAGCTTTCTGTTTTTTTATATTTTGTTTTAATTTTCCCTGCTTTATCCCAGTCCTTTACCCACTCATCAATCTTAGTGTCAACCCCTTTTATATCATATCGACTAGGTCCAGACTCGGTAATATAGGATTCCTTTACGTACTTTTCACCATCCTTCTCTATGATCTCTAACTGATTCTTAGAAGTCTTTCTTAAGTCAGATTCTTGTCTTTTCTTAGGTAAGGATTTAAAGTGTTGCTCTGCTTTACTTAAGGCGATTAGCTGAGCTTTTCTTTTGTCATCAATCCATCTATATCTGCGTTGCGTGCCCTTTACCCAGACCTCTGCTAATCTCTTTTGCCCTGTATTAGGATCAATAAGTTCTGTAAAATAATGATTTGGATATTTCTTAAACGTCTTTTTGTAAGGCCCTACTCTCTTTCCGGTACGTTTATTAGTATACCCTTGTAAATTTACTCTTTTAGTGATTTCTCTTTTTGGGGTTTGTTTATTTATCATCTTTTTACCTTTTATTTTTATTTTATTTGATTAAAAAAAAATATTTAATTTAGAAATTATTTGGACCCACCATGGACTTTCTGCAATTTTCGTGGATTGTAGTCATCTTTTTTTATGTGATGATGCTGATAACAATAGAACATCCAAGGCTCTATAGTTCGATTACAACCTGGATATGCACATATTTTAATACTTTCACATTGCCTTTTCTTATATGGATTCTTTCTTTTAGTTTTTTTTTTAGCCATAATTTTATACCTTTTATATTTTTATTTTGATTTTATAATATTATATAATTATTTGATTACATTAAGAATCCCAAGGCCCCCTTGGGTGATGTTTTTTGATATATGCTTCGGTTGGGACTTTAATTATCTCTTTGCCTTTCTCTTTTTTTACTAAAACAGGTTTGTTTCTCCCATTTACCTTTCGATAAGCATGTTTCCATGCCTTTCCATAATATTCTTTCTTTTTAGGCTTTCGCTTAGGGATTTGCTTTTTCTTTTTTGCCATAAATTTTCCTCCTTTTTTTAACAATTTATTAATACATTCGGGCTATTTCTTCCCTAATTTCTTTCTTTTGTTTTTGTGTGATGTTTTTTGCTTTTAAAAGGTTATTTAAATACATTATAGTCTCGTGTTTTGTATATTTCTTTTTTTTAGCCATAAATTTTCCTCCTTATTTTTTAATAATTGAATTTTTTGTTGTAATGTTTTTATTAAAGTTCGATACTCTTGATTTTGCTGCTTGAGTATTTCAAGCTCATTTTTGAGATGTTCTTTCTTTTGAAATGTGAAATATAATTCTTCCATTATTCCTTTTTTCTGTAATCTTTTATTAAAATTAAAAAAAATAATTCTTTAGATTTTTTGTTTATTCTATATTATAAAGGGTCCTTAAAGGAGGATGTTTTCTGAGTTTTCTCTGTTTTGGACGCTTTACATAACCAGGAGCATGCACTTTCGAGCTATTTCGTTTCATGAAATTAATAGCGATTTTATATGCTCTTTCATAGGTTTTGCATCCTGTGACTTTCCCATTAGGTAAAGAGATTTTCCAAGGATAAGGCCCACGTGTTTGTTTATAGATCCCAATTCTAATATTAGGATTGTGATCATTAGTCCATAGAAAATCACTCCTTTTAGTCCATCCTGTTATTTTTGGCATTTTTTTATATCACCTTTTTTGGTTTATTTTTTATTGAAATTAAAAAAAAATATTTAACAAAATTGATTTTAGGTTACTCTTCATTAAATATGTCAGGGTCATATTCGAAGACTTTCTTTCCTTTATCTGTAAGCTTATATGTAGGTTCGATGTCTGTTTTGGGTTCTATTTTATCTACGAGGTCCTTACTTTGAAGCTCCCTTACTGCTTTTGCGATTTCCTTTTTTTCTTTTGCTGCTTCTTTTATAAATTCAGGGTCAAAGTCCTCATCGTTTCCAATATATGTGAATTTTGATT
>Ga0307376_10005638_pt1 | contig 11241 bp, 26 predicted proteins | sample TR2MG_FD_202536 | JGI IMG/M metagenome (GOLD analysis project Ga0307376, IMG submission 202536) | Soil microbial communities from Risofladan, Vaasa, Finland - TR-2 | ecosystem: Environmental > Terrestrial > Soil > Coastal area > Acid sulfate soil | place: Finland: Risofladan, Vaasa | collected... | reverse complement strand
CTGATTTGCGAATCTCATTCGGAACCTGTCGATTCTTTGCAGATACTTCTGATGAGTGATCGCGGGGATGATCTGGGAATTTGCACTTCCCGCCGCCGCCGTGGATGGCACCGATCTGATTGATGATTGTTCTGATGTTGGTTAGGGTCATTGGTTGGTCGCCTGCATTCCAATGTCGATATTTGATCGTGTGATTGCGGAATCTACATTCTCCTGTAGCCACTCAAACCGATCATCGTCAGCCGCCAAAGCCGCGCGTAGTTCGTCAATCTCCTCCTGCATGTAATCTTCTTTCATGTAATCAGCGCCGAATGGGATGCGCTCAAACCAAGTCTTAATCTCGCTCATGATCCACCTCGCGCGGCTTCGCGCAGTTTGCGAATATAGATTTCTGCAGTTTTTTCACCTGCATCCCACCCCATTTCTGGGGCTAGTTCATTTAACTTTTCGACAGCATTGCAACATGCCTCAGTGATGTATTTCTCTGCCTTTTCAATGTACGCATCCGGCACCAACTGCATTCCGGCTGGCGGCTTTGGTGCGGCGGCAAGCATGGCGCGATAGATTTCCTTGCACAGCGACCATGGGACAGCATGCGTTTCCACATGGTCTTCATGAAGACACCCCTCTTCATTGTAATACGGCCATTCCTCAGTCCATGAGAATTCACCAAGGCAGGCAATCTTCATTTCCGTGGTGATTGAGCCATCCGGCAGCGCTGGTGCTTTCCGATTCGGAGCGAAATGGGAAATCACCATTTCCACCAGTCCGCCGTTCTCCATCCACTCCATGAACTTTGCGGGGTCTTCCCCTGATTGGCAGCAAATTGAACCAACCGCAGAAGTGAACCAATCCGGCACCGCTGGTGCTGGCGGGGAGAGATAGAGCGGCTGGCTATGTTCCGATAACTCATCCAGTCCTTGCTCCCACTGCAAACTGCTCTCGTGATCGGTTCCAACGCCAACATCAACCGGCGCCGTTACAATCCACGCCACTGGCTCCGGCTGCTGCTCGCGCTCCTCCATCTCCTCAATCCGCGCGATCATTTCGAACATCACGGTACTGGCTGGCGGCGCTGCTCTGCTGGCTGCTTCTCGGAAGCGGTCGAGTTGGTTTTGTGTGTTCATGCCGCACCGCCTTTCTGTTCTCGGGCTTCGAGCATTGCATCGGCTATCTGGTAAGCGCCTTCCGCTATTATCGTGTTTGTGCTTTGATCCACGTCACCGCAAGAACCATGATCCACCGCCGACCACATGATCGACATCGCCTTTACCGCGAAGTAATCGCGCAGGGTCATGCCTTCGTAGTGATAGGAATCTGCGCCAGTCTGACTCCCGTTTTCCGTGGGAAACGCCGGGCCTCCGACGTTAAGGTTGAAGGGGATCACAGCACCACCTCGCCGCTGTTGAGTTTTTCGATAAGCGTGTTGGCAACGTGACGCGGCATGTAAACGTGTCCTGGGGAGTTAGAGTAACGGACACTATTAAACGCCCAGACTTCCCTATCATGTAGGTAATACACATGATACTTAGGCTGCATATAGTTACTCCAATCTGCCTTCCAGTCAGGTGCAAATTCCCGCACATATGCAGCAAGTCGGTTCCGTGCACGCATGGCTTTGGCTTCCGCTTCGGCTTGTTCCTTGGTTTCGAACTCGTTGCCGAATTGTGCAATTCCCCAATCTGGAAAACCTGATGAAATCACGCCGTTAATGCTTACACAATATTGCCATCCCTTCGGCTCCCACGACACAATCTTCGGCTTCGGCGGCTCGATTGTGATTGCCTCGCCAGCTTGCAGCGCGGCATATTGGTCATCTGTCAGTGTGATTGTTTTGTTCATACTTTCACTTCCTCTTTCATCTCAGATTTGCGCGCATTTTGCAATGACTGGATGCATACTATGGCACATTCGATGTTGTATACCACCTGACGTAATGGCTTGCCATTAATCAGGTCAATTTCCGCAATCCGCAGCGCGTCGATTGCCTGCTGGCGTTTAAGTTGGTTTTCGGTCATACCGCACCTCCTTCGGCTTTGGCGATTGCGGCGCGTGCTTTGATCACAACTGAAGCAATCAGCTTTGCGCTTGGGTCATCGCCTTCGGCTATCTCGCGGATGAATTCGTGTGCTGCATTAGTCATTTGATTACCACCCGTTCACTTTGTTGAATATGAGCACCAGCTACGATCTTTCCTGCGTCGATTGCCTCCTTAATCAGCTTCTTGCTGATTACGGGATCAGGTATTTTGGGCTGAGACCAATATTCTTTGGGAACTGCTGCCTCAACATCGACCACTACAGAAGCAGGATTCTTGCGGATTGATATAGCTAGCAATGCGCTTTCGATCTTCTGCATATCCACTGACTTCATCGCAGTTAGCAGGTATTCACGCAGCCAGTCGGCATGCTTTACCGCAGACTCGCGGCGGATTTTCATGTCCGCCTCTGCCTGCTTTATCGACTCCGCCAGAGACTCGAAATTGCGAATCATCAGGCCAACGTTGATGGCCTTTTGCTCGAATGGGAAGGCGACGGATTCCAGCGTGTCAGCGAGCGTTTGTGGGTCAAGATCCATGTCTTCAAGGCTTGCTTCAATGATCTTGAACTCTTCAGCTAGTTGGTAAAGACTTGACATGATTAGAATCTCCAATCAACAGCGGCAAAAGGAATATCATCTTGTCCAAAGTCTCCGCCATGTGGCACAGATTCATGCGGGGGCAGCGAATTATTGCCGTGTGATTTGCTGGATGACGGAAGAGATTTATCATTAAGCCCAGCCACCATTCGTTCCAGCAACTCCGGCTTTGTTTTCTTGCCGAGTATCTCACTGGCAGTCATTTCCGTTTCCGGATCAAATGCGCCGACAATATTCATTTTTGCACCGACCGTTCCATTGCCTTTGATGTACTCCTCGCGCTGCAATAGCAGCCCGATTGGCTTATCCATCAGTTCAGGGTAAATGTCAGCGGAAACGGTCACGCGTTTCTGCTGATCCTGGTCATACTTCTCAACGCTTCCGCGTGTTTTTGTCAGTGTCTTGGTCCTCATGCACGTCATTACCGCCATCAGCACCTTGAAGCCATAGATTTCTTTCCCGTCTTTGTTCTGCGTCCAGAGGGAAAGGTAATCAGCCGTTGGGCCATCATTTGACTTGAATGACAAGTCAATGCCGATTGTTCCTTTGTTGCTTTCAACTGATTCAGATCGAGTGAATACCCCGATATATTTACCGGTTTCATCAATGCGCCCATTCATCGTATCGGCTGCTTTGGCGGCTTCTGGGTTCAGTGTGTAATTCATTTTTTCTATCCTCGGGTTAGGCCGACTGGCCGATTTGGTAATAGGTACAGATTTCACGATCAACTGCCAATAGGTCGTTTTCGATGTGTTCATCATCAAATAACCCCATTGGACTTTTTACGGTGTCCCTTCCGTTGTTTTTGGTGCAAAAAATATGATGCTCATTGATCACGTCCGTGCGAAGGACTATAGTCACAAGCCCTTCCATAACGATCTTTTCATCAAGCAACTTGCCGATTGTCTTGATTTTTGTTTTCCCGAAGTCATCGGTCGTGGAGTGGCTTAGGATGTAAACGCGCTTGCAATCAGGTAGCGAAGATGCAGCGGTTAAAATATCCCAGGCATGGCGCGCGATTTCGTTGTACTTCGCGAAAGCCGCATTACCCACCTCGACGTCGGTTACGCGGCGCATAAATTCGTTTGCCATGACATACTGAAAGTCGTCAATTACGATGATTTCCTTCGCGGTCTTGGTTATAGCCTGCACAATCGTGGCGCTGTTGTCGCTGACAAACACGGATCCTTCTGGATTGGTCTTAGTCCACGGCCTCCACTCGCTAGAACGAAATGGAAGCGGTTTGCGCACAGCCTGAATCAGTAGTGTGTTTTTCGGATCTAGGTTGCGCAGGCTGGCTGATTTTCCCGTCCCCGATTCGCCCAAAATCATCGTTGCAATGCTCATATTCAAAATCCTCTAAGTTCGGTTTATTCTCGTTTGTTCGCTGTTCTTGTTGACCCATAACCCAATTACCCATGCGGCTCATAACGCCCCCATATCTGCATTTTTCTTGGCATAAGCCTGAGCCATCATGTAAAGCACCTCGAAAAGCGCAATACCGGCAGACTTCATATCTTCCCCGTTTTGGCTTCCTGCAGCCTTGAATAGATCAAACCGCGCCGCCTTTAGCCTGTCCATATCTTCCGCGCTTGACTCACCAACCGCCTCATCAAGCAAATCAGCATCGCAGGCGATCTCTTGATAATGTTGCTCAACTAGATCGTCGTATGCGTCTTGATCATCGATTGTCCGCCACATGTTCTGAAACAGAACATCATCATGAATATCGTGTAAATTGTTCATTTGTTCGCCTCATCAATTGCGCGCACTTTCAATTCAGCTAGTCGCTTTTCGAGAATCTGGCGTAGCGTCTCTTCCACAGCATCCCTCATTTCTGTGTCAAAATACATCAGGCCATACCTTGTTTTTACGGCCTGGATAGTGGGAAGATGATGACCCATTTCATAGTGAATATCGCTGATTTCATCTTGGATGATCATGACAAAGTATCCGTCTCAACGAATTCGCCGTCTTTGTTCAGCGAATACCATATGTTTGGTTTAACGCCATTTTCGCCAACTTTTGACGCGCGGATATGAATTAAACTCCCATCGTATGTATCCCTGTAGCAGAGGACGATTGCCGATCCTTCTGATGCCCGTGATTTACCGAACTCGCCTATTGATGCGGCTACAGACGCGCGCCCGCTAACTTCTGCTGCCGATCTGTCGCCGGTGTTGGTTGCTGCCGAGCCGTAGCCGGTGTTGGTTGCTGCCGATCTGTCGCCGGTGTTGGTTGCTGCCGATCTGTAGCCGGTGTTGGTTGCTGCCGAGCCGTAGCCGGTGTTGGTTGCTGCCGAGCTGTCGCCGGTGTTGGTTGCTGCCGAGCTGTCGCCGGTGTTGGTTGCTGCCGAGCTGTCGCCGGTGTTGGTTGCTGCCGATCTGTCGCCGGTGTTGGTTGCTGCCGATCTGTAGCCGGTGTTGGTTGCTGCCGAGCCGTGGCCGGTGTTGGTTGCTGCCGATCTGTAGCCGGTGTTGGTTGCTGCCGAGCTGTCGCCGGTGTTGGTTGCCGCCGAGTTGTAGCCGGTGTTGGTTGCTGCCGATCTGTCGCCGGTGTTGGTTGCCGCCGAGTTGTAGCCGGTGTTGGTTGCTGCCGATCTGTCGCCGGTGTTGGTTGCCGCCGAGCTGTAGCCGGTGTTGGTTGCTGCCGATCTGTGGCCGGTGTTGGTTGCCGCCGATCTGTGGCCGGTGTTGGTTGCTGCCGAGCTGTTGCCGGGAACAACCGTCTGTGCAATCGACTTATAGATCTTGCCAATTACCCAATCAACAGACTTTGACACCAGTGAATTGAGAGTTATTTCTGCCTCAATCCGAATAACTGCGCTTACTACCTTGGTATCGTCGTCGTGACGGCTGAGTTTACCGGACGCCTTTACAACAGCAAAACGGCTATTGACTGGATCGTAATAATGCAGTACATCAAGCGGGTATTCGCAGGAGTGAAATCCTGACTTGCATGCTTTAACAGTTCCTTTATGGGTGAATGTTTCACCAATCGCAAATTGATATCCGCGACACGTCAACTCTTTGTCGAAGCCCTTGAATGCGATGATGCCTTGATCGTTAACGTTGCTCATATCCCAGCCCTCTCTTGTTGGCGATGAATAAATCCAAACAGTCCGCCATCCTTCCGCGCTGGGGCAACATACAAAGGCACGCGGCTGAAAAAAATATGCTCATGAATTTGAGGAACTTCGTAAATCTCGCCGCGCTCTGATGATTCTTTCATCTTCCGGCAGTAATATTCCTTCAGGTTTCGCTCGGTCATGATCTCTGCATAAGCTTCACGATGCGCATGCGTCAGTCCGCTAGTGTTGCGCGGGGATGGCATGTCAGATGTGCGAAAGTCACGTTCCGCGATCCACGCCGCCCCGATGCCTAGAATATTTTTGATCGAAGCTTCTGCGAGCTTCTTTCGGCGGATGCGAAGGCCATATTTTCGTAGCGCGGTATCAATGTTTATTGTCTTGTCTGCAGTATTCATTTTTCTATCCTAAGTTGTTGCGGGCTATTATCTGAATATTTTCCCACCCACTGTCAGGCCATCGGGCAGAGCGGTGATGCCGGTGCATCCTCCCAGATACAGCGAGCCACCAACTGTCAGGCCGTCGGGCAGAGCGGTGATGCCGGTGCATCCTCCCATATCCAGCCAGCCACCCACTGTCAGGCCGTCGGGCAGAGCGGTGATGCCGGTGCATCCTCCCATATCCAGCCAGCCACCCACTGTCAGGCCGTCGGGCAGAGCGGTGATGCCGGTGCATCCTCCCATATCCAGCCAGCCACCAACTGTCAGGTCTTTGGAATCCATAAAGTTAGACTCTGACATAATCTTGCCATCTACATTAATCATCTCGCTCACCTCGTTCGTTGTTGGAGGAATCATCATGCCGAAACAAAAACACGATTGCAACAACTTTGATAAATATTTTTTCGTGTTCGGTGTTGCGTCGCTGAAAAATGTGGTTTAGGATGCAATCTCAAACAACGAAAGAGGTGCGATATGAGCGAGATTAAACCATGGCAGAGACGAAAAAAAGAAAATGAAGGGTGGTTGCCACATGATGATTATTTCATGGTGCAGGAAATCATCGAACTCCGCGCGGCTTTGGCTGATGCGCTTTCCAGGATAACCAAGCTTGAATCGTGTATGTCTCACTGCATATCAATTCTAGATGATGACGGCGATGAGCTTGGATGTGCGGAAGATATGATAGATGCTTTACAAGGGGGAAAACCATGACAAATTACCGCGCACTAAGCATGATCGAACAGATCGAGCTGCAACAGGAAAACGAGCGGCTTCGTAAGGAGTTGGATAAGGCGAAAATTCCCGACGGGATGGTATTGATGCCAATCGTGCTTACTGACGCGATCGCAGAAGAACTTTGGAAAGAAGGGGGCGAATTTTATGCGCGTGAATTGTGGGCTAACGCAATCAAAGCCGCGCGAGGTGAGGTATGAAAATGGACGACAAAACGAAAGCATCCCGACGAGCGCGGGCGATGATGCATGTAATCAGCATCTCGGAAATAACCGAAATTACCGGAATCTCATCAGCTACTCTGCGTCGCATTGAGCTTGGCGGATTGCCGAGTCCTGGTTCTGTTGAAAAGATCAACGATGGCTGGAAATTATTCTGCAAGAAGGAGCTTAATCATGGCTGACCATGCGGATTTAGTCGAACGCGATAACGAATGGATCGAGCAATCTAATCTGATCATGTCAAAAAATATGGATCGGCCGGGCAGGAAATGCAATACACCCGGCTGTTATGTCGTCGATGATCGAATTCATGCCGGATATGCGAAATGCTCATCTTGCATGGATGAAATTCAGCAACAACAGGAGGGCGGACGGTGGCTGCCTTTATCGTAATATGGGTCGTCGGATCGGTCGTCACTGGCTTCATCATCGCCCGGGCGATTGAGGGGATGAAATGACCGCTCTGGTAGAAATAAACCTACCATGGGCTCCTAGCAAGCTTTCACCGAATGCGCGTATTCATTGGGCGCGCAAGGCTCCAATCATCGCAAACTATCGCCATGCGTGCGCATGGTCAACAAAGCGCGACGTAAGCAAATTGGCGATCAATGAGATGATCGCGGCGGTTCATGCCGGGTCAGTGCTTCATCTGTTCGTGGAATTCTTTCCTCCAGACCGTCGGCGCAGAGACGACGACAATCTAACTGGGTCATTCAAACATGCCCGCGATGGAATTGCCGATGCTTTATGCATTGATGATCGGCACTTTAGAATGCATCCGATGATCATGGAGGAAACGGTAAAAGGAGGGCTTGTGCGTGTCAGAATCAAAGCACATGACAAAGACTTTCGGTATGAGCTATAATGATCTTTCCAGCGGGAACTGGAAGGACTTTTATTTGGGTGGATTGGTGTTCCCGCGCCGTCTGCCCAACTAAAAGTCTTTTTTTCGTCAACAAAAAACCCGCCGAGCTGGGGAGCAAAAGCGGGAACAACAACCAACAGAGGTGGATTGCATTATGTCACAGAATAAAGAATTTTGTAGAAACGTTTGGTCGGTAACAGTGCGTACAGAGGAGGAGTTGGTAACAATTGAACAATCGGAAGGAGGGAAGCTTAGGTCAATTTTACTTGATCCGTGTCAGATTGATTTGCTAATCGATAGCCTAAAGCGTGCAAAGCTTATCGCGGCGGCATGGCAGCAAGAGAACGGTCTTGAGAAATAAACGAGTTTGCTCGGTTTAATTACTTTGTTTATAATCAATTTGGCGCTGTGGAAGGCGTATAGCAGGTCGATGTTCTAGTCTTCATTGGGCTGGTCTATTCGACCGTATCAAAACCCTTTTGGGTTCGACCTGCCGGAATTTCCACCGGATGGGCCAGCGCCAATGGAGACTTATGCACTATTACAGTTTCAACATTGCCGACTATCGAAAAGATACCGCGCATCTCACCCCTATCGAGCACTATATCTATCGGACACTAATCGATTGGTGCTATCTAGACGAGTCTGGAATACCCAAAATAACCCAAGTGGTTATGCGTCGGTTAGGGTTGGGTTCTGAAATGGAACCCTCCCTTTTAAACGTGCTGTCTGATTTCTTCTCAGAGGGCGAAAATGCATGGTTTCATACTCGAATCAGCTCTGAGATTGAGGGATATCATGCCAATTCAAACAAGAACCGCGAGAATGGAAAAAAAGGTGGACGCCCTAAAAAACAACAGGTTACATATTTAGAAAAACCCAAAAAAACCCATCCGGTTAATTTGGCTAACCCAAACGAAAGCGAAACTAAAGGCAAACCAATAACCAATAACCATAAACCAATAACCAATAACCATAAACCAATAGAAGAACCAATTTCTGACGAAATTGTTACATGCGCCGATTCCGGAGAATCATTGCCATCACCACGAAAACAAAAACCAATCTCGGCGACTGACTTGATCCAGTCGCTCGAAGGCTTGAGCCTATCCGTCGCGAATGATTACCTGCAATTCCGAAAACAGAAAAAAGCGCCACTGAATGCAACGGCGTGGAAATCCATCTGCCGGGAAGTCATGAAAACCAGCGCAACGCCAGACGAAGCGATAGGCGAGGCAATGAACGCAGGATGGACCGGGTTTAAAGCCGATTGGTACGCAAACCGAATATCATCGGGCGCAAACAAGGGCGGAGGAACCGTAACCGATCACAACATGGCCGAAATCAGCAAATGGCTGGCGAGGGATGAGCAATGAAAAATTCGGACAAACAGAAATTTGCCACGATCATATTCGGCCTTGGCGAGTACAAGCGAGTCAAGGTCACGGATATGGCGCTTGAAATCTACTGGCGATTGCTCGAGCCGTATGACATCAACGAAATTGATCAAACGATTTTGCGTATGCTGGCAGATCCGTCTGCAAACGCATTCATGCCACAAGCGCACGAAATCATCGCGGCATTACCAAGCCAGAAAACAATCAGGTGGATGTCAGCAGACGAGGCGTGGCCGATTGTCACGCAGGCGTTCGATCAGAATGCGACGGTGGTTTTCCCAAACGAGGAATCACAAAGGGCCTGGCATGAATTTGCTGAGCCCGTTTACTCCACCCGCGATCACAACCCGGCTCGAATGGCATTCAGGTCTGCATACGATCGCTTTGTCGCAGATGCAAAGGCCGATTGTCGCCAGCCGAAAGCATCTATCAGTCTAGGACACAATCCAGAATCGAGACAGCAGTCGGTAGACGCAGCTGTGCGCCGTGGATATTTGATATATGACGACATGCCGCTGGTGCTGATGATCGGACATGATCCGGTATCGGCAATCGGACAGCACATTGCCGGTTTGCTATCCGCGCCTGCTGAAAAACTACCGCCAATCACCGGGCAAGAAAAAGCCAGATTGGCGAAATTGCGCGCGGCGATGTCGATTGAGAAAACGCCAGATCAGGTTTTGGCCGAATACGAATCTCTGAGGGGTCAAGCATGATCGGCGGAAAACCCATCGCGCTAAAACTTCCTGTATTGCGTTTTAAGATGATTAAGCCATCAGGTGGCGCATCGGTTAGGATTTACGAAACGGATGCCACCACGAAGGCTACGCGCCGGTACATGTGGCGAGACGTGCTTATCGGCAGGTGCGAGGACGACGCGAGGACGCAACCTATGAAAATTTATGCTCAATAGAAAAGTTTGATGATAAATATTCAGTTTTGCTATTGCGTTGCGCCTAACAGCTGGTAATATGGACACATCAACAACGAACTAGGACGAGAAGATGGAAAAATTTGTAGTGGTCATGGGTGGTTTTTCTGGCGGCGTACAATATTGGAATGTTTATAGTTCCTGGAATTTTTACGATTGCCTTGGCGTTTTTTCAGACCGGCACGAGGCACTTGAGTTTGCGAAACAAAAGGGAAACGAAAAATGAAACCCACCAAAACATCCGCAATCACCCAGGCGCTTATCACCATCGGCATTCTGTGCCTGGTGGAATGGGTGTTCCTTGTAAAACTTCTACATATCTGAGGCCGCATGAAAGCACCCAAAACGGCATCCGAACGGTACGCGAAAATGGTCAAAATCCGCAGGGATGCTGGAATTTATGAAGTGCGCAGTATCTGGGCGCACAAGTCGAAGCACAAAGAAATTAAGTATGCAGCGAAACGGATTTGCGCAGATGATGAATCAATAACGAACGAGGAGAAATGATTATGACTTATTGCACTGAGTACGAGGGTATACCTAACTGGAGCAAAGCTCCGGAAGGTGCAACCCACTATAACGGCAAACGCCCATATCCTTGGTTGAAGCAAGATAAAGAATATGTAAGCTTCTTTTGGCCGGCCGGGTGGCGGCGCTACGTCCGCCAGGATGAAGGACGCAAACACGTCGCTAGTGCAATCCCACGCCCTAAACAGGAGAATGAAATGTTCAAGACTGAACTCACACAGCGGATTGAGAATCTGCAATCAGAGATTGACGCACTAAAGGCCGAAACGGCGAAGTGTCCCGATCCCATCGAGCCGACTATCGATTGGGATCAGATGATTGGGCGAACTGTTGAGGTGCGGGAACATGATTCACAGGAGTGGAAACTCCGCATACTGCTTAGGTACAGCCCTGACAATA
>Ga0307376_10005636_pt1 | contig 11242 bp, 14 predicted proteins | sample TR2MG_FD_202536 | JGI IMG/M metagenome (GOLD analysis project Ga0307376, IMG submission 202536) | Soil microbial communities from Risofladan, Vaasa, Finland - TR-2 | ecosystem: Environmental > Terrestrial > Soil > Coastal area > Acid sulfate soil | place: Finland: Risofladan, Vaasa | collected... | reverse complement strand
TAAACCCCACTCTATAGCCGATATGTCCTTAATCGTGTATTCCTTTAAGCCTGCCCGTGCTGCTGGGGCAATAAAAGCGGCAAGCTTAATCACATCACGTTGAGTTGATTCAGGTGTTAGCGTCCAGTAAGTGGTAGGGTGGGGGCCTAGCGCTTGCCATTCGGGGGAATTGTATAGCCCCTGTTTGACAAGCCGTCTTTTTGCCGCCTCAAAGTCCTGAACCATCTGCTGGAACTCCGACTGCGTGATAACCTTGTGTGTCTCGCCATGCTCCCAGTCCGGCTCAAGTAAAGCCTCGTAACCCTTAAATCCTTCCTCCCTGAGTATCTTCTGGGTGCCCTCGGATTGCTTGTCCATATCCTTCTTTTCAATATACTGGCCGTCAGGTAATAATATAAGCTCCCCGCTCTTTACCCTTGCCTGATGTGCCTCGTATCTCGCATTGGCGGCCTCTATGGATTTCTCCAGCCCGGGATACCCCTGCTCAATATAGACGGCGTATAAATCGGGGGAATCCTTTTTAAGTTCCGCTTCCCATTCCTTTTTAATCTTATCGGCTTCGGATTGGTAGCCTTCCCACCCACGCTCACTCAAGGCTTTACTAAGTTCGGGGTATGCCCCGATAGACTGCTTTATACCCTTAAAGCCCGCTATATCCATGCCAGTAATCTTTGTAGCTGCGATAGCAGCCTGTGTATCCTTAGTGGCTACTATCTTTGACCAGTCATAACTACCGTCTGCCTTCTCGAACGGCTTGAGCTTCTTTATTGCACTTGCCACTTCGGGGGTGTAGGCACCATATATCGGCTTACCCGTGGATGTTAACCCACTATAGGCGGGGCCGTAGGGTGATTCAAAATAAGGCCCGACCTGGACTATTGCATCGGGGTCATAGTAGCCGGATGCAGACACCAAGCCTAGAGACTGTTGATATAAAGCCTGCTTTTCTTTAGATGATAGGGTATCGTAATCCTTGCCTTGTTTTGCAGCCAATTCAGGGGCTAACTTACTGGCCCCCATCTTCTGCTCATGGGTAAGCCCCCCGACTGACCTGTTAACCCACTTCATACCCGCCGCCTGATCTACTAGGGTATAGCCTGGGCTACCAGAAGCCAGCCACTTCGCATATGCAGCTTTATCCTGGCTTGATGGCTTTGACACCATTAGCCCCGGAGTATAACAAACCCACATACCTGGGGTTACTTTTTTATCAGTAGACTTGTCCACCCGTATAACACTACCGTCCTCGAGGCGGGCATATACATAGGTGGTCGTTTTGGTAGTAGTCTCTTTAGTCTTTGGGTTAACCTTGGATGTCTTGTCAGTATATCCGTAAAAGCCCGGTGTCTTGGGTATCTCGGTAGCCTTGGGGCTTAATATAAGAACCTTGTCAAACCCAGCTACCGGGGGGGTAGATGACCATCCACCATAAGAGTATGCCTGCGCAGAAACAAGCTTCTTTTGCTTCACAGTCAACGCACTATACTTGGCCTTGATATCGGTGGTGGCACTGGCCTGCTTGGTAGCCGTTGCCTTGGCGCTGGTTAAAGCATCTTGATAGGCGGTAAACCCCTGCTCAGTCAAGATTTTGTAGCCTTCGGGCCACTTCTGTTGTATGGCCTCAATATCGGCCTGAAGGACATAAGAGTTATCGGGGAGTTTGGTATAACCAGCACCGGGTTGCCCTGCCGAAATAGGGGCCATGCCGTAGCTACGACTGCCAGCTCCCCTGATTTTGCCTGCGCCGCTGGGTCTAATCCTCAAGTTACACTCTCCACTGGTTTTATCGTTGAATGTCCGCACCGGCACCGCCATGCCAGCCATAACACTGTCCCCGATTCGGTTTTTATGTCGTTGCGAGGGTCACGCTCAAAACTGTCCTTTGACCTACAGTTTCGGCAATAGACCGGGGCGGTGGGCATGGCGGCGATGGTCATTTCCGCTTTGCCCCCGGGGTGAATATTTTATAGCACTTCATACAACGATACCTCTGGACTTTTTTATGCCCCCTAAAATTAAAGCCCGACTTGTTCGTGTGTAAGCTACCGCAGTAAGGACACTTCATATCGACCTCAATATCTATTTTACTACTAACTAACTAAATTGTCAATGTTGGGCGACCATGATATCCTCGACCAGCAGGGGCATAGACTCGTATTGCTTGGTAAGTAGGTCTGCCCCCGTCTCTGGCTCGTCCATGTAGAAACGCTTGGTATCAGCCCCAATTCTTACCGCCCTGGTTGCCCTCTTGGTAGCACCGAGTTGGTCAAAGTCTACCGATAGCGCAGAGGCCAGAGTAGTCACGCTAATTTTGTCCATTGTGTACTCGCCCGCCTGCGGGTCGGCATCGATGGCTGACTTTAGCCAGTCATACCTTAAGGCAAAGTCACCCTCGCCCTCTTTGGTCTGCATGGCTACCTGCCCGCTACCTGCGATTATGACAGCGCCGGTGTGCGACAACCGCCATGTCCCCAGCTCCCCGGTGGAAGGAACGGGTAGGGGCTTAGTGGTTATCATGCCGTCAACGGCAACCGCCAGGGGTATAATGCCGTTGTGAATAGCTAGGCGGGCAACCTCTAGCCGTGTGTCAGCCTCTACTATAGCCCCCCAGACGGGATTGTAGCCATCACCGTAAACCGTCTTGCCCTTTTCTTTCCGTGGTGCCTCCAACATCCTGCCCCACAACCCTGCCATACCCCGCTTGATTATCTTTTTCTCCAACCCTTCGGTGCCCTGTCGCTTACGCCAAAGGTGGTTGATTATGCCCTTTAGGGGCTGGTTCTGGTTAGTGGTCAATAGCTGACCGTTTAACCCACGCTTACCTACAGGCAGCCACCACCAGGCGTCTAATATCTGATAACTGCCCAAGTGGTAATTGTCAATAAAATCTAGCTCCTGGGCGGTAAGGTAAGTCTCCCACCCACCCTGCGGGCTGTAGGTGGTCTCGCTGTCAATGAAATACAAAATGGGGCTAAACTCGGCCTCGATATCTACTTTCACCTTGGCAAAGCCATAGACCGCCCCGTTTGGCTTCTCAGGGCCGTTGACCCACTCTCCCCGGCGGGTGTCATACAGCTCGGCAAGGCGTGAGGCATACGCCCCAGAAATATCCCAGTCATAAACAGCCGGGTAGTGCCCTATTCCAAAGGCTTCTACCCAGTTCCCCGGGCAAGCCTTCAATGCCATGTCGTTGACCTCGGCGGGTATGTCCTCATGGGTGGGGAAGTCCATATTGATCAACAGCGACTTCTCAAGCGCCTTTTTGGGCGAGGTTAGGGTGGGGGCCAGCCCCAGCCTTTGGTTAATAGCCAAGACCTCGCTGGCTTTTGCCCCGGCCAGTTTAGCCTTTTCTATGGTCTGCTCTATGGTAGGGCTTTCATCAAGGGTGATGGCCTCAAAATACTGCTCGGCATTGTAAAAGCCAGCGTAAGGCCGCCCCCGGCCTCTCCCTATGCTAATGCCCAGGTACTTTGCCGGAATGTAAAAAATCTCGTAGAGTGTAACAAATGGCGTTTTACCATCGCCCCTCTTAAGGTATAGCGTTTTGGCCTTGCCCCACTTGGCGGCCTCATCTTTGGTAACATCAATCAGCCTAAATAGGACGGCGGCAAAGGTGTCCAGGTCATAGCAAGCCCTCATATCGGCCTCTTGCCCTAGTAACCAGTCAAGATAGGGCGGCTCTGCCCTGACCTCTCCCCTACTGTTGGCCAGGTAGCCCTCCCCGTCCTTCTGCCAAGCATGGTAGCCGATTATCCTCATGCCGCTTTAGCCTTTAGTAAATCTTCTTTGGCCTTGGCCTTCTTAAAGTCGGCCTTTGTCTCATATACGATGTAGTCACGGACCCGCCTGACAGGGCGGTATTCAATCTTGATCCAGTCCCAGGGGGAATGACGTTTCTGGCCGATTTTTTTGTTTATCTGCCGGTTGTACTCTTTGAGCGCTTGCCCCCATGAGAGACCCCCGGCCTTCATTATGCGCTTGACCCTGGCCTTGATACGGCCTTGATGCCTGTCAATCATCAATTGCCAGGGTGCTGACTTAAAGGTGGCCGCCCGTTTATTAGTGTCAATTTCCTTCATTCTGGCAAGTTGCTTCGCCTCCCCGGTTGTAAAGCCCGCCTTTCTGAGTGTCCTATAGCGGTCTTTGTAGCCGGTCTCTATTAGGGCTACCCTCTGCTGGCTGACCTGATACCTTTGTATGGTAGCCTGGACTTCTGGCTTTTGCCTGTAGGATTCAAGCAACCGCCCTGCATCAAAGCCGGCCTTTTTGGTGGTGATCCCCTCAGCCTTATAGAGCGCCGACATCTGCGAGTATATGCGTGTCTTGGATATCTTGGCTCTGCGGGCTTCCCTCATAACCTGCTTGCGTTCCCTGACCAGCGCTTTTACTGCGGGGTCGGTAATTCTGTGGTGTGACAGCTTTTTGGCTTCCCAAGGGGCGAAGCCCCACCGGCTCAGTTTACGGTACCTGTATGATTCCCACCGCTTAGACATGGCGCCTCTTTTGCCTTTCCTGCCTTGCCTCGGCCTTTTCCTGCATTACTTCGGTTCGCCGGGCTTTTACCCGGGTTGCTATACGGTGAATAAGCTGTTTGGCATCCGTTATTGTCCTGGGCCAAGCCACGTATTTATAAACATCGTCCTCGCCATGGTACATTACGTCAACGCTGTCCTCGGCAATGTTAATCTCGTCCAGCAACCCCCGGTTGCTCTCATCCCTGACGCTGATTTGGGGTAGCTTATCGTCTTTTCTTACCATCTTAACCGCCTTTGGCTTTACCTTAATTTTACTACTAACTAACTAAATTGTCAAAGTCCACGCCCACGAAGCCAGGGAGGGCTATAGTTCTTTGGCTTGACAGGGGGTAATTCCCTTATAGCCAGGATCCTGTCAAGCATCATGGCGTGCGACTCGGCGTCCCGCTTGGCTAACTCTGGTGTCGATATGTCCCACCTTCCTGCCAGGGCGGGCTCAGATTCATAAAACAACATACCATCGCCATAAGGGTCGTGGGGACCGGTGTAGTCAATCGTAAATCGCCTCGGGATTGTCCTATTATTCTCTTTGAACTTGACTACCCACCCTGTAGGTACTGGCTTTATCATGAAGTTGCTTGTCTCCGGGTTAAATCCTGACGGTTCTATCATTTTGCTTTGCCTCCTCAAGTGCATAGCCATATTGGTGCGAAAACTCAGCCAACGGATACCAATGCTTATATTTTTTGAGTTCGCTTTCACTTAGTCTGATACTTTGGGGAGACAGAACCAAATAGAAGCAATCTAATATCTCCCATATTCTATCATCATCAAACGGCTCATCTTGTGCGAAAGCATTGCCGTCTTTACCACAAAAAATACCCCGTTTCCCTTGATTACATCTATCTACCGTTAGAAAGTATCTCTCTACTTCTTTAGCCATTAGTCTGCCCCCTTCCTCAGTTCGATTAACTCAGCCCGTCTTATACCATGCCCGTATTTTGCCTTTACCCGGGCTTGAACTTCCGTGTTTGTAATATTAGGGTCGCCCTTGATAACTTCCTTGACATAGCCATATCTATCGCCTTTGTCCTTGACAACCCGCCGTGTTTTCTTGGCCTTGGGCGCTGCCGGGGGTGAGGTCTGGCCACCCTCTATTTTGTCCAGCCTGGACAACATCGCCTGCTGTGTCTGCTGAATTTCGTCTAGCGTTGCTTTAATTTCTGTAGCACTAACGGGCTTACTCTTGCCCTTTTTCTCTGCCTTTGTCGTGCTTGTCGTAACCACCCTACCCGCAAACTCGCCCGGTAGTTCGGGTATGCGCCACGTGGGGCCGTATCTGCCTTCGTCCTTAAACGCCACAATCTGGCCTTTCTTAATCTTGCGCCATACGGTCATCTTGACACAACCCATTATGTCGGCAGCTTCCTCAAGTGTATAACCGTTTGCTCCCATAGCTTTTACTCCCCTCCGCTCTCAGGGGCGGGGCTTTTAATGCTCCCCTTTGTCTGTCGGGGCTTGTCCCAGTATGGAGACATACACTTAGGGCAGCGTACCGGCCTTGCCTCAGACCTTGGAAGCCACCTATGCCCACACCGCAAGCACTGGAATTCTGTTACTGTTCGCATATCTCACCCTTTCCTCGCTGCTCCTCAATTTGCTTTCTGAAGGTGGGGTCGGTTGAGCATACGTATCTATGCACCTGCGCTAGTGTCGGGGCCAGCTCGCCCCCACAAAGACGGCATTTGTCTTTCCCTGCCCAGTTCATAGCCCCACATTCCAAACACTGCGTTACACTTCCGCTCATTTTTAGCCTCCTTTTATAGTTTGCTCCCTATTATTATACTAGCACAATATACTAGCATTGTCAAGGGGTTTGGGGGTGACTTCGGGGCAGGGGGGCTAAATTGGTGCGGCACCAATTCTCCCAATGCTAGCGGCTAGCATTGGTCACGGTGACCAAAACTCATTGGGGGAAGGTTACAGTTTATGGTTACAACAATTCCCATGCTTCGGCCCCCAGGTGACAGGCCGGGGTGTGGACGCTTAAGGCGCAGTACCGGCCTTTTCTCATGGTGCAATACCCGGGGTGGGGGCAGCGTTTGCCTGCCACAGGCATACGCCCCTGGGAGACTCCTGCCGGCGGGAGTTTGGTTTGCGGCAAACCAAAGGGCTTAGGGTTCCCATCGATGCCCAGCTGGTCCCGAATATAGGCTGATAGCGTCTCAGCGCCCTTGAGACGCCCATTGAGGGCATCAAACTCAACTGGGCTTAGTCTGAACTTAACTATCTGGCTTCTGGCCATCATTTTGCCTCTAACCACCCATAAAATACATCTGTACTTGAATAATAAAATAGCCTAGTGCCAATAACGCCAGGATAAACCCGGCCAGTAATAGCCATCCCCAGCCCCGCTTTTTCTTTGGGGCTTTGGGGGTGCCATTATCCTGTGTCAGGATAATGGTCAGATCATTGTTAGTTAAAATTCCCGACGGGAATTTATTGGAAGCGATGCCGGAATCAGGCATCGGTTGGGGTGATGGTTTTGTAACCGTTGGCAAAGGGTTATTGTTAGCAGAAACCCTAGCGCTGGTGCGTTTCGGGCTACAGGTAAGGCCAAGCCTGCCCCTGATCAGCTCGCTCAAGGTTTCCCCCTCTGTGAGCTGGGCCTGCAAGGTGTCCAGTTCCTCGGGGCTACAACGGCATTTTAGTATTTCTGACCTACTCATTGGCTCTCATCCTTAATTATTATGTATTCTCCCCCAAATTTCATAGATTTGTTCTAGCGATTCCCTTTCGGCTTTTTCTACTTCCCTGAGATTAAACCATTCTTTTGTGTCAATATGGCTTGTGATACACTCTTCCACAAGCTGCTGTAATATCCTCGGCTCAATGGCGTCCAGTTCTACACTACCCCCATCAAAATGCCTGGAATGAGTACTGGCCTTTGTTGGTCGCAGGGGTAGATTGTACTGCTGTATCTGTTCCGGGGTTACGGCTATTTTTTGGAAGTAAATATCTACCCCATCACCGGCATATTTCCGCAAGCCCTTTTCCTTTGCCTGATTGATGATGATGCCTGAAGGATCCCAGTCCCCAAGATGATAAACATACACAGGCTTGCCAATACCCCGATAAGCTAGAGCGGCTTCATGTAAAAAGGTGACTGACGAAAAGCCCCGCAGTACCATCAAAGGAACATCAAACTGCTGCGTAATATCATAGACAATCCCGGCCAAAGCATCTTTTTCTAGCCATATTTCAACATAGGCTGGCTGTCGCAACCAAAGTGACTTACGGTAAGTCTCAATGCTTATCCGTAACATACTATCGGCATCAGTATAGGTTCTCGGCTTCCTCATCCACCGGGTTAGGTCAGCTATGTACTCATAGGGTATCCTTTCGGTTTCCCGTAGCCCCAATAATAAACGCTGAATTGCCCGGTAAGACCTTTCGTCTTTGCTTATTAGTCCCCTTGCCACCATCCGGTAAAAGACTTGCCTCACAGTCATAGGGTGATAGTCTGCCAAAATGTCTATAATGGCATCCTTTAATAACACCATTTCCGCTTTAGTTCGGCGGGACCTGCTTTTTATTGCTCTAGTACCATAAGTCATTTCTGATCTACTCATTGGCTTTATTCCATTCCTTTTTCTATAAGCTTGACTCTATTCATGTGAACGCACAGGGGGGACACATCACCTTCCATGGCAATTAAACCTTTGCTTTCTAAGTTCCGCAAACTACGAGACAATGAAGCACGAAATTTATCTATTAACCAAATACCACGTCCATGGCGTAGTTTCCTTCGTAGGAAATATGTCCGTAGCTGTCCCAATGCTAAAATGTTGCTTGTTTTATCTTCCCACCCTGGCGTGTCATGTGAATCCTCTATCTGTTTTATCGCCTCAGTTGTTTTTTCCTCATAGCCAGCCAGTAGGTCTTTTTTAGTGATTATCCCACCGTATTTCACGCCCACCTTGTAACTCAATTTCCGCATAGACATACCGGAGTAATACGGAGAATCCGTGATATCATCTCTTAACGTTTCTAGAATAATCTTCTGCAATTTACTAAGTCTCCCCATAGCTTAATGTTAACTTTCTTTGCACAAGGTGTCAAGCGGGCGGCTTTTCCCTGCCACCGGCACTATCATATAGCCCCGGCTCAAAAGCTGTTTGGCTATGTCGTGGGCATCGGTCAGTTTAAGGCACGAACACGAATCACAGTCGCTATTCCCGGTCATACTGTTTGACATCATATTGGCTATAACCTCGATAGCGTCCAGCAGCGACTTGCTATACTGGTTTAGGTCCCCCAGGTCAAGGGGGCACTCTTCTAGTTCATGCCCGGGTTTAACGCAATTCACTGGTTGCCTGCCTTTGCTATAATGGCATCTACCCGCTTTTTGCCCCACATTTGCTTAGCCAACTCTACCGCTTCGGTATCACCGGCAAGGATGCAACCCTCAAGGAGCTTCACGAAGTCCACCATCCCATTCTCCATAGGGAGTAACGCCTTTTCCTTGGCGGTCAAGGCCGGGGACATTTCAACCGCTTCAAGAGTATCCCCGCCCTCGGGGTTGCCGTCTATCGTCATACCGGCTTCCGTGTTATGCACAAAACTACCCTGCCGGGCTTCATGGTGCTTACTAATCCAATGGTCGACAAGCGCCCCACCACTGGCAAAGGTGGCATCGCAGTATCCGCAGATGTATTCCTCTTTGCGGTGCAGCCCGAGTGCAACCTTCTCAGATGACACCGTCAACTTCCCGCTTGGTGTTTCTTCGTATCGGGTGTCCTTCGCTAGAGGCTTACATTCAGGATTAAAGTATTCAGAATACTGCCATAACCTTGCTAACTCCTCATCACCCACTATATCCCTGCCATGCTTTAGGGCATCAGCCATAACAAAAGTCATCAGCTGCTTTAGCCGCCTTGCCCCTGTTTTGTCGCTGGGGTCTTTCAATGCATTGGCTAGTTTTAGCATTTGAGCCTCATACTTACCGGGTAATTCCACGCTAACCAGGTGGTCAGGCAGGTTAAGGGCAAACTTGCCCTCATTATGGTATCCCTTAAGAAAAGTGGAATGTAATATCCTTTTTTTTGTATCATCGGAATACCTAAAGCTAACAGGCAATACCCTGGACAAGAAGCCCAGCGCACCCCAATTCTGCGTTTTGCTTCGGTGCTGATAGTCCTGAAAGGATACTGCCGTTATTAAACCTATCTGCACAGGAATCTCGGTAATGAAGTCTGAATACCGGCTCTCTATACGGCAAATACCTTCTTCAATGAGACTATTATAAAACCTGACGGTCTCGGGCATTGCCTCTTTGCCCTTGGTAAGCACCGACAAAAAATCAGGGATCACAATATGCTTGATTTGCCCTGATTTCAATAGTTCACCCCACTTATGGTATAGGGTATAGGGGGTTGTGTCGGTGGTATAGAGAACGCTCCCTATATGTTCTACCTGTTGGAGTTTCCCCTTCGTAACCTTGCCATCTTTGCCCTTCATATCCTTCCATTGCGTCTTTATCTTAGGCGGCTTATATGACTTGCGCAGCATCTCTGACTTGCCATCTCCCACAGAGGCAATAAGCATTAGAGATAAGGGTTTTTCGTCTTTTAACGCACCCGTCCAAAGGGCGGTCTCAAGAATACCCAGGATTAACTCTACATCTATCATTTGGGCGCCTCCCCTTTTTCCTTAATGGTTATGCCCTCAAGGTCCCCATCCGAGATAGCCTTAAGGATGAGGGTGTCACCTTCAACACCCATCTTGAAGTAGTAATCGCCGTCAATCTCTACGCAATGAAACCTCACCCAAGTCGGGGGGATAATCAGGGCATAACTACCGCCAAGGGCCGTGAGTTTCTTAACCCCAAATGCCTGTTGCCGGGCTAGTTCCCTGATGACCCTTTCCTTTGTTTCCTTGTCCATTTTTTCTCTCCTCCTATCTAGGGGGTGTTAACGTTATACTTTAATATAACATACTCCTTTCTATTTGTCAAGGGGGTGTTAACGTTATACTATTATATAACCTTAATATTTTTTGCTGGAAAAAGCACCCTGTTGTAATAGTTTGCAGTTGCACAAAAGTAACCTCTAATTAAGTTACAAGAATTGGCCGGGATACCCCCCCTTAACAACCCCCCCACTCCTTTTACTCACTGGGGGGGTTGCAAGCTAACCACGATGGTAATAATAAAAACGCTATGAGACGCCCCGTAGTCAAATTCTATCGTGGCAAGGTAACTTACTATAGACTTAGATAGCAAAGAGCCTGAATCTCAACTAAGTGGTGTCGTCGTAACCACTTTAAAGAGTAGCCATTGGTACAGGTGGTTAATGCAACCACGGTTGCATAATACCCGGGGGCCTGGGCTATCACCATAGAGCAAGAGCCGGCAGAGTGTAGCCGTGGCTACACTTTTACACCCTCAACTTAAGGAACAGCGCCGTTATTCCGCCCTATCGGGCGGGCCACTCAAGCGCCGTGTCACAAGGGGTAAGGGGCGTGCCACAACGCTAGAGCTGGCTACCACTTAATTTAATATGTGTTACATAACCATTATTTACTACTACCAAAAGCGTCGTTAGTAAAATGTAGAGGGTTAACAGTAAGGGGGTGTAAGGGGTCTACACCTACAGGCTATCGAGCAGCGATACAGTGTTAACCCCTAACATTTAGCTACGAAACCCCCCTACAATATGCGTTAAATGTCATAGGGTAGTAACCGGTAGGCTTAAGTATGTATTACA
>Ga0307376_10005635_pt1 | contig 11243 bp, 13 predicted proteins | sample TR2MG_FD_202536 | JGI IMG/M metagenome (GOLD analysis project Ga0307376, IMG submission 202536) | Soil microbial communities from Risofladan, Vaasa, Finland - TR-2 | ecosystem: Environmental > Terrestrial > Soil > Coastal area > Acid sulfate soil | place: Finland: Risofladan, Vaasa | collected... | reverse complement strand
GGATCCGAGATCCTCTCCTACGACACTGAGACTCAACGGCTTACCAAGGTCATCGCGGAGAACCCACGGGTCACCGGCAACAAGGTCGAGGTGGTCGAGGTCGGGTTCAGCAACGGCGAGAAGATCAAGTGCACCCCTGATCACAAGTTCCTGACGGTCGAGCACGGCTACATCAACTGCTCTGACATGGTTGAGGGGACGGCCGTCGTCTCGCCGTGGGCTGGCTTTGAAACCAACGGCATGTGCACGTTCCTACACTCGATCTCCGGGACCCTCAAGGTCACCCAGGCAGCTCAGCCGGCCGGAGAGGAGGACGTCTACGACGTCTCTACTCTGACCAAGAACTTCGTGGCCAATGGCGTGGTCGTTCACAACAGCACGCACCACTATTTCACGAACGACGCGACCCAGCCTGACATCGACACCGGCAAGACCGTCTGGGTCCATTCCAGCGATGAAGCCATCAAGGACATGACCGACACGCTCCTCAACAGGCGGTTGAGGATCGAAGACGACATCTGGAGCATGGTCTACAACACCGTGAAGATGGGCAACAACTACGAGGAGGTTCTTGTCACCGAGAACGGCGTGGTCGGGCTCAACTCGCTTCCGTGTCCAACCATGCGACGGGTGGAGCAGTCCAACGGCGCGCTGATCGGCTACGTCCAGGACGTCACCGGCAAGTTCACGCAAGACGCGGCCGACCTGCGGGGCATGCTCGCCGGCCAGACCAAGATCCCTGATCACGTGGCGCTCTTCGAGGAGTGGCAGGTCCTCCACTCTAGGCTTCGTGGAACAGTCCGCAGGACCCCTTACGGTTACGGCGTTGCCGATGGGGCTCGATGGATCTGGAAACGGCTTGTGCTCCTCGAAGACGCCATGCTGATCTACAAGTTGACCAGGGCGCCGGCACGCTTTGCGTTTTACATCGACGTCACCGACATTCCCTCGGACAAGGTCGACTCCTTCCTCCGCAAGGCCAAGCAGGACCTGCGCAAGCAGAAGCTGGTAAACCCGCGTACCCAGCGCCTCGATATGAGGTTTAATCCGATGGACAACATGGAGGACTTCTTCATCGCGGTCCGCGAGAACCGAGAGCTCGCCCGCGTTGAGGTTCTCCAAGGCCCGGACTACCAGGCGACCGAGGACGTCGAGTACTTCCAGCGCAAGCTTCACGGCGTGCTAAAGGTGCCCCGCAGCTATCTTGGTCAGGACGATGCTCTTCCACCACGGTCGATTCTCTCGTTCGAGGACGTCCGAGCCGCCCGCGTGACGATGGGCATTCAGCGCGAGATGAAGAACACGATGCGGCGTCTGATCATGATCGATCTGGCGTCCCGAGGCATCAACCCGTTCACCCAAGACCTTCAGGTCATGATGACCGTGCCGTCGGGGATCTACGAGTTGGCTCACAACGAGATCAAGAACGCCCGCGCCGACTTCGCGACCCGCGTCCAGCCCTTTGTGTCCATGCGCTACATTCAGGAGCGTGTCCTCAAGCTCAGCAACGACGAGATCGACCAGATCGAGCGCGAGCGCGAGGACGACATGAAGAAGGAGGCCGAACACCAGAAGATGATGGGTGACGCTGGCGGCGCTCCTGGCGGTGGTGGCGCTGGCGGCGCTCCTGGCGGTGGTGGCGCTGGCGCCTCTCCAGGTGGGCCTATGGCCGGCGGCGAATTCAATGCCGGCCATCCTGGTAACGTCGAGATCGGACCGCCCCCTGGCGTGGCCGGTCGGCCGAACGACAAGACCGAGTGGAAGAAGTTCGATGCGGCCCGCCGGTTGGAGGAGAGGCGCCACGTTCAGTCGCTTCAGCGCGACCAAGAGATCCAGGACACGCTCCGACAGGTGGTCTCGACGCAGAAGGACATGGCACACCGCCTTGAGCAATCGCAGCAGTTCTTCCGGGAGCTCAAGCACACCTACATGTCTCGCAACGGCAACGGTCAGCTGATTCCGCAGGGCCGAGGGCGCGGACACGCGCGCAATCGCTAGCGATGGTCCGGATCTCAGTCGATGACGGTGCCGTCCGGCGAGACCTGGAGCACCTGAAGGAGCGTGTGCCGGCCGCCGCCGAGGAAGCCAGCTTGGCTGCGACCAAGGAGTTCGGCGAGCAGCTACGCCGCCGCGTCATCTCCATGATCCCGGACAAGGGCGGCTGGTACGACATCTACAAGAGTTCGATCGTCCTGAACGAGGTCAAGCCAGGTCACTGGGAGCTGACGACGATCATCCGTGAGCTCTCTCCGGCGGCCATCCCGGCCGAAACAAGCCTCATCTGGCTAGCGACGAAACGGACCGCGAAGGCAGATCTCGCAGCGGCTGTGGTGATGATCGCCGCCAACAATCCATGGACTATAGATTCGATCCCGGCGGTTGCCGGCGGCCTTCCGGCTGACGTGATCATCAAGCCTGCGTCGCCGGGAGAGGTAGAGCATTTTCGGCGGCGACGCCTTCTGGATCGCAAGGTTCTCGACTCCAGGCTTAAGGGCATCCCAGTCAAGATCCTCGACTTCGATCCTGAACTCCCGGCGGTGGACGGGCGCGTCCTTGCCGATGTGCCGTTCTTGGCCCTTCGCCTAGAGTATGGCTACGGCGGGTTCTCCAAGACGCCGATCTGGTCCCGCATCGACATGGAGGGCGAGATCATCTCCAGGTCCAAGGCTGTCCAGCAAGCCGGCCACGGAACGTTCGCGTCTCGCTGGCGCCAAAGTAAATAGCTTTTCGTTAACTGCGACCGAGGTCGCTTGCCCGATGGCGAGCTTCAGGGCTGGTTAACAGCAGCCCACGGCCTGGTGACCGTAAACTTGTTTCTGACGTTGAGCGCGGCGTTCTTGCTCAGGGGGCCAGTATTCCCGCACGACCCGCAATGGAAGGTGTGCTTCGTAGCCTTGCCGGCATCTCCACAGAGCGAGCACCGACTCTCGTTTCCGGTCACACTCACGTAGGCGACCTCGATGGCGGCCGCCTCCGCCTTCTCTTCAATTCGCCGCCGCAGGGTCTCGTAGTAGTGCGGCCGGTCGCGCCTCTCCTGCGTCTGACGAGATGGTGGCCTCCGACGCAGATCCTCGATCACAAGGATTGTCCCTCTACCCGCCCACTCGATCAGCTTGTTCGCTGCCGTGTGGCAAAACCCTCTCGTACGCACATGTCGCTTCCTGCCCAGCCGTTTGAGGACTCGTCTCACAGATCGTGTTTCGAGCCCATCTGCCTTTCGCGCAGCAAGTCGTCGCTCAAGTCTCTTCTTTGTCTTCCTGGATGTCTCCTCCATCACGTTCTGGGCGACGGTGATGATCCGCATGGACCTACCCTCGGCATCGACTACCGCAACCTCGTTCTTGTTCCCAATCGCTACGCCCGCCGGCAGTGTTCCTTGCCGGGCCCGCGTCCTCACCGTCACCGACAGCGTCGCGACGAGACGTCCCTTTTTTATGCTCACAGCCAGGGCGTCGTAAGACGCGATGTGTTTGACTAGTGCGGAGAATCGACCCGGGATGCTGTAGCCGATGTTTTTCCGACCGGCTACCGTCCAGACCCGAATCGTCTCTCGTCGAGGAGGACACGCGTCACGCTTCGCCTTGCCGATCAAGAACAGCGCCCTCGGCTTGCTGTAATGGATCGGCCCGTAGATCCGCCTTCGTCGGCGACGTAGCTGGGAGTAGTCTGATGCTACAGTTCTAATCGCAGTGCAAGTGAGCTGCGACTTCAGCGCACCCTTCACGAGTGGGTACGCGACGTGGTGCAGATCGATGGCAGAAGTGATGCTGTTGGAGGAAAAAGCGATCTCTGACACGCGCTGCTGGATGAGTCTGAAAGACTCAATGGTTGCCCGCAAGTCAGCGTCATCGTTGAGTTTAATGGGGATGACTCGCTGCATCCTCTAAGGATACGCACTCACCCCTGACAGGGTCAACCTCTAGTGTGCATCATCTGTCTTGATGCGCAGGCAATAGTGCTGTACACCCTCGACTAGCGTTTGCATCACCCGTTATCATTACGATCTGATGCGACAGGGGTCGACATGGGTTCCGGACTAGAATTTGGCTTGCGGACTGGGAGCGTAGATTTCTACGACTTCGATGAAGCTATGGCCATTGGTCTGGGCGCCCTTGAGGACCCTGACAAGAATCAATGGTACCTGCCACTCGAAGGCATCTTTGTTCCCATCGATGGTCGCGAGACACCTATCGACCGGGCCTTGGTCGTGACCAAGCGTCCCGAGCCGACGCAGATCACCGCTGCGCTTCCGATGATCGCAATGATTCGCGACAACGCGAACCAGGCAGATGAACGGCTTCAGAGTCCGACGATCTCTTACCGACTGCCGTGTGAAGGCGCTAAGCCAATCTCAGTTGGTGGGTGCATCGGCTGGACATCCTACGAGCAGAAGGACTTCGAGAAGCCCTACGACTTCTTCTATACGATCGAGTGCTGGGCGCGATTCCGCACCGTAGCGCAGATTCTCCTTCAGATGGTGATGAAGCGCTTTCCGCAGCGGGGTCGCGTCACGGTGCTAGACGGCATCAATAATCCACGGGTCTACGCCACATATCAGCAGGGCGTTCAAGACCTAACTGATGTAAGCTCTCTAGTGGAGCGCATCCCTGGTTTTTCACTGGCGGTGCGCGTCGAAGGAGAACTGACGTTGGAGAAGGAACCTGTCTGCATTCCAGCCTTCACCGGCACGCAGACCACTGATCCGCTTCCCGGGTCTGGTGGTCCTGGCTACCAGCTCGTGCCTGGTCCTGGCGGTTACGGACTTGTTCCTGCTGATGCCAACGGCATTCCTCTGTGCCCTGGTGGCGTCCAGAACCCAGATCCTGGCGATGGCGGTCTCTACGGCACCGGCAGGCCAATCATTCGCACAGGCGTATACGGGAGCTCACGATGAAGCGCGATCAAACATACCAGGTAGTGTCACGGAACGCGGTCACGGTCGAATTCCCTAACGGGAACGTCGTGAGCTACCCCACGGGGTTCATGTTCCAGGCACACCCCACAAATGCAGCAGTGACTCGGCTTCTGCGCCAGAACCTGATCCGCATGGTCACCCCACGCGAGGTCCCTCGGTTCGCCAGCGCGGTCGACACCCAGTCGAACGCCAAGCCAGCGCCGGCACCGGCGCCCGTCCTGTCCCCTCTTCAGGTCGCCACAAAGGCGACTAAGACGTCCAAGAAGCCCACCGGCGGTAAGGAGTAACCCATGCCGATCATCGAATATCGGTCAGCAGGTGTATACGGCGAGGAGAAGTCTCCGGCCCGCGCACCGGATCAGTTCTCGCCCGCAAAGATGGGCATCGTTGGTTGGACTCAGAAGGGCCCCACCAACTTCCCGATCCAGGTCAGGTCCGTCGAGGACTTCACCCGGGTGTTCGGCCCGACCAACACGCGTGGCGTGGTGCCGCAGGAGGTTCGTGCCTTCTTCGGAACTGGCGGTGAGCGTGCTTGGGTCAACCGGATCGCTCCGGCCGACTCGACCTACGCCGCTGTCAGCATCGATGTGACGCCCGGTCCGGCGAAGTGGACGTTCACGGCCAACGGACAGGGTGTGTGGGGCAACGACCTCAAGATCCGTGTCTCCGGCAACCGGAACTTCCTCGACTACACCACGAACTCGTGGGAGAAGTTCGATCTGCAGATCCTGTCACCTGCGGACTTCAACCCGGCGTTCGACGACGCCGTGGAGACTTACGAGGCTGTCCAGTTCGACGATCCGTCGGCGCCTGACTACCTCCTGAACGTGATCCAGGACCCGCGCCGTCCCAGCCTCCTGGTCACGACGACCATCGGTGTCGGCGGCACGCCAACGGCGATGCTCCCGGTCAACGTGCTGTCGGAGTCCGTTGGTACCGGCGGTGGTGCTCCACTAGCGCAGCGGTTCATCTCGACGTTGACCAACGTGCCGGTGCTCTCGAACACCCTGAAGCTCACGGCGGTGTCAGGAACGACTAAGCACGTTCCTACCACCCCTACCTCAGGTACGATCAACGGTACCAACGCCGACTTCGAGCTCTTGCTGACGAACCTTCCGATCGTCGAGGGCTCTAGCCGGATCTTCTACCAGAGGTTGTCGGTAGCGAACGAGGCCCTACCAGCCAGTGCTGGTCTGATCGACGGCGCCAACAAGGTGTTCACGTTCAACGCCGGCGTGGTCGACAACCCAGTCCATCGAGAGGTCACCGTCTTCCGCCTGAAGTACGCAGGCGCGGCGGCTGCCCCGCAGACACTAACCACCATCGGTGGTACTGCGGCGACCTACGACCTGGCCGGGTCGCCTACGCCGCTGGCTGCCACCCCGGTCCACCCCGGCACCCTGGCGATCTCCGTCAACGTGGATGGGGTTGGCCTGGCGACCATCACCGACGACGGTGCTGGAAACCTGACCGGTGGTTCCGGCTCGCTGCCCCTGGGTGGCACGGTCGATTACGACACAGGCGCCCTAACCGGCACCACGGCCTCCCTGGCGGCAGCGTCGACCGTAGTGGCGAACCACTCCGTGTCGAGCGTCATCACCAAGGACAGCGTCGCTACGATGGAGCTGAGCGCTATCGTCGGCGCCATCGTTCCAGGCGATACGTTCACCCAGGGCGCTGTGACGGGTGACGTCCTGTCCTTCGCGTCTGGCGTGGCTCGCGTCGGTAACATCGCTGGTGGATCGTTCGCGCCTGGCGCGATCGTGACCACCGGTGGCACGGCCACGATCGACCTGGTCTACTTCAACAACCTGGAGGTTGATGTTCCGCTGCTCGGTTCGGTTGACGGCGGTGGCATCAATACCATCGATCTGGTCGACAGCCAGACAGCCCAGTCGGTCGGATCGGGACCAGTCGAGGTGACGACTCTCGTCGCCCCGATCGCCGGGACGTTCTTCTACGTCGACTACGTCGCTCTAGGAAACGTGTGGGCGAACACGACCGGCAACCTGCTCGGCGACGTGACGTCGACGTCGGTGATCAACGCCGACACTGGTGGTGTCTCGTTCACGACCACGTCTGCCCCGCTCACGGGATCAACGATCGACGTTCTCTACAACACCGGCCAATACGCCCAGGACAACGGTCTTGGCGCGATCGTTGGTGACGTGGATGCCGCTGGCGAGAACGCGATCGACTACAACACCGGAGCGCTGGACTTCACCTGGGCTGTTCCCCCGCCTGCTTCGACGCCGGTCACGGCGGCTTACACGAAGCTGGCCTCGGCGGTGCAGTACGCCCTCGCCGGAGCCCTCGATGGGACCGTGATCACCCGGAACGACGTGTCGAACCCGACCTTGGAGGGCTCCAAGGCTGGGATCTATGCGCTGGACCTGATCGAGGAGCCCGTCAACGTCGTGGTGCCCGACTTCGAGGGCTCCGCCTTCGTGCAGGCGGACATCGTGGACTTCTGCGATGCCCGCCAGGATCGCTACGCGATCTTCTCTCTGGCGAACGGGACCACGGTGGCGGAGGCGATCCAGTACGTGCTGGTGACCCAGTTCTTCAACACGAAGAACGCCGCGATCTACTACCCGAACGTGTTCTTCATCAACGACTCGACCGAGCTCCCTGAGCTGATCCCGGCCAGCGGTTTCGCTGCCGGTGTCTACGCGAAGACGGCCCGGAACAAGAACGTTGGCAAGAGCCCGGCCGGGATCATCGACGGCGCGCTCGACGCGCCTGGGACGGTCGGTCCGGAGTACAGGCTCACCCGCCTGGACCAGGACAACCTCTACCAGGCTCGGATCAACCCGCTGCCGACCTCGGCCGCCACCGGATTCATCATCAACGGTGCTCGGTCGCTCTCGAAGGAGATCCGCTGGCGTTACATCAACGCGCGCCTGCTCCACATCTTCCTGATGTACACCACGAAGCTGCAGCTGCAGTGGACGGTGTTCGAGAACAACGGTCCTGGCCTGTGGCAGAAGATCGAAACGGCGCTCCGGGGCTACTACAGCTCCCTGTTCCGTCTCGGCTACTTCTTCGGCCAGACCCAGGAAGAGGCGTTCTTCGTCAAGTGCAACGCCAACAACAACGGTCAGACGTCGATCGACCAGGGCCGCGTGAACATCGACATCGGCTTCTCGCCGAACAAACCTGCAGAGTTCGTTGTCTTTACCTTGACTCAGCCCGCAGGAACTGCAAGCACCAGTTCGCTGCTCTAGGGCCAACCGCAGTCCCGCTTGGTGGAGTTGCCCCGGTCTTCTGACCGGGGCTTCTTCATGTACGGGTAGAAAGGGTATGGACAACAACGCCTACCTCGTCATGGTCTATGAGCACCACATCGGATGGCAGATCATTGACGCGGCGGCCACGCTCGCGCTCGGAGAGCGCGCGTTTGAGCACCACCAGAACGAGGGTCGAATGAAGATGGGCTACTTCGGTAGTTCTGCTGCCTGGGCCCCCGCCGGCCGTTACTCATCACTTGGGCCGCATTTTCCCGGCAGGCTGATTAAGGTCCTCTCCGCCAAATCGGTCGGAGGAATCGATGGCAACCACTGGAGCAACATCGCTCTGGTCGAGCTCAACGTGCAGGGGACTGTGCTCGATCGGATCGTCGAGGCCACGTCCTAGCCAATCTGTTCCAGGCTCTTCCTTAGTCGCACCCAAATGGTAGCTTTGTAAGTCATGCGAATTCCACGAACAGCAATCCGAACCGACGACGACCGTCGCAGGAGCTCTCACCAGCCCTCCTAGTTGAATTATGAGCTCAGGGTACGTACAGACGGACCCTGTAAGTTCATACAACATGGGAGGTTACGATGTTCGTGGTACCGAAGGACGTGCGAGACTGGGTCTCGTGGGTCAAGGAAGAGGTCGCTCAAAGGCGACTTCTCTGCATGGGCGGGTGTGGTGACACCGCCACCAAGGTCAAGTTCTCAGGCAAGCGGACGGGCGCCTTCTGCACCGGCTGCTACGGCGAGATCTATCACGGGAACATCCCGAAGCTGGACCCGCCGCCTGGGAGCAAACGACGAGGCCTGAAGCGCCGGGACCTGATGGATCGCTAGACGTTAGCCAGCAGATCCAGGACGGTGGCAGCCATCACGAAATTCCGTGGCACCCACATGGAGCAGGTGTCGTCCTCGGTCCGACAGATGTGGACGGGATCATCCCCGTAGTCCTGCTTGGACCGGAACCGAATCTCCCACAGGATCCGCCTCTGGCTGGGAGTGCCCATGCCTACGAGCCGGACGGTCTCCTGGTGCTTGAAGGTTACCCCGGCCATTCGATCTCTCCGTTCCACCACCGGGCGATGATCTTGGTGAACCGCTCAACGAGAGCATCGGTGAACGAGTCGCAGGAGTGAGCCCGGGTCGTGATCACAGTCGTTCCGTCATCCTCGAACCAGATCTCGAAGCCTCGGGTGGAGACCTCTTCGGAGTCCCGCCTGAGCCTGTACATGCCCTTCATCTCAGGCCGCTCGGAGGCGAGGTGGAAGGTGTTGGGGTCGCCGCACTCGACGACCAGGCATCCGGTATCCGCTCGGATCTTGGCCGTCCATCGGTCGCCGAGGAAGTCGATCGCGGTGGCGGCCACCTTCTCGATCGTGGGAGGACCCCATTCAGGGGTTTCGCCCCAGGTGATGTATCGGTCACTGCCCATTGGGGTCGATCCTTGCGAGTTGGTCCAGGACGGGCTCGTCCTGAAGAAGTGAGATGGTTACGAAGTCAGGATAGGTCGGGTCGGAATCCCACCGAACGAGCACCAAAGCCTTGTTCGACTCATGCCGCTCTACAATCAGCCCTCGCCGACCGGCGTAGGTGGCCGACTCGGGGATACCCTCTACTCTGCTGTTCGGACCTGGGTGCCACCGGCCGAACTCGAAGATCCGCTCGGGTTCACTCATGCACTAGCCCTCCAACCCTGCTGATCGTCGAACTGAATTCGCTTCGAGGCGGCCCGCCGGTCTCGTCTTGTGTCGGCACGCCGGACCTTCTGACGCTTGATCGATCGACCACTGCTGGTCCGGCCGCCCTTCTCGTGGTTCGTCAGGTGGTAGGCGGCGCACTCCTTGCAGAAGTAGGTTCGCGCTCGAAAGCCTTGGGCCCCAGACTTGGACCGCAGCCGCTTGAGGTGCTCCTTGATCTTGGCCACGCTCGTGAAGCACCGCTTCGTGCATGTCCGTCGTCCGCTCATACCTCTTCTACCGTGATCCATGCCCCATACGCCTGGTCCCACGGATTCATCGACCGGTATAACAACCAAGGCGGTGAGACATGATCCACAGAATTCGAGTTCGAACTTACCGGTGGAGGAAAGACGCAACCCTCGCTCACCTAGAGCGGATCGTCGATCAGATCAACGAGAAGGCGCAGGGGCGGCGCATGATCGGGCAGATCTACGGCGCCGGGGACATCAACGATGGCATGACTAGACTCAATCAAGCGTCGCACTACGTCATGCCGACCGCCAGGCTTCAGGGGAGCTCGATCCTGGTCGACGTGGACATCATCGAGACTTGCACCCCGGGCCGAACGGTGGCCGCCTTTCTTCGCTCGGGGCTGCAAATCTCCGGGACCCTCAGGGCGCTTGGTTCCAGCCTGGCTGACACAGAGGTTGTGTCCATCGACATAGACCTGTCATCCACGCACCCCGAGGAGACTGTGCTGGACGACATCGTCGATGCGCTGGAGGTGAGCGATAACCAGGGATAGATGCTCCTGCTAATTGTCATCAGCTGGTAAATTGGGTGATGGAAGCAGAGGTGCGCCATGACCCGAGTCCTGCCCGATGACGTTGTCCAAGCCTACTACCACACCGGCCTGATCCCGATTCGTTGCGCCTGGAACACCACCGACAACCGAGGTGGCTGCGCGATCGACGCTCTGGCCAGGCATCGGGGCATCGACACGGACGATCTTCGCGGCTCCCTTCCGGACCGTTACGAGGAGGGGTTCCTTCTGGCCTGGGACTCGGACGAACCTCGTCATTCCGGGATCGTTGGCAAGATCAAGGCTGAAGCCGACGACTCCGTCAAGCGGGGGTTCTGCGACGGCCTTCTGTGCCGGAGCGCTGTGGAGAAGACCTTCTCGTCCGAGCTCATCCCTGTAGTAGACGGGGCGTAACCAGACCCGGGTCGTACTGGTTTACCCGGTTATACTGATGCTCTAGAATCAGTTACGACACCGAGAACCACCTATGGCCTGGCAAGTTAAGACCTTTTTCGTCATCGCTCCAACGCCGGTCGTTGTTGAGGACCCTCTGTTCTCGACCACGACGAGCTATCCACCAGGATCTACGTTCCAGGCCAACGAGAACAACG